>JAEEGL017417678.1_pt1 | contig 49883 bp, 53 predicted proteins | sample 9134231 | NCBI WGS metagenome assembly JAEEGL01 (sample SAMN16246548, study PRJNA631951) | gut metagenome | biome: gut microbiome; feature: rumen; material: fiber-attached | host: Bos | place: Iran: Karaj | collected 2018-10 | reverse complement strand
TAACTATTTCTAGTTAGTAATCTATTACTCTCGAAACAAAAAGTTCGAGCTTCTTATCACATTGGTAGCGCCGGGGGGATTCGAACCCTCGACCCTCTGGGTATGAACCAGATGCTCTAGCCAACTGAGCTACAGCGCCATATAAATCAAGCATTAATAATATATCATAATTGCTTGATTTTGACAATACTTTATTATTTATTTTTTTTGTATTCTCCTATTATAATTCTTAGTGGCGTCTTTCTAATTAATTCTGTAATTAAGCTTGATAGAAAGCCGAATCCAAAGAAGTTTATTAAGACCATTAAGGCAGGATGAATATTTGGATAAAGTGTAAATGATATATAAATGAGTGGTGAATGGAATAAGAACATTCCCATACTATTTCTATCTAAATATTCTGTTACTTTATTTGTCTTTGAAGGAATAATATAATACAAACATACTACTACACAAAGAGCAGCTACTAATTGAACAATTGCACGAGTATGAGTAAGCCTAAATACTACTAATGCACCAGTCATTAAACATAAATATGGTATAAACCATTTTTTATATGCTTCATCTTCTTTTCCAAGAGCAAGATATTTATTAATACAAAATCCTAAATAAAACCAAAATAAATAAGTGAATGCTCTATATATTGATGTTTTTGGAATAATATCTTTTATTATAGATACATTTCTAGAAATCAATAGTGTAATTAATAATATAACTATATCTACAATAATATATTTTGTTTCTTTTTTTTCTATTTTTATAATTTTTGAAAGAGTAAAGAAAATAATAAATATAATAAATAATGATATTAAAAACCATAAATGTCCAGCATTATTTAATTTAATGAGAATATCATAGCAATTATAGAAATAATCTCCTTCTTTAAATCCAGGTACATTTAATAGCATTTTAATAGGAGCCATATATAATACTACTACTGATATAAATGGAATTAATAATCTTTTTGCTTTATCAATAACAAATTCTAAATATTTTTTATGTTTTTGACAAGTATAATAAAATAGATAACCAGATAAAGAAAAGAAAAGTTGCATTTGATAAGCATTTATTGCATTTAATTTTAACACACTTAAGAAATTAACTTTATAAATTGTTTGAAACATTGTAAAAGACTTACTATATAAAATAATACTATGTCCAAAAACCACAATTAATATTAATAATGCTCTTAAATTTACAAGTTTTTTTTCTTTCATTTTTATTTCACCTACAATACAAAAAATGTGGTTTATTTATTAACTACATTTTTTCTTTTTTTAAATATTTTTCTTTTAATCTTTTTTAATACTTTTAATTTATTTCCAGCTATATGCTTTCTATAAAATCTATCATGAAGTAATTGCCTTAATGGAATTTGATCCATTTCTTCGTCTAATGTTTGAAATCTCATATGCATCTTTTTTGATTCTACGTGAGCTTTTTTTAATGATTCTCTCATAAAATCTACTTTCCATTTTAGTAATTCTTCTTGTGTATAACTAATTTTACTAAAGAATTCTAATGGTTTATTTTTATTTTTTTCACAATAATCAACAAACTCTGTCATTGTTTTTATCAATGATTCTCTATATTCTAAATAATCTTTCTTATTAGGAGTACCATTTAATAAATCAAATTCTGGATATCCATTATTAATAAAATCTTTATTTTTTACATAATGTAACCATTTTTTATATGGATCAAATCTATTTGGATCATTCATTATTGGAGCTTCAATTACTAATACTGGAGTTTCCATAGCAAGACAAGGAAGAGCAACATGTAATCTCATTGTTACTACATATGCAGCATTTTGATATTGAGTTAAAAACTCTTCTGTTCTCTTCTTTCTTTCTTCCCATGTAGCTCCACAAATATTTTCAGTAAAATGGCTAATTGTTCTTATTTCATATTTATTTCCAACAATTTTTCTTATTTTTTCTTCTGCTTCTGGTGTAATATCAACAAGTACAATATATTTTCCTTTATCTTTAGTTTTCTTTTGCTTTGGTAGTGTTAGTGTAACGCAACCTGAAAAATAATTTGGTATACCAACTTTATCTAATACTTCACATGTGTATAAATCACGACATCCTACTTTCCCATAATCTTTAAACCATTGTCCGCCTATTCCTTCATAGTTTTCTGTGAATATAGGAAGTGCATATTTTAAAGCCTTATAAACATCTTTCTTTCTTTGAAAATGATGATAACCAACAAGAAGTGGAATAATCTGTTTAGATGGTGGCCAATTATATTTGTGCCACATAAACCAAGCTCCCATAATCAAAGCAACTGGATCTTTTCCATCTTTATATTGAAATACATCCAATTTTTCTCTATCACATATTATATCTATTCTAGGCAAAAATTGTGCCTCTGCGTATGCTTGAATGTCATCCCCTATATTTCCATTATTTTCATTAACAAGCAATCCATATCTAATCATTATTATTCCTCCCCAATAAAACAGTTTCTTCCATTTCAAACATATTATAACAGATAAGATTTTAAAATACAATAGACATAGTTTTACGCTATTTTTTTAACTCTTCCTGTTTATCTTCTGTTATTTTAACTTCTATATATGAAGAATTTATTTTTTTACAACTACTAACATCATTTAAATTACAGTTTTTTTGATATGATGTTAAATATAATGATGATACATTCTTTACTTTTCTATTATTAATAACATTTTTTAGTGTTTCCCCTAATTTTGTTGTTTCATTATCATCAGATGCAATATTTACTTTTAATGATAGATTTAAATTTTCATAATTTAATATATCATCAAATTTTGAATCTTTACCATATTTGTAATCACTTTTTGAAGAAAGAATCTCAACATTAAATTTGCTTTTTATTTCTTTAGAAAACAAATTATAATAATAGTCTTTTATTTCACTCTTATATTTTTTAAATAAATAGTCATCTCTAATATCATTACCATTTCCATCATACCATATTACATATATCTCATCTTCTATATCACTTGCTTTATAATAGGCACTACAGTAGCCTAATTGATATAAATCACAAGTACTTTCTGATGAAAATACAAATATTTTATCTTCACCATAATTTGATTTTAAATAATTTATTACGAATGATTCATTTACTCCATTTACATATTTACATGAACAAAGTAACAAGATACTAATTATAATTAATATTTTTTTCATTTTAACTCTCCATATCAAAATTTATTATTTCTTTTGTTAATACTATTTTATATATTTCATTTGTTTTATAATTACCAGAAAGTTTTAATGGAATATAGTTATCAGTAAATCCATAATACATATTATCTTTTTCTTCTTCAATTAATACTGTAACTTCTTTTCCAATAAAACTATTAAAATAATTCATCTCTAGTTTATTTGATAACTCTATTAATCTATGAACTCTATCTTTTTTTATATTTCCAATTACTTTATCTTTCATTTTTGAAGCAACAGTTCCATTTCTATCAGAATATGGAAAAACATGTATTTTAGCAAAATCAACTTTTCTGCAAAAATCTAAAGTTTCTTTAAAGTCTTCCTCTGTTTCACCAGGAAAACCAACTATTACATCAGTAGTAAGTGAAATATTTGGTCTTATACTTCTTGTTTTTTCTACAATACTCATAAATTCTTTTGTATCATATCTTCTATTCATTAATTTGAGTATTCTATCACTTCCAGATTGAAGTGGAATATGTAAGTGAGATACAAATTCTTTAACATTTTTTAATACATTCATCATACCTTCATCAAGCTCTACAATTTCAACAGAAGATAGTCTTATTCTTTTTATTAATTTATTTTCACTTATTTTATTTATTAAATCAGATAGTCTTTTCCCATTACTATTATACTGACCAGTATGTATTCCAGTTAATACTATTTCTTTATAGCCTGATAAAGATAAATCATTGATTTCCATTATACATTTATTAAATTCTTTACTTCTAACTCTACCTCTAACATATGGAATAATACAGAAACTACAAAAGTTATTACATCCATCTTCTATTTTAACAAATGCCCTGTGTCTGTGATGAAATGTTTTTATCTCCATATCTTCAAATCCCAAATTTTCCATATCATCAAAAACAACAATTTGTTTTTTATTTTTTTCATATTCTTTTATATAATCTAATACTTTTGATTTATCTTTATTTCCAAGTATTATATCTGCATTTATTAAAGATGTTATTTCATTTTTTCTAAATTGAGTAAAACAACCTAATGCTACAACAATTGCATTTGGATTTGTCTTTTTTATATTATTTATTACTTGTTTACTTTTATTATCAGCTGTATTTGTAACAGTACATGTATTTACTATACAAATATCTGCATTATCAAAAACTTCTTCAAAGTTGTTTTGAAGAAGTAATGTTCTTATAAACTCACTTTCGTAAGTATTTACTTTACATCCTAATGTTTTAATTAAAAATGTTTTCATTTAATGATAACCTGAATTCTTTTAATATTTTTAAAAACTCTTCTTGTTCTAAATATACTTCTGGAGCACTAACCTCTTTTTCTTCTATTTCTATTTTTGAAACTTTAGGTGCATCCTTTTTCTTCATATCTTCTTCTTTATAAGATAATGTTATGTTGGATGCATTTTTAAGAAGTTGTTCATAGCTTATAATTGCCTTCTTTTCTTGTTCCTCTTCATATGCAGCTATAGCAATTTGATTGTCACTATCTCCAAGTGCTTCTCTTCTTTCTTTTGCTTTCTTTTCTAATTCTTCTCTTGAAATAACAGCATTTTCCTCTTCAGATAATTCATAGTCATTAATAATATCATCATATGTTTTAACACCAGATAAATCTATTTGTTTAATTAATGGTTTTTCCTCATCAATAATATCATCTTTAGTATGTGCTTGAAGAGATGCTAGTTCACCTAAAATATCATTATCATCAATAGTCATTTCATGTAATTCATCATCTGTTTTGTTTTTTTCAATTCCTAATTTTAAAAGTTCATTATATTCATCGCGAGATTTAATTAATGCAAGTACTAATACAAGTAATATAACCAATGTTAAAATAAGAAATATTATAAAATAATCTCCCGACACAAATGAATCAATAACTTTATCAATATTCCACATATTATTCACTTTCCTTTAAATACTTTAAAATTGAAGCAACCATCAAAACAACAGTTTCAGTTCTTAAAACTGTATCACCAAGTGATGTCTTTATAAAACCTTTTGCTTCAAGCAAGTCTTCCTCATTTTTACTTAGACCACCCTCTGGTCCAAATACTAAACTTATTGTATCATTACAATTATTTGCTGTTAATACTTTACAAATACTTTTGACATTGTTTTTGTCAAGAGAACACATTATATTTACATTTTCTGTACTTTCGATATCTTTTGAGCTAATAATTGAGCTTAACTCTGGTATTGTTAATCTATATGATTGTTCGCTTGCTTCTTTTATTATTCTATTCCATCTAGTTAATTTCTTTCCATAATCTTTTTTAGGTAACTTATATTTACAATGATCATATTCTACTACAATGAATTTTGTTACTCCAAGTTCAGTACCATGTTGTAAAATAAAGCTCATTTTTTCTTCATTTAATAAAGGAATATATGTGGTAAAATGAATATCTTTTTCCTTTTCTTTAAATACTTCTTTAATCTTAGCAGATAATAAATCACTATTTAATGTACAAATATAACTAACATTATCATATACAATTATTACTTCATCATTTTCTTTCATTCTCATAACATTTTTTATATGATTTAGTTCTTCATTTTTTAAGTAAATAATATCATTCTTTTTAGAAATACCAAAATATTGTTGCATAATACCTTCCTATTTTAATATTACAATTGTTTCTCCATCATTGTAATTATTTGTTTTATATTCTAAAACATTCTTGTTTGTTTTTAAATACTCATGAGTTGCTTTTTTTAATATACCCATTCCTTTACCATGAACAACTATAAACTTTTTATCTTCCATCTTTATACAATCATCTATGAATAATTTTAGTTCTGCTACTGCGCCACTTCTATCATAACCATGTAAATCTAAATGTGGTAAATTATATAGAAAAGGATCAATATTTGTTCTCATAATAAAACCTCATTACATATTATACATATAATGAGGTAATATTTCAATTATTTATACATTAGCTCAATTAATGTTATATCTTCCGCTAACATATCGACATAGTTTAATCCTAATTCTTTTTTTAAATTCTCAAATCTTTCTATAAATATATCATATGGCAACAAAAATAAATCAAGTGATGTAATAAATAAATCCTTCGAATAATAAATATTGTTTTTATTTAAATAATCAAATATTTTTTTAACATTTTCTTCATCAATCTTTGATATAGTTTCATCATCAAAGTTCTCATTTAACATTTTTAAATCCATATCATCTAATTCAATCATAATACATGAACCTCCGTATCTTCATAATTGAAAGGATAAGCTTGCATTAATGCTTTAACATCTATTCCATGTTTTAGTTTTAAAACTGAAGGAGTTTTTCTAAATAATGGATTTAGTCTTTCATCAATAACTAATGGAATATTATTTTCTAACATATAATTTATTAAAGCATATATTTGACTAGGAGAAGATATTAAAAATACAGTATTTAAATATTTAGACAAAGAATATTTTTCAGCTAAATAAAATATATATGGTAATTTTTTAATAATACACTTTCCACTACTCAAGATAGATGAAGTTAATAATTTTTGATATCTAGGATCTTTCCAATAACCCATACTTAATATGGTTCGAATATCCTCTATTTTAATGCGAGCTAGCGTTTGAGAAGTAAATAATTCTGGGTGTTCTTTAAATTCAGGACTATTTATCATTGCTCTTATATCTTCTATTTTAGCAAAAGCTAGCGTTGTCGAAGTAAAGAGTTCAGGGTGTTCTTTAAATTCTTTACTATGTATTATTGCTCTTATATCTTCTATTTTGGCACTTGCTAGTGTTCTAGGTGTGAATAATTCTGGGTGTTCTTTAAACTCTTGACTATGTATTATTGCTCTTATATCTTCTATTTTTGCACGTGCTAATGTTGTTGATGTGAATAACTCTGGATGTTCCTTGAACTCTTGGCTATGTATTATTTTTCTAACATCTTCTATCTTTAATGTGTTTAATACATTAGATGTAAATAATTCTGGGTGTTCTTTAAACTCTTGGCTATGTATTATTGCCTTGATATCTTCTATTTTTGCATAAGCTAGTGTAGTTGAAGTGAATAATTCTGGGTGTTCTTTAAACTCTTGGCTATGTATTATTGCTCTTATATCTTCTATTTTTGCATGAGCTAATGTTAGAGAAGTAAATAAATGAGGATACTTTTTAAATTCTTCACTATGTATTAATGCTCTTATATCTTCTATTTTAGCAAAAGCTAGCGTTGTCGAAGTAAAGAGTTCAGGGTGTTCTTTAAATTCTTTACTATGTATTATTGCCCTTATATCTTCTATTTTTGCATGAGCTAATGTTTGAGAAGTAAATAAATGAGGATACTTTTTAAATTCTTCACTATGTATTAATGCTCTTATATCTTCAATCTTTGCAAAAGCAAGTGTAGTTGATGTAAATAATTCTGGATGCTCTTTAAACTCTTCACTATGTATTATTGCTCTTATATCTTTAATCTTTGCATGAGCTAATGTTATTGATGTAAATAACTCTGGGTACTCTTTAAACTCTTCACTATGTATTATTGCTCTTATATCTTCAATCTTTGCACGAGCTAATGTTTGAGAAGTAAATAGATGAGGATACTCTTTATATTCAGGACTATGTATCATAGTTTTTATATCTTTTATTTTTGCACATGCTAATGTGTTTGAAGTGAATAATTCTGGATGTTCTTTAAACTCTTCACTATGTATCATTGCTCTTATATCTTCTATTTTTGCATAAGCTAGTGTAGTTGAAGTGAATAATTCTGGATATTCCTTATATTCAGGACTATTAATAATTTTTTTAACCTCTTCTAATGTGGTCCAATTTATTCCTATTTGTCTAGCAATTGATAAAATCCAACTTTTAGGATAGTTTTTACATACATTCTCAACATCAATTATGATATCTTTTTTTGTTGCTAAAATAGATGTATTCTTATTAATCAATTCCATACCATAGTTTTCTTTTAAATATTCATAAGTTTCTTTTAATTGTGTGCAATCAGTGCTTAAGATATGCAAACAAGATGCCAAATTATGAAATTTTAATCCAGTAGAATTAATAAAATTTATATTAGTTTTAATAGCATTTACATTTGTATATAATATACTAGGACATTTTTCTACATAGTAATTAGGTATTTTTAATTCATTAATTAAATAATTTAAAGTACTATTAATATCGTCATATTCACCCCATGTTAGAATGTTATTATTTTTATTGACTAATTTTTTTGCACTCACACCATATTTAATACATAAATTCATTAATGTATATTCTGTTATCATATATTCACATCCTACTAAAAGTATATCATATTTAGACAAAATAAAACAGATGAGGTATTACATCTGTTTTATATATTATTTACTTAATGCAGCTACTAAATCAGATTTTTTCATATTAGTTGTATCTATATTTTTTTCTTCACATAATTCTTTTAATTCAGCAACTGATAATTTATTATAATCTCTTTTTTCCTCAACTGCTTTTGTAGCATTTTCTTTTACTTCTTTAGCTTCTTTTACTGTTTTTCCTTCAAGTGCATCTTTAGCAATTTTAACTAATTTAGTAAATTCTTCTGGAGCAAATATAGCAAGTTCACTTAACATTTTTCTATTAATTTCAACATTAGCTTTCTTAAGACCATTAATGAACTTAGAATAAACTATATCATTACTTCTACAAGCAGCATTAATTCTTGTAATCCATAATTTTCTAAAATCATTTGCTCTTTTCTTTCTATCATTGAAACTATAAGATCCACTATGGAATAATTGTTCTTGAGCTGTCTTATATAATCTATGTTTACTTCCAAAATAACCTTTAGCTCTTTTTAAAACTTTTCTTCTTCTTGTTTTTGAAACAGTTCCACCTTTAACTCTTGTCATTTGTGCTCCTCCTACTTAACTAGTCCTCTGTATCTTTTAGCATCTCCACTACTAAGTACAGAACCCTTTCTTGCTTTTCTATTGAAGTCTGTTGGCTTCTTTCCACTATTATGATTAGCTCCTACATGTCCAATTTTAGTTGAACCAGAATTTCTTACTAATATTTTTTTACTGATTCCACCATGTGATTTCATTTTTGGCATATTATTTCTCCTCCTTATATCTATTTATTTGGTGTTAAGAATAGTTGCATACTTCTACCTTCCATTTTTGGCATTATTTCTATCGTTGAAACATCAGATAGTTTATCTGCAAATCTCATTATAACATCGCGACCCAATTCTGGATGTGCAAGTTGTCTTCCTTTAAATCTTACGGTTACTTTTATTTTGTGACCTTTTTCTAGATAAGCTCTAGCATTTCTAACTTTTGTTTCAAAATCTCCAACATCAATAGAGACACTAAGCCTATATTCTTTTGTTTCAAGATTTTGTTCCTTTTGTTTTTTCTTTGCTTCCTTTATCTGTTTTTGTTTTTCATAACGATACTTATTGTAATCAATTATTTTACATACTGGATTCTTAGGATCACTATTAAGTAATACTAAATCAAGTCCAGCATATTTTGATAATGTTAAGGCATCATCAATTTTTTTGATACCCATTTTTTCACCATTTGGTCCAATTACCATTACTTCAGGAATATTAATTTGTTCATTAATTAGAACTTCATTGTTTTGCTTAGCTATTGCTAACACCTCCATATTTTAAATATTAAAAAAGTGGCTAAAGAGCCACTTTAAAAACTTTTTTATTTTAATAAATAATTAAGCTTTTATACCAATGTAATAATACATCTGGTGAAGAGTGGTTCTCTTTCTTTCTTTTTCAACAACAATGATTATATATGAATACTATTCATTTGTCAAGCGATTATTACTAATTTGCTTCTAAATAGTATTGAGTATTAAACTCATGTGAACTTGTATCTAATTCATGTAATCTAGCTGTTGTTATTAAATAATATGTAGTTCTTAAAACTTGTTGTCCAGAAGAAGTGATAGGATCATCCCAAGTTGCATCTAAATGCAACCACGTATTATTTATATAAACTAAATTCCATGTATGATAATCACTTGATACATTTAAATTTGGAATTCTATATCTATCAAAGAATATTGCCATAGCATCAGCATATCCTTGGCATACAGCACTTCCATTTATTAATGCTCCATATGCCGTAAATGATGCTTCATATTCGCTATTTGTAGGATCGGCTGCTGCATTTAAATCATACACAGTATGATTAATCAAATAATCATGGAATGTTCTAATTTTATCTGCATTACTTAATGATGAAATATTTTCACTACTAATTATTTGATCTAATTTATTATTAATTGCTGAAATATATGAACTAGAATACTTATATGTTACTCTAATAGTTATTGTACCTGTTGTTCCATCAGTTGATCTTGTTGAATTAATTCTACTATAACCATGAATAGGATTAACATAATCGTTAATACTCTTCATAGCGGTTTGATTGTTTATTAAACTACTATAATCATCAAAGCATGCTTGAATAGTACTATATCTACAAGTTGCAGTAAATTCTGTTTTACCTTCGTTTAAAATATTATACATAGTATTTCTCATATCATCTAAACTAGTAAACTTATTATCATATGTATTGTTATAGAATGAATAACTATATGATCTTTCTATAGTGTTTTCTATCCATTTAGCATAATATGTTTTATTTCCTGTTGTACCAGGAGCAATTGTTATAATTCTATTTATAAATGTACTTTCTGTATACCAACCTTCAAATATATATCCAGTCTTTGTTGGTGTTGGTAATGTTACTTCCATAAATTGCGTATATGTTGTTGGAGCATTACTTGGATTAGTTCCTCCATTTAAATTATATGTAATAGTATAAGATGTTGGGGTTCCCCATTTAGCATATAATGTTTTATTTCCTGTTGTACCAAGTGATAGTTTTGTTACTCTATTTGTAAAAGAACTTTCTGTATACCAACCAGCAAATCCATATCCACTCTTTGTTGGTGTTGGCAACTCTACTTCATCAAATTGCGTATATGTTGTTGGTACATCTATTGGATTAGTTCCTCCATTTAAAATATATGTAATATTATATACTGTTCCTTGTTGCCATTTTGCATAAACAGTTTGGTCAGATGCAGTATTTTTTGCTATTTTTGTTATTTTATTTACAAATGTGCTCTCTTTATACCAACCAAGAAAACCATATCCAGTTTTTGTTGGTATTGGTAATGTTACTTCATCATTTACCGTAAATCCAAAAACAGAATCACTTGGAAGCACTCCATCATCAACTTCATAATTAATATAATATACTATTTCTTTCCATTTTGCATAGAATGTTTTATTTCCTGTTGAACTAGCAGAAATTGAAGTTACCCTATTAGTAAATGTACTTTCTGTGTACCATCCTTGAAAGGAATATCCTTTTCTTGTTGGTGTTGGTAATGTTACTGAATTACCACTACTGTATGATGTTGGTGCACTACTTGGATTTGCTCCTCCATTTAATACATAATTTATTAAATATTCATCCGAAGTCCATTTTGCATATAATACTTGATCCCCTGTTGTAGGCCAAGTTATTTTTTCAACTTTATTAGTTAATGCACTATCTGAATACCATCCAGCAAATGTTTGATTAGTTTTTGTTGGTGTTGGTAATTTTGGATAAGAATCTACAGTATATGATGTTGGAGCACTACTTGGATTTGTTCCTCCATTTAAATTATATGTAATATTATAAGTATATGTATACCATTTTGCATGGAATGTTTTATCTCCTGTTGATCCTTGTGGAATTGTAGTTACTTTATTAATATACGTACTTTCTTTGAACCAACCATCAAATCTTCTTCCTCTTCGTGCAGGATTTGTTGGTAATGTTACTTCATCATTGATTGTATATGATCTTACTGCACCATTTAAATTAATTACACTATAAACTTCATATGATATTGTGTAATAAGTAAGAGACCATTTTGCATAATATGTCTTGTTGCCTGTTGTACCAGCATTTATTGTTGTTACAAGATTAGTAAATGTACTTTCTGTATACCAACCTTCGAATGTATATCCTGTTTTTGTTGGTGTTGGTAAAGTAAGAGAAGCACTTACATTATAAGTTGTTGGAGCACTACTTGGATTTGTTCCTCCATTTAAATTATATGTAATATTGTAATTTATAATTGTCCACTTTGCATAGAACGTTTTATTTCCAGTTGTTCCAGAAGCAATGCTTGTTACTCTATTTGTAAAAGTACTTTCTGTATACCAGCCATTAAATGTGTATCCTGTTTTTGTTGGTGTTGGTAATGTAACAGCAGAATTTACAGTATAAGTTGTTGGGGCACTACTTGGATTTGTTCCTCCATTTAAATTATATGTAATATTGTAATTTATAATTGTCCATTTTGCATAGAACGTTTTATTTCCAGTAGATCCTATTGCTATACTTGTTACTCTATTTGTAAATGTACTTTCTGTATACCAGCCATTAAATGTGTATCCTGTTTTCGCAGGTGTTGGTAATGTAACGGCAGCATTTACAGTGTAAGTTGTTGGGGCACCACTTGGATTTGTTCCACCATCCAAATTATATGTGATTGTATAATTATTTATTGTCCACTTTGCATAATATGTTTTATTTCCAGTTGTTCCAGACTCAATATTTGTTACTTTATTTGTAAATGTACTTTCTGTATACCAGCCATTAAATGTATATCCTGTTTTTGTTGGTGTTGGTAATGTAATAGTCTCACTTACATTATAAGTTGTTGGTGCACTACTTGGATTAGTTCCTCCATTTAAATTATAAGTAATTGCATATGTAATTATTTCCCACTTAGCATAAAAAGTTATATCTCCAGAACTCTTTCTTGGTATTGTAGTAACTAGATTAGTAAATGTACTTTCTGTATACCAACCTTTAAATGTATACCCTATTTTAGTTGGAGTTGGTAAAATTATTTCATCACTCTTAATATAAGTGGCAGGTGCATCATCTGGATTTACTCCACCATCCAAATTATATGTAATATTATAAACAACTATCGCTTCCCATTGTGCATATAAAGTTATATCGCCTATATGTCCAGGTGTAATATTAGTTATTTCATTTTCAAATTCTTGATCTGTATACCATCCTAAAAATACATTGCCATCTTTTGTAGGATTTATCAAATTAAAATTATCATTAACTGTATAAGTGGTTTTTACACCATCTGGATTTACTCCACCATTTAATACATAATTAATATTGTAATTTATTATTTCCCATTTTGCATAAACAGTCTTATTTCCAGTATCTGTGCTTCCAATACTATTAATTCTATTAGTAAAGTTTTGATCTAAATACCATCCTTTAAAAGAGTATCCTTTTTTTGTTGGTAATGGTAAATCAAATTCATCACCAATTTTATATGTACTGATTGCATCATCTGGATTTACTCCACCATTTAAAACATAAGTTATTCTATATGCGTCAAATTTCCATTTTGCATAAAAAGTTTTATTTCCTTTTGTTCCTTCTTCAATTCTAGTTACTCTATTAGTAAAATCTTCATCACTATACCATCCTAAGAATTTATATCCATCTCTTGTTGGTGTTTTTAAAGTAAAACTATCATCTAATGTATAAACTGTTGGTGCATCTTCTGGATTAACTCCTCCATTTAAAACATATGTTATTGTATATTCTTTTCTCTTCCAAATGGCAAATAGTTTTATTATTTTTCCATTAGAAGCCGTTAAATTCTTAATTTCTTGTTTATTTACATAACTCTTTCCTGTTGCATCTTTTTTAGTATTCCATCCACCAAATACATATCCTTTTTTTTTAAATCCATTTGCATTTAATACGTATGTTTTATTATATTTTAATCCAATTTGATCTTCAGTACTTCCACTTGTATTTCCATTTCCATAGTAATAAATTGAATATTTTATTGGTGTCCATCTTGCATATAATGTTTTATTTCCAGTTGTTCCTTTATAAACGTACTCTATTTTATTTTTATATTTACTATCTGTATACCATCCTAAGAATCTATAACCTTTCTTAGTTGGATTATTTAATTCAAATGTTGAAGTAGTAACATAATAGTATTCCTTATTTGCTTCACTAATTGTTCCACCATTTAATTCATAATTTATAGTATATTTAATTTTTTTCCAATGAGCATATAAAGTGTGGGGTTTTGTATTAGTTACCATTGTAGTTTTTACAATTTGATCTCCACCACTTTTTTGAGTAAACCATCCTAAAAATTCAAATCCTTTTCTAGTTGGGGTCAAAAGAGAACCATAAATAGTTTTGGGATATACTGTTTTTGTATCTGACTTAACACTTCCGCCGACAGGATCATATGTTATTTTATATCCTTTGCTCCATACTGCATATAAAGTTATATTTCTTGTTAATTCTATTTCTCCAGAAGGATAATATAAAACTTCAGTAGAATTCTTACTAGTAGTCCATCCTAAAAACTTATAACCACTTCTTGTTGGCTTTATACTTGATAATGTGTGTGTTACACAAGTTGGTGAAGAAGCACCTGTACCACCATTTGCATTATATGTGACTTTATAACTCCCTTCTTCACAAGCAGCATATATTCTTGGTACAAATATAACTATCATTAACAAAAATAAAAATACTATTCTTTTTTTCATATTACCACTACTCTCTCAATTATAATTATATCAAATTTGACCAAATAAAAAAAGCATTTTAATTGCTTTTTAATATTGGATTCCCCATACAACTTTATGTTTAGCTTTTTTGTTACATACTACACATTTTTCTTCTTCATAATCTTCTGATTCAATAATGCATCTTGATTTTGTTCCTTTTATTTCTTTCATTTTTAATTCACATTCTTCATTTCCACACCAATATGCATTAACAAAACCAGGATGATTTTCCATTATTTCTTTTACTTCATCTAGATTTTTTGCGTTATATGTTTTTTCATTAAGATTATTTAATGCTTTATTATACATATCTTCTTGCATTTTATCTAATTGTTGCATAACAGCATTAATTACATCATTAAGATTTATTGTTTGTTTTTCTAAATTATCACGTCTTACTAATGTAATTTCATTTCTTTCTAAATCCCTTAGACCAACTTCTATTCTAATTGGAATACCATTAACTTCAGCTTCAGCAAATTTATATCCTGCACTCTTATCACTATAATCTATGTATGAAATAATACCTTTTGATTCAAGTGATTCGCTAATATGTTCACAAATACTAATTAATTTTTCATCATTTTTAACTGGTATTATTACTACTTGCTTTGGAGCTATTTTAGGAGGTAATACAAGTCCCCTATCATCTGAATGAGCCATAATTAATGCACCTATCATTCTAGTTGATGAGCCCCAAGATGTTTGATAAGCATAATCAAATTCATTATCCTTATTAACAAATTTTATATTATATGCACGAGAAAATTTTTGACCAAAATAATGACTTGTTGCAGATTGAAGACTAACTCCATTTTGCATTAATGCTTCAATTGTTAAAGTATACTCTGCTCCAGCAAATTTTTCTTTTTCAGTTTTTTTACCAGTTATTACAGGAATTGCTAAATATTTTTCAAAGAATTCTTTATATGTATCTAACATTCTATGTGTTTCTGCTTCTGCTTCTTCACTTGTTGAATGAGCTGTATGACCTTCTTGCCATAAAAACTCACGACTTCTAAGAAAAGGTCTTGTTTCTTTCTCCCATCTAATTACATTACACCATTGATTATATAATTTTGGTAAATCTCTATATGTTTTAACATTTTTACTATAATAATCACTAAATAGTGTTTCACTTGTAGGACGAAAAGCGTATCTTTCTTCTAATGTGTTTTTACCTCCCTCAGTAATCCAAGCACATTCAGGGGCAAAACCATTTATTAATTCGCCTTCCTTTTTAAGCAAATTTTCAGGTATTAAAACAGGCATATATACATTTTGATGTCCACTTTTCTTAAACATTGAATCAAGAATACTTTGCATACGTTCCCATATAGCATATCCATTTGGTTCTAAAACTGTACAACCCTTAACACTAGAATAACTTGATAATTTTGCAGCACTAACAACATCAGTATACCATTTAGCAAAATCTTCGCTTCTTAACGTAATTTCATCATTTTTCATATCTTTCCTCCAAATAAAAAGGATAGTACAAGGAGTCAAATAGACGGTACCATCCTTAAATTATCTCTTTTTATATAACGGTATTATCCGGATGATTATTAATCATCTGTATTAAGAAGGTAGGAATTAATAAAATTTATACTTGTTTCCACCAGCCACAAGTTCTCTATAATAAAACACTCATTAATATTCCTTCAACATTTACATAAAGATTTTAACAAAATTAATTATTAAAGTCAAATAAAAAAGGTTATAATAATAACCTATTTTTTACTTTCTTTTTTATTTAATGAGGCTTCTAAATCTTTAACAACTTTTAATGCTTGACGTCTTACATCATCTGTTGCTTTTTCAACAACAGGTGTTCCCTTTTCAATAGCATATTTGTAAAGTTCTTCAGCTTTTTCCTTAATTTGATTAGCTTTTTTAACAGCAATTTCTTTTACTTTTTCTTTATCTAAATCAGATAATTGTGCTTGTAATTCTTGAACCTTATAAAGAATTTGATCTTTTACTTCTTCAACATCAATTTCCTTTGCCTTTTTTACTAATTCCTCTAACTTTTTTGCAAGTATTTTTCTAGTATTTTCTCCCTTATCAGGTGCAAATAGAATTCCAAGTCCAGCGCCTACAGCTAATCCTCCTAAAAATTTTGCTAATCCACCTTTTCTCATAACTACTCTTCCTCCTCTTCATCATAGTTATCTTTTTTTCTATCTTTGAATAATCTTTTTATTCCGCCACTTACAAATCCTATAACAGAATCTCCAATTAACGACATTTTATTATTAAAAGAATCAATAATTTCAAATACTCTATCTAATGTTTTAACTTTAGAATTTACATCATCAACTAAAGCATCTACCTTATTAAGAGTTCCTATTAATTTAATTCCTATAACAATTGCTACTGCTATTAGTATAATCAATAATACATAAATTATGATTTGTAATACTTCCATTTTTATTCCTCCTTATCGTACATTGAATCAATTAAATTAAATAAATCATGTTCAAGTGTACTATCTGCTAATGTTTTATTAGATAATTCTTCTTCGGCTTCATCTTCATCATCAAAATTATCTATCTTAACATTATTTTCTGCTTCTTCTATTGACATACTCTTATCTAATTCATCTGTTGCTTCATCAATTTTATCAATTAAATCTTCAATTTTTGCAGTTCTGGAATCTAAAGTACTATCTTCCTCTTTATCCAATGCAGCTTTAATATCTTTTGTAGAAACTTTATTTAAAGTATCTTCAAGTTCATCTTCTAAAGTACCATAAGCTTTTCTTCTTACATTATCATATTCTGTTATTGATGAAGAAAATGCTTCATTACCAATAGTTTTTTCCTTTATTTCATCTTTTTTATAATCCTTATCTAGAACTCCCCAAATAGGTGAAATAACTGGAGTTGGTTTAAATACCTTAGGTGTATCATCTCTTGCAGGTTCAGTGCTTCTCGCTACTCTTGAAGTATCATCTAACACATTTTTTCTTGGTGGTAATTTTTCTTCTTCATCATTATCCCAATCTACAAAATTAAATGATCTTTCACTTCTAAATAAATCTCTATCACTTAATGGTTCTTCTTTAGTTTCTTCTTTTTTCTCTTCCTTTTCTTCTTCAACAGGATCCATTTCAATAGTTTTAAATCTTAATTCTTCTACTTTAGGAGCATCGTCATTAGAAGATGTTTCCTTTTTAACAATTTTGCTTACTTTATCTAACTCTTGTGTTTCATCTTCTACTACTACTTCATCGTAAAAAATACTTTTTAACTTATTAAAAACGCCCATAAGCGCACCTCTTTCTGCAAACTTTAATCGCTCTTTTCAGACTCTTCAATATATTGTAAAATATTTCTTGAATCATCTTTCTCTTTAGGTTCAGGTATTTTATATACAGTCTCACTAGATTCTAAATCATTATCATTGATATACTTTTCAATAACTAAATCATTATATCTTATTGACTTTAGAATCGTTATACTTCTTGATACAGCATAACGAAGCTCACTCTCTTCTACCTCTACTTCTATTATAGCATAATTATAACACAACTCAACAAAAAAGTTGTCATTATTTTTTCTTATTTTTAAGTATCCAGTCTTATTATCATGTTCAAATGAATAATATTTATAATCAGTTATATCTCTTTCAGCAGTATCTTCTGTTTTATAATAATATCTAACTATGTCTATATTTAAGTAATAAATGTTGTTGTGAGATAATAATTCTTGATTAAAATCAGAATTCTTCTTAATAGTAAACCCTGCAGGAAGATAATATCTATATCCTTTATTATTAGTATTATGCATATTATTTTCTTCATTTATTGATAAATCAACTATTTCTTCTAAAGTTAATTTATCAATATTATTACTACATCCTACTAATAAAAATAAACAAACAATAATTAATATTTTTTTTAGCATATTTTTTACTCCAATACTATAAGAATTATAGCAAAATATTTATTTTTTCTCAACATATATATAATTAATATTTTTACCTAAAGAAATAAACTTATCTTCATATTCAGTGGTATATTTATCTATATATGATGTGTCTTTTTTTATAATTTTATAACCATTTTCACTAAAAGACATAAGTGAATACTCAAATAAATCATCGTTATCTGTTTTCATTTGTATTCTTTTAACATCTTTAAAAATATTATCATATTTACTTAAAAACAATGGAGAAGATAGTCTTCTTTTAGTATGTCTTTTTTTAGGCCATGGATCAGAAAAATTTAAATAGATTTTATCAATCTCCTTATCAAATACATTTTCTATATTTGATGCATCCATACAAATTAGTTTTAAATTGTTTATATTAATATCATCTAATTTTTTAACAGCGCTTACTAAAGGACTATCATATTTTTCAATACCAATATAATTAATATTAGGATTATCAATAGCTAAACTGATAATGAATTTTCCTTTTCCTGTGCCAATTTCAATATAAATTGGGTTTTCATTACCAAACATTTTATTCCACTTTCCCTTATAATTATTTGCCTCTTTCACTAAATAAGGTGAACTTGCTATTATTGTTTCTGCATTTTTTATATGTTTTAACCTCATACATTTCGCCTCGTAAATATTATACACTAATATTATATGTTTGTCATATAATAAATTAGGTGATTAATATGAAAAATAGAAATATGTTTTATCAAAATATTCAAGAAGGATATAATAATCCTGGTATGTTTATACCACCTCAAGGATATAATATGAATACTCAATATCAATCATATGGACCAAATGTTATACCACAAGAAAATTCAAATAACGAATATGAAGAAAGAATTAATAGACTTGAAAAACAAGTTAGAAATCTTGATTCGAGACTTCAAAAAATTGAAATGTCTAAAGAAGATACTTCAAATGATAATTTTTATATGATTTAATTAATAAAAAAGATTGCTAATGCAATCTCTTTTTTATTTTTCACCTAATATATCAAATTCATATACTTTTGAATAATTACTATAATAATAATTAGAACCTTCTTTTCTGTAAGCCCTTATCTTAATATAATAACTATCATCACTTAGCTTTTTATCGTAACTTGTGTTTTTAGTTTTAACTAAAGTACTATACTCTTCTCCATCAGTTGAATATAGTATTTGATATCCTGTAGCACCGCTAACACTATTAATATCAATTGTTACATAAGAACCACTAGTACTTACTTCGAATTTTGGTACTGCTAATTTATTTGTTGTAACACTTTTTATAGCACTAAAATCACTATCATTTACGTCATTATTAATTTTTACTTTATAATAATATGTACTATTAAATGATACATCTTTATCTTTAAATACAATATTATTTCCAGTAGCTTTTACTGTCTTGATTTTAGTATAAGTTCCATTTTTAGATGTAGATCTATAAATATAATACTTTGTAGCTGTTTCAACATTATTGATTTTTATTGTATTAACTTTATATGCAGTATTCTTAACAGTATATTTAATAGTATCATCTAATCTTAATCCAACTACTCCATCTGAATATTTACCATAAACACCTGATCTATAAGTTCTAACTTTATAAACATAAGTAACACCTTCTTTTGCAGTAGTATTTATAAAATCATTATCATAAGCAAATCCCATATATTCACAGTCTTTACCATCTTCATTACATCTATAAACATAATATCTTTGAGCACCACTTACATTTTTCCATTCAATAAGTATATTTCTGTATCTATCTGTAGAAACTGTAATCTTTGCTTTACCTAAAGCAGTCTTGATTGCAACTAAATCAGAGAATTTTCCATAAATAGTAGAGCCATCCTCTTTTTTGTATGATCTTACTTTATAATAATATTTTTTATTAAATGTTAAATCTTTATCAGTATAAGATAATTTAGTTGTTGTAGTTAATTTTTTACAAGAAGCGCCTTCGCTATTACATTTATATACTTGATATCCAGTAGAGCCATCAACATTACTCCATTTAAGTTTAACTGAATTATATGTTGATGTTGCAGTTAATTCTGGTGTTTTGAATGTAATAACCCATTCAAGTTCAACATCATTAACTGAACCATCAGCCCATTCATAATTATCTTTATCAATAAGTGATACCTTAGCTACATATTTACCAACTGGTGATCCTAGTGTAATACCACCCAATTTCATTAAGTTTTCATCTAATCCATTTATTTCTGGTGATATTTCTTCTCCAGTATAAGCATAATTCTTAGTTTTTAATGTAGGTTTTGCTAATTTTGCTTTTAATATTTGCCATCCTAAAGTAACATCTGTAACTTTTCCATCATTCCATTCATAATTATCAGTATCTTTTAATGCAAATACTAATTGATAATCACCTGCATTTGTTGCAGAAGTTTTACCAGTCATTGTCACTAATGTATTATCATAATCATTTAATTCTAGAATATGTTCTTCACCATCATATGTGAAAATTGCCTCTTCTATTGAAGGTTTTATAACTTTTACTTTATTAATACTCCAATTAAGAGAAACACTTGCAACTCCACCATCTGACCACTCATAATTATTTACATCTTTTAGTTCATAAACCATTGTATAAGTTCCTACTAAAGTTGCCTTTTCTTCACCACTTACACTCATAGTAAGACTATCATATCCATTTACTTCTGGTGTTATTTCATTACCACTATATGCATAACTTGTTGTTGTTAATGTTGGTTTTACTAGACTAGCTTTTTTAATACTCCAATTAAGAGTAACATTATTAACTCCACCATCTACCCACTCATAATTATCAACATCTTTTAATTCATAAACTATAGAATAAGATCCAACTACAGTTGCTTTTTCTTCACCAGATGCATTCATTATCTCAGCATCAAATCCGCTAACTTCTGGTGTAATTTCACTGCCACTATATGTGAAGCTTGTTGTTGTTAATGTTGGTTTAGCAATAACTGCTTTAATTATATTCCAATCTAATGCAACATCAGATATTCTTCCATTTTCCCATTCATAATTTTTATTATCTTTTAATGAGAAAATTATTTCATACTCACCAACTGCTGTTTTTTCTACATCACCTTCTACAACAATTAAACTACTATCATATCCATTTACTTCTGGTGATATAGCTTTTCCAGTATATGCATAATTAACTTTTGTTAATGTTGGTTTTGGAAGTTTTGCTTTTACAATTGTCCATCCATATTCTATATCAGCTACTTTTCCATCAGCCCACTCATAATTATTTACATCTTTAAGGCCAATTACTATTTCATAATCGCCAGTAATAAGACCATTCGTATCTCCTGACATTATCATTAAATCAGGATCATATCCCATAAATTCCGGTGTGATTTCTTCACCAGTATAACTATATGAAGTTAAAGAAAGTTCTGGTATTGAAACTTTAGCTTTTGTAATCTCCCAACTATATTGGACATCATCTACTTTTCCATCAGCCCATTCATAATTATCAGTATCTACAAGACCAATTACTATTTCATATTCTCCTATAAGCTTAGCATTTGTATCCCCAGACATATCCATTAAATCTGGATTATATCCAATAAATTCTGGTGTAATATCTTTACCAGTATAACCAAATGATGTATTAGAAAGCTCTGGTTTTTCTATTTTTGCTTTCTCTATTTCCCAATTTAATACTACATCATTTGTTGAGCCATCATCCCACGTATAGTTATCAGTATCCTTTAATGAATAAACTATTTCATTTTGACCAACTAATGATGCTTCTACATCACCTTCTACATTCATTAATTCTTCAATATATCCAGTTACTTCTGGAACAATTGACTTTCCAGTATATGTATATTTTGTCTTACTTAAAGTTGGTTTACTAATACCATTTTTTACAACTTCAACATCATATGTTTTTTTATCATTACCATATCTTACTGTAATTAGTGCTGTTCCTGGAGTATGTGCTGTAATAATACCTTTACTTACAGTAGCAATTCCAGAATTACTAGATGTCCAAGTACCATCTTCCATAAAACCAGTTGATAATGCTGTATCATAAGTTTTACCAATTGGCAATTCTATTGAAACTGGAGGAATTACAAGTAAATCATTTACCCCATCTTCATTATAATCTTTATCAATTGAAGTTAAACCATATTTATAATCTGGTTCTATATTTACATCAGTAAAAACTCCACCTGTAATACTAGTAGTACCAACATCACTCCATGATGGTCTAGTAACACTTTCTGATTCTTTTGGATTAACAAAAGCTACTGATGAATTAAAAATACCATCTTTAATTGTTACCTTGGCAGCTTTTACTTTCCCAGTCATAAATTCAATAATATATTCACCATTGAATGTTCCACCTATAATATTTAGAATTCCTTTATCAATATTATTTGCATATGATCCATCAAATAAAGTAGTTTTATCATTTCCTGTTGGGACTTCAAATGTTCCACCAGTGATAGTTGCTACATTCCAATTCATTACAGCAACCTGAACATTATTTACATAATGACCATCATGAATAGTCAAAATACCTGCATCATCATTTTTAATAGTGTTTCTACCACCATCAAAAAGTCCACCATTTATTATTAATGTTGGCTCAGCCATTCCGGTATTAACAACATATCCTTTTCTTTCATTTCTACTTTCATAATCACAATACCCATTATCTATTAAAGAAGCAGAATTATCATAATTAACTTGTAAAACAGTAGCTTCTTCGTTAATAGTCATAACACCATGATTTAATATTGCATAATAATGTGTAACAGAGTCATCAGCTTTTAATGTTCCACCATTTAAAATTACTGAGCCATTATTAAATAATGCTGCATAATTACTTTTTGTTGATGATATAACTCCTTCTCCTTCTATTGTTAGTTTTGCACCATTTTCTACATAAATTGCATCCATATCAGCACAAGTAATATTATGTCCATTTAAATTTAAAGTAATATCACTTTCCCTTTTTACTACATAGCATTCTGTAGAATCATCTTCTAAAGTTAAATCTTCTGTTAATTCTAATGCAAAAATGCTTGGTACAAATAGCATAAATGCAACTAGAATTAAAAGTTTTTTAAAGATTTTATTCATAAAATCCTCCTCCTATTATATATATTATACAATGTAAAGCACATTAAGTTAAGGGTTGTAATTTTATATTTTTTATGATATAATACAAAAACGTAATGTTGAAAAAGTCAAAATTACATGTTTTCACTCGAAAAAAATCAAATATTTATTTGATTTACCTTGGATTAAGTTTACACTTAATCTTTTTTTATTTATTAATTGTTTTTGATTTATACAAAATTTGTATGTATAATAATAGTGTGATGAAATATGAAAAAAATTAAATTTGTCTTTAGAAAGATTAGAGGTTTTCAATATAAAAATTTCTTCTCTATTATTAATGAAATTCATAAAAAAACCAAAAAAAGCAGAATTTTTATATTCTTCGATATAATTAGAACTGTAATAAAATATGGTAATGGTTATATGGATTATTTTGAATTTGAGTTTTATTTATTAAATGATGAGGAAAGAAAAACATATATAACAGCTTATATAAATAATAATATTGTTAAAAAATATAATGATAAAGAAGAAATGGAAAAATTTGATGATAAGATTATTTTTAATAATATGTATAAACAATATTTAAAAAGAGATTACATTGATTTAAATACATCTTCAGTTAATGAATTTAAAAATTTCCTAAAAAAGCACAATAAAATAATTTGTAAAATTCCTAATGGAACTGGTGGTAAAGGAATACAAGTTATTTCTATTGATAATAATACTAATATAGATGAATTATATAATAACCTTAAAACTGATAATTTAATTCTTGTTGAAGAATATTTAATTCAACATAAAGAAATGAACAAATTATATGATAAGAGTGTAAATACGTTAAGAATTATCACATTTTTAGATGATAATGGAGTACATATATTAAAAACAATTCTAAAAATTGGAAATGGTGGTCATGTAGATAATTTTAGTAGTGGTGGTATGTATACATTTGTTGATGATGATGGTGTTGTTTTCGTACCAGCCATTGATGAAAAAGGAAATATATTTGAAAATCACCCAATTAGTAAAACTAAAATAGTTGGATTTAAAATACCTATGTTTAAAGAAGTAAAAGAATTAATACAAGAAGTTGGTAAAGTTAATAATAAAGTAAGATACATTGGTTGGGATATTGCAATTAGTCAAAACGGTCCTGTTTTAATTGAAGGTAATCCATTTAGTGGTATATTCCAAGTCAAACCTAGTATTAGTGGTATAAAAACAGGAGATCTTCCAAATTTCAAAAAATATATGGATATTTAGGAGTTATAATGAAAAAAAACAGTTTTTTAGAAGGAACATTTATTGCTACATTAGCCATAATAATAGTTAAAGTAATGGGAGCATTATATGGTATTCCATTTTATAAAATCATTGGAGAAGATGGTGGAACACTATATAGTTATGCATACAATGTTTATAATTTATTTTTAAATATTTGTACTGCTGGTATTCCGCTTGCAATAAGTAAAATGGTTAGTGAATACAATGCTCTTGAGATGTTCAAAACAAAAGAAAAATGTTATTCGCTTGCTAAAAAAGTAATGTTTATGGTATCAATTATTACATTTTTCTTAATGTTTGTATTTGCTGAAGGATTTGCATATCTAATAATTGGTAATATTGAAGGAGGAAACTCTATCAATGATGTTGTCCTAGTTATTAGAACAATCTCATTTTGTTTATTAATTATTCCTTACCTATCAGTTTTAAGAGGATATTTACAAGGACATAAATATATAGCACCCACTTCATATAGTCAAGTATTTGAACAAGTAATTAGAATTGCTATTATATTATTTGGATCTTATATAACAATTAATATATTAAATAAAAGTGTTAGTACTGGTGTTGCTGTTGCAGTATCAGGTGCATTCTTTGGAGGTTTAGTTGCAGCAATTTATTTGTTAATAAAACTACATAAAAATAAAAATGAGTTTATTAAAGAAAGTAATATAAAAGAACAAGTTATTTCAAATAAAGATATTATTAAAAAAATAATTAAATACTCTATTCCATTTATAATTGTTAGTATAGCTACTGATATATATGGACTTACTGATATGACTTTAATTATAAAAGGTCTATACAAACTAGGATATACTGCAAGTGAAAGTGAATTAATATCTAGTATTATTTCTACATGGGGAGTTAAAATATGTATGATAATTAACTCTCTTGCAATTGGACTTAGTTCAAGTTTAATACCAAATATAGTTGATAGTAATGTTAGAAAAGATTATAAAGAAGTAAATCGTAGAATAATTGATTCCATTAATATTATAATTGTAGTTGGTTTACCTATTTCTATTGGAATAGCATATCTAAGTAATCCAATATATTATATGTTCTATGGACAAAGTATATATGGAGGTGGAATACTAAGATTACTAGTATTTGCTTCCCTATTTGCTTCTTTACATATTGTACTTAATATGATATTACAAAGTTTAAATAAATTTAAATATGTTTATTTAAATACAATTGTTGGTTTTATTATAAATGCAATTCTAGATATACCACTTATGATATTATTTGATAAAATTGGTATAAGCGCTTACTATGGTACTATTGTTGCAACATTAATTGGATATTTAGGATCATTTATTATTGCACTTAGAGTGCTTAAAAAAGATTATAAAATCAAATTTATAGAAATACTAAGTTTAATAAAAAAATTATTTATTCCATTAGTATGTATGTGTGCATCAATGTATTTATTAAGTTACCTAATAAATTACAATACTTTAGACAGCAGAATATTTGCATTCTTAAGATGTCTAATTTACGCAATAGTAAGTGGTGGATTATTTATTCTAATATCATATAGAAATGGATTATTAACTGATGTATTTGGTAAAGAATTTATAGATAGAATAATAAATAAGTTTAAAAAGAAAGCTAAAAATTAGTTTTCTTTTTTACATAAGTAAATATTTATGATAGAATTAGAATAGAGGTTTTAGATTATGATATTAAATATATGCGATGCACCAGAAACATTAGGTGTACTTAGAATTATACAAATTGTAATAACAATCATAAAAGTAGTAGTACCAATTCTATTAATAGTTAGTGCTATGATAGAACTAGTAAGGGCTGTTACTAATTCAGAATTAAATAAAATAAGTAAACCCATAGTAAATAAAATAATAGCGGCAGTTTTAATATTCTTAATACCAACATTTGTTAAAATAATAGCAAACATTGCTGGAAATAATGGTGAATACGAAAATTGTCTTGGAAATATAACTGTTGAAACAATAAAAAGCGCTTATAATAATCGAGCTGAAGAGTTAGTAAGTAAAGCTGAAGAAACAAATAGTATAACTGATTATAATAATGCAATGGCATATTTAATCAATATAAAAGATACAAATGCAAAAAATAAATATCTAGAAAGATTAAAAGCAGTTAAAGATAAAATTGAAGAAGAGAAAAAGCCAAAGGTTGCTGAACCTATAAAGCCTGAGAGTGGTGAAAACATAGTTAAGCAAGAAGAAACTGAAACACTTAAAGTATATATAACAAAGAATAATAGCTATTATTTAACTAGAGTTTGGATGCAAGATCCATATAATCAAATCAATAAACAAGACGCAAATCCATATGGTAAAAAATTAATTAGGCCAAGCGAACTAGTTAAAACTGCAATAAAGGAAAATAACCTTTCAGGAAAATTAATAGTTGCCATGAATGCAAGTGGTTTTTATTTAAAAGATACATACGATGCTAGTAGTGTTAGTAGATATCCTGCATTTAATAAAACAAGTGTTGGAACAATAGTTATTACAAATGGAAAAGTAGTAAGAAATGCATATAAAAAAGGAGATGTAATAACTTGGTTTATTACTGGAATAAATCCTCAAAATCAAATGGTGGTATTCGAAGACACTAAAATAAGCAAAACCAATTCAGAAGAAAAAGAAAAATGGTCACAAGAAGTTATCAACTCAGGAATAAGAAATACATTTACATTCGCAGCTCCTGTAATATTAAATGGAGAAAAAACAAATTATACTAATAGTAATTCACGTATGCCTGGAACTAATAGTTCCAAAAAAGGGTTGCAAATGATGTGTCAAGTAAATGATAATAATTTTGTTTTCTATACTTCTTCTTCTGGAACAAGAAATGAAGCAATTAAAATATTCTTAAATCTTGGATGCAAAACAGCAGTTAATCTAGATGGTGGTGGTTCTGTTGCACTTTTATTTAAACCTTCTTCTTCTAGTAATATAGAAACAATACTTGGTAATAGTAGAAGTTTACCAGAAGCAATGTATATAACAGAATAAAAAGCTAAGAATCTTAGCTTTTTTTATTTGAATCAATGTAATCTTCTAATTCTTCTTTCCAAGATGTATCTAATTCTTCGTTCATCATAACTTTTTTTGATACACACCCTACTGCATCAAATAGCATTCCAATACCTTTTTTATCTTTAACATAATTTGAAATATTTTCTTTTCTAATTCCAAGTGACTCACCTTCATTATATGAATCAATATCAGCGCCTATATACAAAAATTCATAATTCTTATGTTTTTTTATTAATTTTTTTATATCTTCCTTTGTATATTCCCTACTTGAATTTTCATATCCATCAGTAGTAATTATAAATAGTGCTTTTTTACTTTTTTTATCATCTATATAATTAATACTTCTTCCAATAGTGTCAAGTAAAGCAGTGCTTCCTCTTGTGTAATATTCCTTTCTTGTTAATTTCTTAACATCTTTAATAGGCACTCTTTCATATAATAGTTCATACTGATTATCAAATAAAACAGTAGTTATCATATAATTATTCTTTTTGTTTTTTTCGATATAACTATTAAATCCTCCAATTGTGTCATCTTCACTTCCATGCATAGATCCGCTTCTATCTAAAATAAAGATTACATCCATTCCAATTTCATTTTTCTTTTTCATTTTATTTCCTCCTTCTTTCTGATATAATGATATTACAAAAGCAAAATGATTTGGTCGCATAGAAAGGGACATTTTTATGAAAGAAAAATTAAAACTATTTATTAAAGAAAATTTCATAAAAGAAGAAAAAAAACTATTTCTTGGTAATATGCGTGCATCAGTATTAGAAGAAGCTGAATGTTTAAGCATAGATGATTATATAAATGATAATAAAGATGAGAATAAATTTCAAAGTTTACTATTTAAATACATAGATAGTAAAAATCTAAAAGATTCAGATGTTTATAATAAAGTTAATATTGATAGAAGATTATTCTCAAAAATTAGAAGTGATATACATTATCATCCAAGTAAAGAAACAATAATACTATTAGGTTTATCACTTGAACTTAATGAAAACGAATTATTAGAATTACTTGAATCCGCTTCATATTCTCTTCCTAAAAACAATTATTTTGATTTAATAATAAGATTTTGTTTTATTAATAAGATATATAATTTAGATGCTGTTAATGAACTATTATATGATTATAATTGTAAATGTTTATAATACTCTTTATGAGTATTTTTTTATAAAAAAAAGAATGAAATAAATCATTCTTATGAAAGCGTTACTCTAACCTTCTTTTCTTTATATTCATTCTTACTTGGATACTTAATAGTTAATGTAATGGTATCACCCTTACTCTTTTCATAAAGCACATCTTGAATATCACTAAATTCTTCTACTTTATTACCCTCTATTCCAACTATTACATAACCTATTTCTAGTCCTGCTTTATCAGCACCACTTCCTGAAACTATTCTCGAAATATAGAATCCTTGTGGAATATTCATATTATTGTCTTTTTCTATAATATATCCTTCTATACCAATAGTTCCGCCTTTAGTATCTTCTTCACCATTCATTAATTTAGTAATTAGATCTTTTACATCAGAAATTGGAATTGCAAATCCCATACCTTCTACACTTGCAGATGTTAAAGATCCACTTGAAGAATATTTTGCTGAGTTAATTCCTACTACTGCTCCAGTGCTATCAAGAAGTGCTCCACCACTATTTCCACCATTAATAGCAGCATCTATTTGAATCATTTTATAATTAGTATTATCAATACTTACTTTTCTATTTAGTGCACTAACTACTCCTGTTGTTACTGATTGACCATAACCAAGAGCATTACCAATAGCAATTACACCATTTCCTACCTTTAAAGTATTTGAGTCACCTAGTGTTGCTACTTTAATTGCTTTTAATGTTTCAGTATCAATATTTTTTAATGGAATTGAAATAACAGCTATATCTCTTCTTTCACTATTACCCTTAATAGTAGCATCATAACTCTTTTCATTAATAAATTGAACAGATAGTTCTTTTGAATCTTCAACAACATGATAATTTGTTAATATTAATAATTCAGTATCGCTTTTTCCAACTATGATACCAGAACCTGCTCCTTCAGTATATCTTTCTGTTCCATAAAAATTAAATCCATAGTAGCCAGATTTAACTAATGTTTTACTAGTAATAGAAACAATAGCAGGCATAACATCTTCAACTATTTCAGATACATCTGTAACATAAACTCCTTCTTTTATCTTAGTGTTTGTTTCAGTATACTTTAAATCAACATTACTATTCTTATTTGATTCAAAATTTAATATACCTCCTTGCCATAACAAAACAACAATAACAATAATAATTAGTATTGCAATTAATATCCCATATATAAAATCGTTATTATCTTTTTCTTTATAAATTACCTTTGGTTCATCTTTCTTTTCTACTTCTTCTTTTTTTAATTCTTCTACTTCCTCTTTTTTCTTTACCATAAAAAATCACCTCTTATTTTTTTCATATTAAATATAAAACCACAATATTAAACGAATATTAAAAATCTTTAATTTCATTTAAGTATACATAATTATTTTGCTCATATGATAAATTTTTATCAATCATTTTTTTAGCAATTTTACATTCATCATATATTCTTTTTCCATTAACCAATGGATTAATGTATCTAACTTTTGTTTCTAAATGAACAAAATAAACATCTTTTGGTTCAATACTTGAAGTCTTAACTTTTTTAGCTTTTCTCCAAATATTAAAAACATTTCCATATTTTGATTTATTAATCATTTCTATAAAATCTTCTTCTTTTATATCATATAATTCTTTTATTGTTATTAATCCATCTTCTTTTAACCTTTTAACAATATCTGCTAAGAATTGCATAGAATATCTTGTTCTATCTTCTCTATATATTACTGACATTTTACTTGTTACTTTAACAAATAATCTTGCCATTTTTTTAGTTTTAAAACCTAGTTCTATTTCATCATATTCATTTTTTTGTATTTCAATATCATTATATATTTCCCTAACACTATTTATATCTAATAATGGATATGTAAATAATGCATTAGATAAAGAATACTCTAATCTATCTGAAGATAATTTTGGTGTATCATTATCAGCTATAGGATAAATATGATAGTTATCTATTTCTTCTAATTTAATATTATCTCTTTTTAATAACTCTAATACATCAGAAGATTTTTCAATCATTTTTGTAGTTAATTCTTCTGTTGATTCTTGAGTCATATAATCTTTATTCATAAAATCAATACAATGTTTAAATACTGGAGTTGCTATATCATGAAACAATCCAGACAAAGTCTGTTTTTTATCATGAGTAAAATGCCATATTATTAAAGCAACCGCAACACTATGATCTAAACTTGAATAAAAGAAACTACTCTCAAATAAATCAGAATAAATTGTTCCACATGTAGTACTTATATATCTTTGTGTCAATAGTTCTTCTGTATTAATATATTCATCTAACCAATGTGGATAATCTGGTTCTAGTATATCAAAATACTCTTTTATTCTTTTATTTATATTCTTGTAATAATCATTCATGTGTTTCCCCCAATATAATATTTTATCTTTTCTTTAATTGCTAAAACAATTATCCATCCAATTGTACATCCAAATGCTATAAATAATGAATCAATTAATAAGCTAGTATTAAAAACAAACTTATCAATTACAAAATTTGTAATAAAGCAAGATATGTAACATACTAAGAAGAATAATGCTATTTCTTTTACCTTTTTCATTTTCATCCTTTCTTTATCAAATAATAATATTAATAATCATAGTAATAATGCCTAATATTAAAGTAATTATTGTTAAAACAATAAATAATTTAACTCTTTTTTCTAAGAAAGATTTTTCTATTTTCTTTTTAGATTTTAAAACTATTCTTATTCTTATATAGGATATTATTGTTAACACTACAATAATAATAGATAATATACTTAGGATTAATTTTAAAGTCTTCATATTTATTCAGCTCTCTCTTCTATATCATAAGTACTATTTTTAACTGTAAGGTCAAATATTTTCTTATATTCAGGACATTCTAATACAAATGATGTTTTTCCTTCTTTTTTAAACTCACCATGAATAGAATAATCATTGATACTTTCTATTAATTTAATACTTAAATCTCCAATGCTTTCATCATAATTAGTAACACTACATGTATTATCAAACTGATATTTATTACCAGATATTAAAACTTCAGTACTATAAACATTATCATTTATAAAACTCATTATAGTAAATATAATTATAATTAAAGTACTAATAATTAATCCAAGTATTCTAACCATTTTATCTTTAAAAATATATAATGGATAGATTATTAATGTTAATAAACAGAATAATACTGTTAAAATATGTTTTGGAAAAGTAAACTTTAAAGTATATAAATAGTAATTATATTGAAATCCAAGTAAAACTAATATAGGAGTTAAAATTAATAATCCCCACCATTTATCTTTTTTCATATAGTATCCCAAATAGCCCATTGGTAAACAAAATAGTGTCCATATAAACCATGTAGAATAATATGTTTGAAATAAATTAGTATGCTCTACAATGTCTTGAATTAAATATATTAATGGCTGACTAATTAAAAAAAATACAAAACATTTTAATGCTGATTCTTTATTAGACTTACTATTAACTATTATTAATATACCAAAAAGTATCCACACTTCAAAAGTAGCGCTCAAATCACTAAAGGAAGTATGTCTAGTTATTGGAATCAAAACAGAACATGCAGTATATATACCAATTAATACTGAAGCAATTAACAATTTTGGCCAAGTTATTTTTAATTCACCAAATACTTTTTTCATTTTTCACTCTCACTGCATTTTATTATAACATATTTTAATAATTCATTAACATAAAAAAAGACTTTTTAGTCTTTTATTTTTCATCGTGGCAACCACATGTACAATTTTCATCGCAATTACAATCTTCACCACATCCGCATGTACATTTTTCATCACAACTACATTTCTCATCTTTGCATGTGCATTCTTTTCCTTCTTGGCAACCACATTTGCAATCACTTGAACAATTACATTTCTTTTCTTCCATTTTTTCCTCCATTATAATATATTATCCCACCGATGTAATTATATCACAAAAAGTATTAAAAATCTTAAAATAAATTTATATCTTCTTTATATCAGTATAGCATCTAGCATGATATCCTTGCTTTTCATAAAAACTAATAGCAGGATCATTATAAGCAAATACTTCTACTGCTACATATTCACAACCAATACTTTTAAAATAATCTTCCATTTTTTTCATAAGCTGTTGGCCAAGTCCTTTACTTCTTATTTTTTTAGAGATAATTAGTTCAGTTATTACTCCTCTTTTTGGACATTTATAATCCAAATAATCATATTCATCATAAACATCAACTGCTCCCATTATGAGACCAACTGCTTTTTCATTTTGAATAACTAAATAACATTTACCATTATTATTTTTTACTTCTTCTAAATCAATTACCGCCATTTTATCTCTATATTCTGGATGCAACTGATCTAAATTATCTTTATCTATTGTCAAAATATATTCTTCAAGTTCAACAAGTAAATCTTTTACATCTTCTAAATATTTGCTTTCATACTCAATTATTTCCATTTTTTCTCCTATAAATCATTATTTATAAAATGTGAGAATTTATCTGTCTTAGCTATTTTTACAAGAACTTCTGGTAATAAATTTACTTCTTTTAATTTATTTTTATTAACCCATTTATAATAACTGTTTTTTGAATCCATATTTTTCATATCTTCTTTAAATCTATTATCATTTTTAATATCTAATCTATATAAAAAATATAATTCATGATATTTTTTATTATCAAATTCAAAAAAGTTTTCAATTACAGAAGTTAAATATACTTCTTCATCTTTAAGTATAATTCCCATTTCCTCTTTTATTTCTCTTTTTAACGTTTCAATGGTACTTTCTAAAGTTTTTACTCTTCCCCCTGGTAAAGTGACAAAATCAAAATCCGGATTACATTCTACTAATACTTCTTCACCATTTGAAACCATAAGTCCTGAACGAAAGTTAAACTTAACATCATCAATCATTAATGATAAATCTGTCATATTATTTCCTTTCTTATTTATAATTGATAACTTTCTATAGGTGGTTTAATAACCTTTCCACTACTTCTTCCTACTATATATGCTTTAGGAAAATGAGAAGATAAAAATTCTATTTTATTTAAATCATTTTCTATTTTAGAATTAACAATAATAGTTGATATCATACATGATGGTACGCCCATTAATATAGATGAACCTGTATCTTTATCAAGTGGTAAACCACTCACATTAACAATTTCTCGTGTCATTTTGCCTTCAATACTTGTTTCATCATAAGCATCATAATTAGTTAAACTAGGAAACATAGCATTTTCACCTTTTAAGTCTCTATTTCTAATTACAAAAACTATTCTATTAGCGCCATTTGTATAAGTTTTTCCCATCCTACATACTTCATCAATAGTACAGTTTCTATTAGCTTTAAAAAAATCAACACAGAAGAATGTTTCACCATCTTCAGCCACTCCATGTAATTGTCCAGATTCTAAACCTTTATATGCCATACTTTCTATAACATCTTCAGAATATGATGTTCCATGAAATACATCTCCCTTTTCAATAATAACATTTCCTTTTTCATCAATTAGAGGAGCACTTGGAGTTCCTTCAATTCCATATGTACTAACAAATTGATGATATTTATCTATGATAAAGTCACATGTTTCATAGTCTTCAACTCCGCTACAATCAGTTAATGCTGGTTCTTTCTTCCTAACATAATTTGCTAATAAATCATAAACGCAATTATTAAACATAATTTTTGTAATTGAATACATTATATCAAAATAATCTTTTTCTTTTTCATCACTAAATATTTTATTTATTTTTGAAATTATATAACTATCTTTTATTTCACTAATTGATTTAGCATCACCTATTTTTTTAAAATCTTCATCATTAAAATAATATAATCTAGTTAATAAATGTAATTCTAATTCTTTTAAAGCAGTTTCATTATAATTTCTATCTTTTAATCTTCTTTCAATTACATCAGTAAAAAAATTATCACTATTAAATATCTTTGCAATTTGTCTATATATTCTGGGTAACTCATTAGCATAATCTTTTCCATAATATTTGTATAATTTATTTTTTTCAGACATATATACATAAAAATCTGATTCAACTATTTCTAATCTTTCCATTATATTACTCCTTTATTATTTTTATAAATGCACTTATATTTCCTCTTTCATTATCATATTTATCAACTAATTTATAACCATCTTTTAAAATATTGTTAATTGAATAAATGTTGTTAGAATGTGCTTTTGTAAACATATATTTTTTTCCTATACTAAGCGCATAATCATCAATAACTTTCATCATAGCAATTTGTAAACCATTTCCAACATATTCTTTTCTTATCATTATTGGACCCAAACTACCAGTTTCTTTTTCATCATATATAACGTTATGTTTTTTAAGTGTTCTATTTGAAGATGGAATATAAAAAGATGAACAAACAGGAATATCTTCATCATAATACATCCATATCTTTCCACCACTTTTTAAAATATTTTCTATTTCTTCCCTACTAAATGTTCCAAGCCATTCTTTATAAGGCATATTATCTCGAATATGATTATATAATAATAAATACTCATCTACATTTATATTATTAGTTATCTCTTTTAAATCTTTTAATAACATATTTTTATCTCCCTATTAAGATTATATCATATGTAACTATTATTTGTACCTTAAAGTAATAATAAAACCAGGTTATAAACCTAGTCCTTTTTTGATTTCTTCTTTTCTTCTTTTTTATGAACATTATCTGGTATTTCAAATTTAACAGAAGCACCTTCCATCATTAATTCTGGATGAGCAAATAAATATTCGATTGCTTTTAAAGCCCTACAAAAATAGAAACCATCTGCTATTCTTTCATCTAATGTGGCTCCAAAGTTCATCATATATTTACCATTTTCTTCTTTTATATCTCCAAAAGTAACAAGACCTGAAGATGTTCCTAGATTAGCTAAATTATGATATATTGCTGGTACTTTAAAAGTTCCAATATTAGATACTATCAAACTACTATAGTAAATATTCTCATCTGCTATACTTCCAGGTAAACCAAATTTTCTATCCCACCATTTTAATATTCCTACTAAAAATGATCTAATTGGTCTCCAAATATGTCCTATTTTATCTACAACATTATTAGCTCCATCTGTATTAGCAGTAGAACTTTTATCTCTAATTTTATCAATTTTTGCTTTTAAATTTTTTGAAACATCTAACACTGTATCATCTGCACCAATATTTAAGCATGTCATAAATTCTTCACTATTTTCATTAAACTCTGCTTTTGCTACAAATGCAATTGATACATCATCATGTTCATATAAAGTTCTATTTTGAACAAATCTATTTAATTTAGGATATTCATGTATTAGTTTTCCCATAATATGTACCATTCCATGAAAGAATGTTACATCTGGATTTTTCTCCTTTAATTTTTTCATATATTTAACAAATTCAGTTACATCAATAGTTGAATTCATAAATACTTCTGCTTCACATCTATTTGGTTTTAAATCAAACATGATATTTTGCATTCCTGTTACATCTTTAACTTTATGTCCTTTTCTTGCCATTTTTTTACACTTCCTTATCTAATTAATACTAATATCTCTTATTATAACAATTTATTATTATACATTTCAACTAATTTTTCTATTCCACTTACACTTCTTAGCATATTTCTATCAATTCTTGTTGGTTGAATAACAATTCCATAATCTTCAAGTCTAGAAAATAATTCTATAAAAGCATATGAATCTAATAATCCACTTTCTATTAAATCAATATTATCTTCATATACACCATCATCTTCACATATCTCAAATAATAGTTTCTTAATATCAATTTTATTTTTCATAATTCACTTAATGCCTTTCTATCAATTTTACCATTTGAATTAATTGGTAATTTAAATATTATTTTTATTGTTTTTGGAATCATATAATGTGGTAATTTTTGTTCTAGTTTATTTTTTACATAATTTGTATCTATATTATCTAAAACAACAAAAGCTTTTATAGTTTTAACAATCCCTTCATCATTATATTTTGCTATAACAGCACTTTCTTTTACACCTTTTATTTGATTAATATTATATTCTATTTCATCTAATTCTATTCGATATCCTTTATATTTTACTTGTCTATCTTTTCTTCCAATACAATAAAGTTTACCATCTTTTATATAACCAATATCTCCAGTTTTATAGCAATTTATATTATTCTCTTTATAGTACCCACCAACATATCCACCAATATAACCATTAAATACACTTTTTCCTTTTAATACAATTTCATCATCTATTATTTCTATAGTAGTTGCAAAAGAATTTACATCTCCAACTGGTAATATTTTATTTAAAGTTATATTTTTTTATGGCTTTATAAGTTATAATAATTATGGGATGTGTGATTAATGAAATATATTGTAAAAAATATTAATAGTTTTAAGCAAATAGATATTGATAATTTTTATGATGAAATAATACCATCAAAAAAAGAAATAATTAATAAATTAAAAAACACTACTAAAAAAAAGCAATCTATAATTGGTGAACTATTATTAAAAGAATTACTCAAAAAAAATAAAATAAATTATAACAATATTAATTATTATATAAATGAAGATGGAAAACCATATCTATTAAACAATTCTACTTATTTTAATATTAGTCACTCATATGATTATGTAATTGTAACAACATCAAATAAAGAAATAGGAATAGATATAGAAAAAATAAGAAAAACAAAACTAAATGTTATTAATCGTTTTGCAACAATAAAAGAAAAAGAATATATATTATCATCAAATGAAGATATTTTAAAAAGATTATTTCAAATATACACTTTAAAAGAAGCATATTTTAAAATGAAAGGTACTAATTTAAAAGATATATTAAATGTTGAATTTGAAATACATAATGATAGAATTACATGTAGTGATAAAAGTGTTAATGCATTTTTTATACATGATATTAATGATTATATTATTTCGTATTGTGAAAAGAACTAAGACAAATATCTTAGTTCTTTTTAAATAATCTTTTTAAATATTTATTACAAATGTTATTATATTCTTCTTCTGTAATCATTTTTCTTAAATATTTTAATCTTAATGATTCAAAATATCTAGCAATTTTGTTTCTTTTTATAATGTCTTCTAACTCTAAATACTCATCCTCTAAAAAAATATCACTATCTCTATATCCAGCTAGTATAAAATATTTAACTAATTCTTTTTTTTCTAAATCATTCATAAAACTCACCTATAAATATAGTTATGTATTATAGCATAAAAAACTAAGATTTCACTAGTCTTTTTTATTCTCTAAATATTTAACCAATTCCTTATATGAATCTAAACTCCAAAATTTCCATCTTTCTTTATCTTCAAAACAACCCAATGTTTTCTTTTCACCTTCTGGAATAAAAACGAAATCCCAACTCCATCCATATTTTCCGGATTTCTTGGTATCAATATGTCCTTTTGTTATACCTTCAAAAACAATTGGTTCACATCCGGGTTCACAATAAGCAATTGCTTCCTTAAAATAAGCACTTCTATCTTCTAAACCTTCCATTAACTTTAAAAGTCCATCTTCTCCTAAAGTATCATCAACATAATTAGTATATACTCCTGGAAAACCTTTAAGTGCATTTACAAACAAACCAGAATCATTTTTTAATACTGGTTTTCCAAGTTTTTCACATGCCCATTTAGCAGAGAAAGAAGCAACTTCACTTACATCATCACTTTGAATCTCAGGAGTTTCAATTTTTATGTTATCAACTTTATATCCAAGTGGTTCTAGTATTTGCCTAGCACTATCTATTTTTGCCCAATTACCTGTTACATATGTTATAGTCTTTTCCATATATTAACTCCTAATCAATTCTTATATTATGTTTTCTTAAATACATTTCTGGTTTTCCCATATTTAACTCTTTAGAGACCTTAATATTTAATGAATCAATAAATAATTGTATTTCATTTTTAATTTTATCAACATCCACATCATCACTAGTACAATATTCCACTTCCATAAAAAGACCTAAATCTTTTACATTTTCTAAAGCAATCTCATATTTATCTGTTTTATAAATTTCTTTCTCATTATCAATTTCAATTAATTTTTTTAAACCTAACTTATCAAGTATTTCTTTTAATACTTCTTTAGATTCTATTCTTGTTTCATATTCATTTGAATATAACCATTTATCATTTTTAAACACATCATCTTTATATGTAATAGAGTACTCATCATTTTTACTTCTTACTCTTAAACAATGTGATAATTGATTATTTTTATCTGGTTTTAATTCTTTTCTTTTGGGATCATAATAATATTCATCAATTGTACGTTTTAATCCAACATACTTATATTTTTTTAATAGATTTTTAATTTTACTAATATCATCATATACTTCAACTAATATTTCAATTTCTTTCATATTAATCACCTAAATAAATTATATCATAAAAAGACTAGAACAAATCTAGTCTTATAATAATTCTTTTTTATTATAATTTACATACGTTAAAATAATAAAGAATATAGATATACCAATACTTATTAATATATTAATTGGATTAATATTTATATTTGTTATTACATTTCTTGTATCTGATAGTGTATATATACTAAAATATTTAATAAACTCTATTTTTGAAGATAATTCACTTAAAACACTTAATAGATAAAAGAAAAATACTAATCCTAAACTTATACCTATAGTTTTTTTAGTTTTATGAAGGAATGATGAAATAAATAAGTTTAGTGAAAACATAGGGAAAGCTATTAGTATTGGAGTAATACTAAGAAGTATATATTGTTTTTGATTAAAATCTCCACTAAATAATAATGCTATATAATTAAAAATTCCTATTGCTAAAACCATTAAAACTATATATGTAATAGATACTATTATTTTATTTGTTAAAATCTTATTTCTTTTTATAGGAAGTGAAATCAAATATTCTATTGTTTTATCACTCTCTTCTTTTAAAAGAACGTTATTTCCTAAAATAGATGAATAAAAGCCAACAATTAATAACACAAACATAAATCCTTCTGTTTTTAACCATCCATAAGCACTATTAATGGAAGAAATATCCATATTAAATGCTTTTAATAATTCAGGTGGAAAAACCTTCATCATTTCATCTAAATTCTTAACAGTATCATCTGTAATAATAAATGGATATATTAGAAATACTACCAAAAACATAATAATAAGTACCAATGTCCATATAATAAAACTTTTATAATTAACTTTAAACTCTCTTTTAATCATATTATCACCTACTTATAGTACTCTTCAAACAAATCTTCTAATGATATGTTTTCTATTAATAATTTTTCAATATTATACTTTGATAGTATTTTTAATAAAGTATTAATTTCTATATCACTTATAAATTTTGCTGTATTATTATTTTCTTCTTTTATTGTTAAATTTAATTCTTTCTTTATTTTTTCTATATCAGAAGATGATATTGTTAAATAATTATAATCATTTTTGTTAATATTCTCTATCGTATCTTCTTTAATAATTATTCCATTTTTTATAAATCCAATTTTATTACATAAACTAGATACTTCACTTAATACATGAGATGAATACAATATAGTTGTTCCTTTCTTTTGCTCTTCTAATAAGATGTTATGAAATACACTTTGCATAATTGGATCAAGTCCACTTGTTGGCTCATCTAATATTAATAATTCTGGTTCATGCATTAACGATAATACAATTCCCACTTTTTTTAGATTACCTAAAGATAGATCATCTATTCTTTTACTCTCATCTATTTTTAATAGTTTGGATAATTCTTTTCTTCTTTTGGATAAATCTTTCTTATAAAATAATGCATGATAATCAAATAATTCTTTAATAGTCAAATCTTCATATAAATTTATTTCACTTGGCAAATAACCAATTTTTTCTTTTATACTAGTATCATCTTTATCTATTTTTTTACCATTAAAGAAAATATCACCATTTGTTATATTTATAAGTCCAATAATACATCTAATAGTTGTTGATTTACCTGCTCCATTTGGTCCTATAAAACCATATATGTCGCCCTTATTTAGTTTTAATGAAATATCTTCTACTCCAACAGTTTTTCCATAGTATTTCTTTAGATGTTTGATTTCTAATATTATTTCATTCATTTTATCACATCCTATAATTATTATATCATAAAAAAACTAGATTAATTGTCTAGTTAATTTATATTATATCTTTCTTTTTAAGATGTATTCTAAACTATTTTGTTTTTCTTTCCATTCTTTATATTCTTTCCTCATACATATTGCACAAGGTCTATATCCTGCATTTATAGCAGTTTCCTCATCTTTAAAAAAGACTCTATCTTGTACATAATAACCCTTTGAAATCCATCTATTTGCTGAAGGACAATTTAATCTACCATATATTTTCAATCTTTTGTTACCACCCAACATTCCAGGAATACTACTTATATATTCTTCACCATTTTCATTTAATAATTTATAAAGTTTTTCTTCCATAACACCATTTCCCCTAAGAAGTTATTATTTATATCTTTCTTTTTATTAATAATTTATTAAACATAATTCCATGAGATTTTAACATTTGATTATTTTTAATTAGTTTTTCTATCTCTTCTATACTCATATATTTAACATAATCAACTTCTTCTTTTTGTATTTTAATATCTTCAATATTAATATCTTTATTTATATAAAACAAATATCTTAATGGCATATCAAATGATAAAAAACCATACTCTTCAATATTTTCATCATCTATATCTATACCTAATTCTTCTTTTACTTCTCTTTTTATTGCTTCTAATGGTGTTTCTCCACTATTAACATGTCCACCAGTAGAAGAAAACTCTCCTCCTTTTTCCTTTGATGTTTTTTGAATTAAAAATTTTCCATCACTACTTTCTATAAAAATAACAGCAATAGCAATATGTTCATTTTCACCCAATATAGCAGTTTTATCACCTCTAATGATTGTTTTACCAGTAACATTTCCACTATTATCATAAATATCTAATAATTCCATACAATCACACTCCTTCTATCTTCATTATATCATAAAAAAGACTATTTATAGTCTTTTTAAATATTAGTTTATATATTGAATTAATAAGAATAAATGACTTACATTTTTCTTACTAAAGTTTTCATTCCTTTTTTAGTACCACTTGTTTCTTCATAAATTTCAAATCCATATTTTTTTAGTGCTTCATCATATACTCTTGCAGCAAATGCAATCCTATAAGCAAAGTTTTCTACTGGAAATTTAACATCTATTCCAACAGCTTTCATAGTATTAATAACATCTACGCCCATACATTCTAATAGTCTTGTTGAAATATATTCACTTTTATCTGGATTTTCTCTATAAAACTCACTAATTGCATAATCATTTTCTTTTATTGCCATTGGTTGCCAAACTCTAATGTTTCTAATTTGACCTTCAGCTAAATCAGGTCTATTTTTTCTTCTTTTATCGAAATATTCTTCTAAATAAAACTTAGTAACTATTGCATATACATCACTAATATTAAATATTTGGTCATACATACAACGAATATTAGGAGGGCATGTAGGAAGTTTACCAAAACTAGGACAACCATATTTATGATTCTTATATGGTTTTATACACATACTTCTTGGTGATAAACAATTATCTAAATTATTACAAGTAAAACAATTACCTTGCAAACCATGATTAAGTATACATTGTGGATAAATAATAATTGGATTAACTTTTAATATTTCTTTTTCCATAATAGCTCCCATATGTAATTGATATTATAACAAAAAAGATTAGTTTTACCTAGCTTCTTATTTTTTACTTATTATTCTTTGCTTTAATAGTGGCTTGTTATAATGTGAGGTTCGAGCCGAATTAGATTATAATGACTAATTAATTACTTTAATACTCTTACTTTTTCTCTAATAACATTTTCAAATATCTCTACATTTCCATTATAACTTAATGAAGATATTGGACTAGGATGATATATTGGTATTACATCAAATCCGTTATAATCAAAACATTGTCCAACAACATCTCCAAATTTAGAATATTTCATTTCTAATAATGTCCTTGTTGCTACATCTCCTAAAGTAAGTATTATTTGTGGACGAATAATTTGTAATTGTTCTAATAAAAACTTTCTACAATTTTTACTACACTCTTTTAAATATTTCCTATTTTGGGGGAAACATTTTATTGCCTCTAAAAAATATATATCATCTAAAGTATAATCAATTAATTCTAATAATTTTTGTAAAACAACTCCAGAAGGTAATAATCTATGATTTTCATCATACCATGCAATTCCACTTTTTCTCCAACCATTATTTGCTGGTGCTTCTCCAAGAACTAATATATCAGATTTCTTGCCAACAGAAACTGTAGTACTATTTTTGAATTTTTCAACCATACTACCGCAATTATTACATTCTTTTATTTTGTTTTCAATTTGATATAATTCCATATAATATACCCTTTCAAATAATATGATAAATATTATAACATAAAAAAGACTAGATTAAACTAGTCTTTTAACTTTATGATTTATTACTTTCTGTCTTTATTGTGGCTTGTTCCACTCATCATATTAGAGATAGTAAGAATAAAAACTATTTTTTTAAATATTATTTTTTCTTTCTTATTCTTGTGTAAGATTTTTCATGAGCATCACAATTTAATTTACTAATTATTATTTTCTTTGTTTTTTGCCATTTTTCTTGTAATTCTTGTGAAGTTATTTCAAAATCAAGTGAATCAGAAAAATCAACAGCAACAAATTTTTGCGGAATTCTAAATATTGATTGTGATATTTCATTTTTATTTTCATTGTACGTTAAATCTAATGATTGATTTAAGCCAACCATAACTTCTTGATTAAGTCCTATTCTATATTGACATATCCTTACTAAGACAGATGGGTTCTCTTTTAGTTCTAAAATTGTTCCCATATGATATGGAACCTCTATAGTTTCCTTTTTATTAGGATCACATTCAATATAAGAATCTCTACTATTAATCATTTCAAAACCTCCAAATTCATTATATCATAAAAGACTAGTTTTACCTAGTCTTTTATAGTTTGATTATTATTTATTTCCTTCCTTTATTGCAGCTTGTATCACAGTTCCACTAGGAATAATTAAGACTAAAATGACTTTTATAACTTTATTTTGCTTTATAATATACGTCTACTGTATAATCTTTATTAATATTTTTTAATTTATATACTGTTACTTCATCTTCACTTGAAGTATTTGGATTGTTTTTATCGTATACTAATGTTTTTAAATCTTTACCATTTTCTATAGCTGATGTTGCTAAACATCGTTCAGATGCAATTGATCCTCCATTAGTTCTAACTTTCATCGATATAATAAATGGTGCTTTTTTGTTAAACATTACTATCATACAAACAATTAATAGCAAAATAAAAAATGCTGAGACAAGTATAATTACTTTTTTATATTTACTTTCTTTATTTTTTAAAATTTTCTTCCAGATTTCTTTAAATTTTCTTTTAATTCTTTTCCATATTCATCATCTAGATAGAAGCAATCAATTATATTATTAAAGAATAATCGTATTGTTCTTGAATTACCATCATCAAATATTTGCTTATCTATCAAATCATTTATTAAATCTTCTATATGCGCTATATCAGGATTTTTACTTGAAATTAAAGAAACTATAACTTTTATATCTATATCAAATTCTTCTTTATCACTTTCATTATATCTATCAGATATTTTGCCAGCAGAATCATACAAATCTCCAAATAAGAATTCATGTAATTTAAGTAAATATTCTATCCCAAAATATTCTTGATTAAATGTAAATCTATAGTCAAGAATTTTAGATTTGAATTTAAATAATTCTTCTTCAATATCTACAAGATCATCATAATTTAATCCAACTTTGTTTTTAAATCTTTGTATACCATCTTTCATATCGCTCACCTCTTATATTATAACATGGAAAATCAAAATAGAAATCAAAGATTTCCGTTTTGATTTGATTTTCTTAATATTACTCATGATTATCCACCTCTACTAAAAAATATCATTTTTATAAAGATTTGTTTACTGTGCGATTTTGATCATAAGAAAAAGAAGTATATTCTACTTCCTATCTGCATATTTCCAAATATATCCACCTGATGTTTTTCTATTACCTGCACAGACATCTCCAATTTTTGATGCGCGCGAATTGTGGCTTGCACAACTGCTCCATTTGGTATGTAGATATTTATACTACTTTTAGTACTATTTTGTACTTTAAGCATTCCCTCTTCTACAGCTGTATATACTCGAATTATTTGGTACTAATAAAACTAAAATGATTTAAATAATTATTTTAATAGTTCATTTAATATTTCATATTCACGTACATGTGGAATAATAACTTTATCTTCAATAAATTTATTTAATTCTTCTTTAGTGCACCATTTTGCTTCACTAACTTCTTCAACTTGTAATTTTATATCATTTATATCTATATCAGCATAAACAATAAATATTGATACATATTCATTACTAATAACACCATTATTAACTAACTTTTCAGTTATTCTATCTACTTTTTCTATCTTTAATTCATCTGGATTTAATCCAAGTTCTTCTTCAAGTTCTCTTTTAGCACTAGTAATATCATCTTCCCCTGCTGAAATATGTCCGCCTACTGCTATATCCCAGGTATTTGGATATAATTTCTTTTCAGCACATCTTTTTTGAAGTAATGTTTTATTTCTATCATTATTAACAATAAGTACATGTATAGAGCCATGCCATATTCCAGTTCTATGTGCTTCATTTTTAGATATTACTTCTCCAGTTTTTTCTCCTGTAAACTCATCTAATACGTCTATCATTTCTTCCATATTATTTACACCTCACAAGTATATTATACCATAAAAAAGACTAGTTTTATCTAGCCTTTTTGTATTTTATTATTTATTACTTCCTGCCTTTATTGCGGCTTGTACTGCCGCTTTCTAACGTAGGCAATAAAATATATCAATTTAGGATTAAGCAAACTATCTTTTTCATTTTATAGTTTTTCTGCTTTTTAAATGCTTAATTTTTTTTGTTCATCAATCATAATTATTTATTATGTCTATATTTGTATTAAAAATGTTATATCATATTTAATCAATTACTGATATCAGTAATCTTCATAGTAATTTAATATTTTTTCCATTGTTCCATCTTTTTTTGCTTTATCCCATTCTTCTTTATATATCTTTCTTGCATAGTCTTTATTTAAATAATATTTTTGAAACTTATCTCTTCTTTCAACTAAGATAGGATTATTAGTCCAAAGATTAAATTTACCTTTTTCATTAATTCTACCGCAAATATAATTATAACATCTTTCAAAGTGTTCTTTAAAAGTCTTTATTTCTGGATAACACTTTAAGGTAGTATTAATTTGTCTCTTTGCTAATATTGATATATCAAAGTCTCTATCTGAATCTGAAATACATTCTCCATAAAAGTTTCTTGGTCTAGTTTTCCTAGAACCTCTATGATCTTCTACGGCTTCTTTCATTATAATTATTTCTTCATGAGTAAACCATTTTTCTAAGTTTTTATCATTTAATAATAATTTTCCAGACTCCTTTTCATGATTTTCTCTATCAACACCTAAGCCAGCATCATGATAACTACCAATAACAAATGCCATATTTTTATCTAAATTATAATAATCCGCTAACATCATCATATTATCAATAACCGCATTAATATGTATCATTCCGTGTGCAAAGTATTTATCATATTTAGGAAATACATTATCTTCGATGTATTTTTTTAATTCCTTATTAACTTGCTTCAAAAAAATCACCTACTTATCAACATTATATCACAATTATGCCACAGAAAAGACTAGATTTCTCTAGTCTTTATAATTCATTAGATTTAGATTTATTTTTATAATAATCTATTTCATTAGCAAAAAAATCTATACCTACTTTAGCTGCATCTTCTAATACAACAACATATAATTCTCTTAATTTATTTAATTTTTCTCTTTCAGTTGTTGATAAATTGTCTCTACCAAACAATTCATCAAAAGCTTTAACTCTATAGTCATATATAGCAACATTTCCATTTTCATCAATTTGATGAGCAGCTTTAATACGATTTATCTTTCTTTTTTCAATAAACGCAATCATTCTAGAAGTAGTGTCAGTTGGCTCTAATGAACTAATAAATGAAATCAACAAGTCATAAGCATCTAAATCTGCTCTAATTTCATCTGGAGATAGATTGTGAAAATTAGAATATCCATATCCTCTACCAAAGGAATCAGCTGTTGTTTGAATAGTTGAATCTATATAATCTATTTGACTTAGTAAATCATTTGAACCAAAATTAACACCTTCTGAATTATTATGTTGTCTTATATGTTGGAATTCATGAAGAATAGCATATAACATAAATGTATTTGTAAGAACAATATCATTTCTATCTGGTATATTTCTTGATGCTGTAGAAACAAGTGAACTATATCCAACAGATACTATTTTATCTGGTCTAGCACATGCCACTTTTGTATTTATATATTGAAGGATTATAGGATGCGCTTGCATATTCATCATTTTCTGTATAAATAAACTAAAACATTGTAAATCTGCAGTACTTAACAATTCACCATTCATAATCTTATTAATCAAAAAAAATATATTATAATTGTTTTTAGCAAACTCTCTTTCAAAATCCTTAGAGAATTCCATTTGTTCTTCTTCAGTCATGGTTAGTATTATTTGACTATAAATAGCACACTTTTCTTCAAAAGATGTATTCTTATCTAAAAACACTTTTCTCATTTTGTTTTTATAATCTTTCATAATTGGTGAATAACCAACATTATTTATACTATTAGGTGCTTGCAAATAAAAATTATTGTTTTTAAATTTTAATCCATCTGCTGTTAATTTTGGACATTGTGTAATTGCACTTCCCCAAATCAAACTAAGTGTACTTGGAAATTCTATTTCTTCTAAATTTTGAAGCCTAGTAATATAACAAACACCAAGTGTAGTAATACCCTCAGGTATAACTACTTTCCTTATTTCTTCATTACTATCAATTCCATCATCTTCAAGCGATAAATAATATGTCCCATTAACTAATTTTCCCATACACTTCACCTATGATAATTATAACATAAAAAAGACTAGTTTTATCTAGCCTTTTATACTTTATTATTCATTATTTTTTGCTTTAATTGCAGCTTGTGCAGCAGCAAGTCTTGCTACTGGAACTCTATATGGTGAACAAGAAACATAAGTAAGTCCAACATTATGACAGAATTCAATAGTTGAAGGATCTCCTCCATGCTCACCACAAATTCCTAAGTGAATATCTGGACGAGTTTGTCTTCCTAACTCTACAGCCATTTTAACAAGTTTTCCTACTCCTACTTGATCTATTTTTTGGAATGGATCATTCTCATAGATTTTCTTGTCATAATAAGCATTTAAGAATTTACCAGCATCATCTCTTGAGAATCCAAATGTCATTTGAGTTAAATCATTTGTACCAAATGAGAAGAATTCAGCTTCTTTAGCAATTTCATCAGCAGTTAAAGCAGCTCTTGGTATTTCAATCATTGTTCCTACATGATAAACCATATCATATTTAGCTTCTTTTAATACTTCATCAGCTGTCTGGCAAACTATATCTTTAACATATTTTAACTCTTTTACTTCTCCAACAAGTGGAATCATTATTTCTGGTTCTATTTTATGTTTTGTCTTCTTAGATACAGCAATAGCGGCTTTAATAACAGCTCTAGTTTGCATTTTAGCTATTTCTGGATAAGTAACAGCAAGACGACAACCTCTATGTCCCATCATTGGGTTAAATTCATGAAGTGAATCAATAATTGCTTTAATTTCTTCAACTGTTTTTCCTTGAGTTTTAGCTAAAAGTTCAATATCTTTTTCTTCAGTTGGAACAAATTCATGAAGAGGTGGATCCAAATAACGAATTGTTACTCCATATCCATCCATTGCTTCATATAATTTTTCAAAATCACTTTGTTGCATTGGTTCTAATTTTGCAAGAGCAGCTTCTCTTTGTTCTACAGTATCAGAACAAATCATTTCTCTAATTGCAGCAATTCTATCTGGTTCAAAGAACATATGCTCTGTTCTACAAAGACCAATTCCTTCAGCACCTAACTCACGAGCACGACGTGCATCTGTTGGAGTATCAGCATTAGTTCTTACTTTTAATACACGATACTTATCAGCCCATGCCATGATTCTTCCAAAATCACCAGAAACAGTAGCTTCTACTGTTGGAATAGCACCATCATAAATATTACCTGTAGTTCCATCAATTGAAATTACATCTCCTTCATGATATGTTTTTCCACCTAAAGTGAATTTCTTATTTTCTTCATCCATTACTATTTCAGTACATCCTGAAACACAACATTTACCCATTCCACGAGCAACTACTGCAGCGTGAGAAG
>JAEEGL010701694.1_pt1 | contig 49884 bp, 49 predicted proteins | sample 9134231 | NCBI WGS metagenome assembly JAEEGL01 (sample SAMN16246548, study PRJNA631951) | gut metagenome | biome: gut microbiome; feature: rumen; material: fiber-attached | host: Bos | place: Iran: Karaj | collected 2018-10 | reverse complement strand
GGGCGTGGAGATCTCAACGTAGCCGTAGCGCTTATGCACCTCGCGCCAGTAGTCGATGAGAGTGTTTCTCAAAACCATGCCCTTGGGAAGGAAGAACGGGAAACCGGGGCCTTCGTCCATTATCGTGAACAGGCCGAGCTCGCGGCCGATCTTGCGGTGGTCGCGCTTTTTGGCTTCCTCGATCCTCGTGATGTACTCGTCCAGATCGGACTTCTTCTCGAAAGCCGTGCCGTAAATGCGCTGGAGCATCTTGTTCTTCTCGCTGCCGCGCCAATACGCGCCGGCGATGCTCATGAGCTTGAAGTTCTTGACTTTGCCGGTGTTTTCAACGTGGGGGCCTGCGCAGAGATCGACGAAATCGCCCTGCTTGTAGAAACTTATGACGGCGTCCTCGGGCAGATCTTCGATGAGCTCCACTTTATAAGGCTCGTTGCGCTCGGCCATAAACTCAATGGCCTCTTCACGCGGCAGCTCAAAACGCTCGAGAGGAAGCTTCTCCTCAACGATCTTTGCCATTTCCTTCTCGATAAGCACGAGGTCGTCGGGCGTAAAGGGCTCGTCGACGTCGAAATCGTAATAGAAGCCGTTGTCGATCGCGGGGCCTATCGCGAGCTTCGCTTCGGGCTTGACCTTCTTGACGGCCTGCGCAAGTATATGCGAGCCGGTGTGACGCAGAGTCCATCGGCCGTCCTCGTCGTTGAAGGTGAGCAGCTTCAGGCTGCAGTCGTGTTCGATGGGAGCGAACGCATCGTGACGCTCGCCGTCGATCTCGGCGGCAAGCACGGCCTTCCTGAGGCGCGGGCTGATGGATTCGGCAACGTCAAAAGCCGTAACGCCGTTTTCGTACTCCTTGACGGAGCCGTCGGGCAATGTGATATGGATCATACGGATCCTCCTTTAAAGAAATAATTATTACTAAATCAAAACCGTCCCCGAAAAGAATTCGAGGACGGCTGTTTACCGTGGTTCCACCTCGATTGGGAAATGATCCCCGCTCGATGCGATCACGTTCCCGGGGGATCGCTTCCCGTTCGGTCACAGGGCGGTAGCTGTTTCCTCCTGCATGCGCTGCTTTCAGCCTCGTCAGCGCTCTCTATAAATGCGGTGCGGAAGAGCCGTGTTCCTGCTCGACCCGATATTTGCTTAAATATTATTTTATCATATCGCTCAAAAAATGTCAATCACAATTTTAGCGTATTTGAACATATTAGTAGTGATCGATTTTTCAGGGAGAGCATTGATGAGTCTGTTGACGGTTTCAAGCATTGAATATTCGGAGCTTGTGGCTACGCTTTTAAAAAGAAGATTTGAGGAGAACGGATCGGCTTCAGCAGAGATCGAAAGCTCAGGCTCGGCTGTTTCGGTGGAATTCTCGAAGGAGGCGGTCTCTGCGCTTGCAAGGTTCATTCTTTACGACCTGAAGCCCTGCGAGCTTGCAAGGCTTTCAGGGCTTCTTCCCGCAGCGCGGAGGGAGCGCTCGGCGATACTTGCGATATCGGCCGAAATGACCAATGAAAGCGTTTACTACGATGACGTAGTGAACGCTCTTACAGAGTACGCAAGGGAGAACGCGCTTATAAACGTCGAAGGTTTCCTGCGCTTCAGGATACCTTTTGTGCTTGAAGACTGGGCTGCCGCAATCGACCGGGCGGGGGAGGAGTTCCTGCTCTGCCGCGAATACGCAAGCCTGCTGAAGTTTCTCGATCTTATCGGATGCGGGGCGCCGTATGGGGAAAAGGCGCTCTGCCTGATACTGCATGAGGACGGAAGCTGCGTGATAACGGATCGACGCGGCGCAAGGATCGAATGTGAATCCATCGAGGCGCAAAGCCTTGTCGCGCTCCTGGTTTGCTTTGCTCCCGAAAAGCTCGAGGTCTACGATCTTACTTCTTCGGGTAGACTTCCAATACTCAGGACGATCAGGAACGTGTTCGGCGAAAGGGCGGAGTTCTTCGTCGTCAAAACCTGATTATTACGGTAAACTGCAGGCGTAAAGTCTTATCCCCGCTTCGCGGACTTTTGGCATTTATCGGCCATGAGGACGCTTATTTATGCTTTTTTATGACCGGCAGAGCGCATTTTTAACAAAGAGTTCAAAAATTAATCGATTTTAATGTCGAAATATCCGATCGAATGTGATAAAATAACTGTGTATAGATTTATGATACGTATCCTGTACTTGAAAGGGTTTTTCAGATGTCACGCAAAACCGGAGCGGCAAAAGCGTTTATGCGCTGGCTGCGTGTGCCTATTATAACGATCTGCGCAGCGCTTTCCATGGCGCTGATCGTTTTGCCTATACTCTATTACAGGGGGAGCTCTCCCGCTGATTCGAACTCCGCCGATCAGCCTAAACAGACCGCGTCGGAGACTCTGCCTTCCGTGACCCCTTCGGCTGCGGACGACCTTTTTGACGGTACCGCTTTCCATATCGGCGACGTTGACGACAGGGTAATCGCGATCCAGACCCGTCTTATGGAGCTCTTTTATATGGAGTCGGACGAGCCCTGCAACGTCTATAATCTTTCCGTTTCCAATGCTGTAAAGCTTTTCCAGAGGACGCACTATCTCACGCAGACCGGCGTGGCGGACGAGCCTCTTCTGGAGCTGCTGTTTTCTTCCGCCGCCAAGGAATACGTCCTTGAATACGGCAACTACGGGGAGGACGTTTCCACGCTTCAGCAGCGCCTGAACGACCTTGGCTATTTTAACGACAAGCAGAACGGCTATTTCGGCGTTGCCACCGAAAGGGCTTTGAAGTCTTTCCAAAGGATCAACCGCCTTGACGTCGACGGCAAGGCCGATATCGTCACAAGGGAACTGCTCTTCTCGCTTGATGCGCTTGACGCCAAGGGTAAACCGATAATCGTCGACGCCTCTCCATACAGGCCGGTCGAGCCTTCCTATGAGCCGACCGAAACGCCTGAGCCCACGGCAACGCCCACGCCGACGCCGACTCCCACTCCCACGCCTAAGCCGACGAATACGCCGAAGCCGACGAATACGCCGAAGCCGACGAATACACCGAAGCCGACGAACACGCCTAAGCCGACGAACACGCCTAAGCCGACGAATACGCCTAAGCCGACGAATACGCCTAAGCCGACGAACACTCCGAAGCCCACGCCGACTCCGACGCCTAAGCCGACGCCGACTCCCACGCCCACTCCGAAGCCGACGCCGACTCCCACGCCGACGCCGACGCCCACTCCGAAGCCGACAGCTACGCCCACTCCGAAACCGACAGCCACGCCGACTCCCGCGCCGACGCCTGTTCCAGGCCCCGCATCGGTCGAGACTTTCATATCCATATTGAGAGCGCAGCTCGGCAAGCCCTACGTTCTCGGCGGGAACGGGCCGGATTGCTTCGATTGTTCCGGTCTGGTCTATTACAGTTTAAAGCAGATGGGGATCAATATCGGCCGTCTTACCGCCGCCGGATTCTCCATGTATGACGGATGGGAAAGGGTCGGCTCCATCTCCGATCTCAAGAGGGGCGATCTGATATTCTTCTGGAACGATTCCCATTCCTATATCAGCCACGTAGGCGTTTGCCTCGGAGGTAATATGTATATCCATGCATCGAGTTCTCAGGGCATGGTAGTTGAAAGCAGCTTCGGCGCTTGGACCAATTCTCATTTCGCATGGGGAAGGAGAGTGTTCGGCTGATATGATGAAGGTCAGGATGCTCGTTCTGCTCGATATCCTTCATGAGCTGACCGACGAAGAGCATATACTCAACAGTCAGGCGCTGTTAGCGGAGCTCAATAAAAAGGGCTACACGACCGACAGGAGATCCGTTTACCGCGATATAGAAGCGCTGTCTGAATACGGTTTTGACGTTGTTACCACGCCCAAGGGCTTTTATTTGAGGAACCGCCGCTTTACGCTTGCGGAGATCATGCTCATGATCTCAGCCGTGCAGGCAGCTCCGTTCGTTACCGAATCGAAGACCACCGCGTTAATGAATAAGCTCATGAGCTTTTTGAGCGTTTATCAGCGCGAAGGGCTTAAAAACGCATCCAACATAAGGGGCGTTAAATTCGGCAACGAGGAAGTCTACCGCACCATCGAGATGATCAATTACGGCATCGCTTCGAAAAAACGGATATCCTTCCTCTACTACAAGCGCAGCATTATGCGCCGCGACGTCGTTCAGAGGCGCGGCAAAAGGTATTACGTCAGCCCGTACGCCATGGTATGGGTGCAGGACAGGTACTATCTGATATCGAATATGAACGACAAAGAGGGGCTGACTCATTTCCGCCTTGACAGAATACGCGACGTTCGTATCGAAGACGAGCAGGTGAGGCCGGTATGCGAAGTCAGCGAATACGGCGAAGAATTCAACGCCGTCGATTACGCCTCGAAATGCCTTAATATGTTCGGCGGAGAGATCGCAAAGATCGATCTGCGCTGCCATATGGATCTGCTGAACGAGCTTTTCGACCGTTTCGGCGAGGATATCCCCGTTAAAAAAGACGGCGAGGATCATTTCATCGCAAGGATCGAAGCGGCGGTATCGGAGGGCTTCATCAACTGGGTCTGCCAGTATGGAGCACTCGTCGAAGTCATCTCGCCCGCAGGAGTCCGCGAAGCGGTAAAGAGACGGGTGGAAGAGACCTATCGGATGTACAGCGAATGAATACTATTTCCCGCTATTCTAAAACGGGGGATCAAATATTATAATAATCGATAATTGTTTCAGGAGGTACACTTTGCTATGAAGACACTCGTTAACGAGCAGGAGATACTTGATAATCTCCGCTTCCTCAAACAGCTTGGGAAGTCCTTTCCCACGCAGGAAGATGCGATGACCGAGATAGTCAATCTCAGCTCGATCCTTGCTCTGCCGAAACCGACCGAGCATTTCATGAGCGACCTTCACGGTCAGGGCGACGCATTCGAACACATTCTCAATAACTGCTCCGGCGTTATCAGGAACGAGATCACCAGGCTGTTCAAGGACGAGCTCTCCTTTGAAGAGATGGAAACTCTCGCCACTATCGTTTATTATCCCAGGCAGAAGATCGCGCTGGAGCTCCAGCACGTTGAGGATAAGGACGCGTGGCTCAAGAAAACGCTGCGTCTGCTTATCCAGCTTGGCAGAAAGGTCTCCAGCAAATACACTAAATCCCGCGTAAGAAAGAATATCGATCCCAAATTTGCCTATATCATTGAAGAACTTCTTACCGCGCGTGTCAACTTCCACGATCTCGACGCCTATTATAACGAGATATTCGATTCCATCATCCGTTACGACTATGCGGAAAACGTGATCGTTGCCCTGACCGACGCCATAAAGCGCCTCGCAGTTGAGCGCATGCACATCGTCGGCGATATTTACGACCGCGGCCCGGAGCCTCACCGCATACTCGATCTGCTCCTTGAGCACCCCTCTGTCGATATCCAATGGGGCAACCACGATATCCTCTGGATGGGCGCCGCTATGGGCGACAAGACCTGTATTTCCGGCGTGCTGACGAACAGCTTCCGCCACGGCAACCTTGAACTCATAGAGGACGTTTACGGCATCAACCTCAGGCATCTGCTGATGTTCGCCCAGGAGACCTATAAGTCCGCGCTCGTGTTCCGCCCGAGGAAGACCTCCGTCGACGCTTATTATGACAACCCTGAGATCAATATCAGGGCCAAGCTCCATAAGGCGATATTCGTCATCATGCATAAGCTCGAAGGCCAGATGATCAAGCGCAACCCGAACTTCAAGCTCGATCACCGCCTGCTGCTCGAAGGCATCAATAAGGAACATTCCACCATCACCATCGAGGGCGTAGTACACCCCATAAAGGATGCGGATTTCCCGACTATCGACCTCAAGGATCCTTATAAGCTCACCGAAGAGGAGCAGACCATCATCGACGAGCTCCAGCAGAGCTTCCTTAAGAGCCCGAGGCTCCAGAAGCATATGCGCTTCTTCATTGAGCGCGGCAGCATGTACCTCATCGTCAACAACAATCTGCTCTATCACGCACTCGTTCCCATGAATGAGGACGGCACCTTTAAGGACGTTGAGCTCGGCGGCGTCGCTCGCCACGGCAAGGAGCTCTTCGATTACCTCGATTCCGAAGTCAAGCGCATCTATTACAAGGATCCCGGCGACAGGACAGAGCAGGAGCTCGACCTTATGTGGTATCTCTGGTGCGGGCCGGATTCCCCGTTCTTCGGAAAGAACAAGATGACCACTTTCGAGCGCGTGGAGATCGACGACTCCAAGACTCATAAGGAGAAGCGCAACGCCTACTATTCCTATCAGGATACAGAGGATATGGCCATCAACATTATGCATGAGTTCGGCATAGAGAATACCGAAAACTCGGTAATAGTAAACGGCCATATCCCCGTTGAGAAGATCAACGGAGAAAACCCGATCAAGGCCAACGGCAAGCTGATAGTCATAGACGGCGGTTTCTCGAGATACTATCAGAAGACCACCGGTATAGCAGGCTATACGCTGACCTATGACTCCCGCGGTATCTACATCGTCGCTCACGAGCCTTTCGTCAGCCTGCAGAAGGCGATAGAGGATAACGCCGATATCAAGGCGACCATAGACGTTCAGGATATCCTCGCGACAAAGGGCCAGATGACCGTACGCGATACCGATATGGGCAAGGATCTTGAAGAGGAGATCCACAGCCTCGAAATGCTCGTACAGGCGTACGAATACGGTTTGATCAAAGAGAATCACCATATGCGGCTCGTAAAAATAGCCACAAGCGATCGATGATCATAGAGCGCCTGCGTTACTGCAGGCGCTCTGTTTTTTTCTCCTTTACGGCGCTTTCGATGAACGAATGAAGCTCGTTAACGCTGTTAAAGGGCATCCCCGTCTTCAGCTTTTTAATATCGCCGGGATCGAAAAAGCGTCCTTTGGCGGAGAATTCAGCAAACTCGGTTTCTTCAAGCTCCGGCTCCGAGATCCTGTAAACTTTCAGGATATCCCCTTTGAGCTTCAGCACGTAATGCCGCGGACAGAAGCCCGGGATCGTTCTTTCGAGTATCACGTTTTCTCTGCTGAAACGGATCACGTCCCATTCGGGGAAACGCCTTTTAAGCTCGCTTTCCGAAAACCCTATGACCGCGTCGCATTGGGAATATGAGTATAAGTGCCCGCAGCCCCGGCAATAAGTCCTCCATTCGACCGAAGCGCCGGGGGAGATGACGGCCTGTTCGGAGCTGATGTCGCGCAGCTTCTCGTCGCCGTTCCCGTGAGCGGGAAGAATACGCCCGCCGATGAGCAGCGCCGTTATAAAGGCCGCTGCAAGGATAATGAATGTCATTGGTTCAAACTGTTTTTTCATGTGATTATCATCCGCTGATAGCGCAAGGTTATACGAGGAAGTTATGAAATACCGTGTAATGAATGAAAAAGAATTCGAGCTATCAAAAGAGCTCTGGCTCGAATGTTTCCCGGAAGATGATAAAGCCTTTGTCGATTGGTATTATACCGATCGTACAAGACCCGAATATGCTCTCGGCGCGTTCTGTGAAGGTGAGGAAAGCCCCGCCGCGATGCTTCACATGCTCCCCATGAAGATGAGGTTCAACGGACGGCCGACAAGCGTTTGCTTTGTTGCGGGCGTTTGCACCAAGTCTGCTGAAAGGGGCAAGGGCCTTTGCTCGGCGCTGTTTGAAAAGGCGTTTGAGATAATGACCGAAAAGGGCTTTGCCGCAACGGTGCTGCAGCCATTTGATACCGGCTTTTACGAGCGTTTCGGATATAAAACTTTCATCCTGAGGAACCGCGTTCGCATCTCGGCTGAACGGCTGAACGAAGCCGTACGAGCGTATGAGGATGCGGATCCTCGACCGGAGCTTATTGCCCCCGACCCAAAGCGGCTTTTAAAGCTCTATAAGGCTTCGATGCAGAGCTTCAACGGTTATTCCATCCGCAACGAATCGTATTTTAACGGCTTTATAAGGGAATACGCTCTCCCGTATGCGGAGCTCAAAATGAACGAATTCGGCTGCTGCGCGGGGTATCCTTGCGGAGAGGATGGCTCGGTATTTTGCGCCACGGAACTGTTCTTTACGGGCGAGAGGGATTATTTGAGCCTTCTTCCCGAAGGTTATTCCGAATACATTTTCCCGCTTCCTGCGTTTTGCGCGCCGCCTGAAGGAAGCGAAGTCCGTATCGAAGAATTCAGCATGATCAAGCCGCTGAAGACTTCGTTCCGTTTCGGCTGCGCTCCGCTTTACGGTTTCGACCGGTATTGATCTCCGTTATTACAGTAAAGTCTTTTTGTATTTATTTTGCTTGACTTTACCGTTTCGTCGGTATATAATTAAAAAGTTAAATAACGGCAAAGCCGATTTATGAAAGGTACGTTCCATGTTTAGTTTTATCGATCCCACTCTCCTTTGCAGTCTTGTTTCCGTCGGCGGAGACAGTTCCGGCCAGAGCACCAACTCCGGCGGATTGGGCAGCTGGACTTTTATCATCATCATCGTTTTGATGATCGCCATGTTCTTCGTTATGTCCATTCCCCAGCGCAAGCGTGAAAAGAAGGTCAAGGAGATGCTTGATTCTCTTAAACCCGGCGACCGCGTTCGCACCATCGGCGGTATGTACGGCACCGTCACCAACATCAAGGATGATGTTGTGACTATCAGCGTCGGTCCCGATAAAGCTCGCCTTGTTTTTGCCAGGAGCGCTATCGCAACCGTTGAGGATGCGCCCGTTGAGGCCACGATCGACGGCGAAGCCAAGGACGTTAAGAAATAATATCCGTATCCTCCTGCGCGGTCTTTTGACCGCGCTTTTTTGTTTTTGCGTGCATTTACCCGCTTCTTTTGAATATTAATTGTATCGGGAGCTCCCAAAGCCCTTTTGCCTTGTCAGGCTGCAGTACGCCGGCTGACAGCCTGCGTCGATCATTCGGAAAGGAGCGCTGTGCCCGCGTGATCCGTTACGCCCGTACAGCGGGTTTAGCATTATGAAAAAGGAAAAAGCCGATCCCGGCTTCGGAAAAACGCTTCTTATCTGCGCGAGGAACGCGCTTATAGCCTCCGCTTTCGGGGTTTTGCTCGTGCTTGCATTTGCCTTCATGCTGAAGCAGCAATATCTGAAGATCGGAAGCATCCCTTACGTTAACGCAGGCATCAAAGTGGTCTGCGCTTCTGCAGCGGCGCTGTTGACGGCTCGTTCGGTCAGCAGCCGCGCTCCTGTTTGGGGAGCGGTCTCCGGAGGGATGTACATGGCGTTTTCGATGCTGGTGTTTTCGCTGATCGCGGGCAGTTTCGCCTTCAATACGGCGCTTTTGACCGATATTGCTATGTGCCTTCTTGCAGGATTCATTACGGGAGTTGTATCAAATCTGAAACGATGAACGCGCTTTTTACTGCAATTTCGCCCCTGTATTACATATTTATAAAAAAACACTTGAATTAAACACCCCGTCGGTGTATAATTTAACGGTAAACCGACTAAACGGGATAATTCTTCTATGGAGGATAATCAAATGAAGCACATTAAGAACATTCAGAAGCCCTGCATCAGGTCCGGCGAAAACACCGCTTGCGGTGAGTGCCAGGCTTCCTGCCAGTCTGCATGCAAAACTTCCTGCACTGTTGCAAACCAGAAGTGCGTAAAGACGGCTAAGTAATAATGATCCACGCATTTGAATATCGCGGCACATATCTTGTGCTGGATGTTGAGAGCGGAGCCGTACACGAGGTGGACAAACCCTCGTATGATGTGATAAGCGCAGTAGAGCAGGGCAATGCCGTAGACGCATTGCCCTATTCTCATTCATTGATCGAAGAGATACTGGGCGAGATCGACGAGCTCCGCAGGGAAGGGATCTTTGACAGCGAAGCTCCCGTGGCTCCAAAGCCCAACGGGGCCTTTTTGCCTATCAAATCCATGTGCCTTAACGTAGCGCACGACTGCAATCTTCGCTGCGCGTACTGCTTTGCGGAAACGGGCGAATTCCACGGCGGCAGGATGCTGATGCCTTTTGAGACCGCTAAAGCCGCTCTCGATATGCTGATAAAAAGATCCGCCGGCAGATACCATCTCGAAGTCGATCTTTTCGGTGGAGAGCCCCTTATGAACTGGGAAGTCGTAAAGCAGATCGTCGCTTACGGACGCGAGCTTGAGAAAGAGCATAACAAGCATATCAATTTCACGATAACCACCAACGGCGTCGCCCTTGACGATGAAAAGATCGATTTCATCAACAGGGAAATGTTCAACGTCGTTCTTTCCATCGACGGCAGGCGCGAAGTTCACGATGCGCTTCGCGTAACGCCCAATAAAAAGGGCTCGTATGATATCATCGTTCCCAAGGCGCAGAAACTCGTCAGAGAGCGCGGTGAAGGCGAACACTATATCAGGGGCACTTTTACCGCCGACAACCTTGATTTTACCGAGGACGTAAAGGCCCTTCACGATCTCGGCTTCGAGCAGATCTCCGTTGAGCCCGTCGTTTTAAAACCCGATGAGCCCCACGCTATCAACGATACCAACGTCGATATGGCGATCGCGGAGTACGACAGGCTTGCCGATTACGTTATGGATTGCAAAAAAGAGGGGAAGCCCTTTAATTTCTTCCATTTCTACGTTGATATGAACAGCTCGCCCTGCCTCGCCAAAAGGGCGCTCGGCTGCGGAGCCGGCGTAGAATACGTTGCCGTCGCTCCCAACGGGGATATCTACCCCTGCCATCAGTGCGTCGGCGATAAGGATTTCCTCCTCGGCAACGTGCTCGTAACCGATGAAAACGGCGACGTTCCCCTTAAGGATGAGATCCGGGATCGTTTTGCCGCCTGCAACATCTTCACCAAGGAAAAATGCTCGCATTGCTGGGCAAAGTACTACTGCTCCGGCGGGTGCGCCGCAAACGCTCATAAGCTCAACGGCTCCATTAACGAGCCGCCCGAGATAAGCTGCAAGCTTTTGAAGAAGCGAACCGAGATAGCCATAGGAATGGCGACCGTAAAAGAAGAGGATCAGGCCGAATAACGCGCAGGAGACGCTATGATCATTTATTCACCCTCAAGGTATTATACGCCTGAAACGGAGGCAGATCGCGCCGCGAGCTTCCTCCCGATCGTTATGCGCGCCTTGAGGGCGAGGGGCATCAAAACGGAGGAAGAACGCCGCCGCTTCATGTACCCCGATCTTTCCATGCTCCGCGATCCCTTCGATCTGCCGGATATGCAAAAGGCCGTCGACAGGATAGAGGACGCCGTAGTTTCGGGCGAAAGCATTTGCATCTACGGCGATTACGACGTTGACGGTATCTGCGCCACCACCATTCTGCTTCATTATCTTTTGAGTATCGGCGCGGAGGTCTCGTACCGTATCCCTTCAAGGCGCGACGAAGGTTACGGCATCAGCCGCAAGGCCATCGACGCGCTTGCCGCTTCGGGGGTCAAACTCATAATAACCGTCGATAACGGCATTTCCGCCGCTAACGAGATCGCCTATGCCGTTGAACTCGGGATCGACGTCATCGTTACGGATCACCATATCCCGCCCGATACCATACCCGCCTGCACCGCGGTCATCTGTCATTCGATAGAAGGCTGCGAATACCCGAGCTATCTCTGCGGAGCGGGTACGGCGTTAAAGCTCGTGCAGGCCATGGGCGGAATAGAGGCCGCAAGCGAATACATTTTCCTTGCAGGCGTAGCTACTATTGCCGACGTTGTGCCTCTTCTCGATGAGAACAGGCTTATTGTAAAGTACGCGCTCGACGCGCTGAATAACGGCAGATGCTGCATCGGTATGCGTATGCTGCTTGAAAGGCTGCCCAACGCAAGGAAGCCTTATTCCGTTTTCACCATCGGCTTCGGAGTCGCCCCGAGGCTGAACGCCTCCGGCAGGATGGACGACGCTTCGCTCGGCGTCGAGCTGTTTATGACGGAGGATCCCGACGAGGCTTCGCGGATAATCGACGAGCTGAACCGCCTTAACGAGATGCGTCAGGCGGAGGAGCAGTCCATTCTCGATGAAGCCGTCGAGATGGTCGAAAAGCTCGACATCTCCAATAAACATGCCATTCTTCTGGCTTCGGATAAATGGAATTCGGGCGTTATCGGTATCGCCGCCTCGCGTCTTGCGGAAATGTTCCATCGCCCGACCATCCTCTTCTCCGAGCATGATAACGCGCTCAAAGGCTCCGCGCGCAGCATAGAGGGGATAAATATCCACGATGCTCTTAAAGCGCACAGCGATCTGTTTATCAGGTTCGGCGGCCATGCCAAGGCCGCGGGCGTAACGATGGAGCGCGAGGTGTTCCCCAAGTTCGTCGAAGAATTTGAAAAGTACTTTGCCGAAAACTGCGAACCGGAGCTGTTCGTTCCGCGCCGCTGCTATGAATTCGATGAGGATTTTTCGGTGATCACAAAGGAGCTTGCAAATCAGCTCGAGATGCTCGCTCCCTTCGGAGAAGGCAATCCCTGCCCGGTATTCCATATCTCCAACGTCAGCCCCTATCATATAAGGCGCTTCGGCAGCGACGGTCAGCACCTTCGCATGGATCTAAGGCAGAACAGATACTGCTTTGAAAGCGTTTATTTCTGCGGCGGCAGATCCTTTGAAAACATTATGCGCGCCGACAGCATTTCGCTTTTGTATTCGCCGTTTATCAATAATTGGAACGGCGGAGAAAGCCTGCAGATGCGCATACTGTCCGTCAGGCCGGATCTTCCCAGATGCCCTTCGAGGTTCGTTAAGAGCAATATAGAGCATTTCTATACTTCCTTCCTTTTCGGAATGGGAGAAAGCGACGGTTCGGAAAAGGAAGATCTCTATGAGCCTCTTCCTCCCGTTTGTTCGGAGAGCATCTCCGATTCAGTCCGAAAGTCCTTTGCGGGCTTGATGGTGCTTGTGTTCTCTACCGAAGCCGCCGAAAACGCGCTGCGGGAATTGACGTCCGAAAACGTTGAGAATTTTGAAGTCTGCTTCGGCTCCATTCCGGAAGGGGTCTTCTCCGCAAACGTGCTGCTGATCGCGCCAAGGCTGGAAAAGCTCCCAACCTCGGGCTATAACCGGATACTCTTTGCCGACAGTCCCTATTGCCCGGGCATTTATAAAAAGATCGGCGAGATACTTCCCTCTGCTAAACTGTGCAGGACGGAGTGCGTTTCCGATTTCTCGGATATCTGCGCGGGCTTTTCCATCAGCCGCGAGGAGCTTGGGCTATACTACAAGACGATTTTCGGGATGGTCGGCGCCAAGACGTATTCTATTACGGAGCTTGCCACCGCGTTGTGCGACGCTCTTAACAGGCCGCTGCACCAGACCGTGTTTGCACTAAAGGTTTTCAGGCAGCTCGGCTTCATAACCTATGGCGACGGAAAGGGCGTCAGGATGCTCAATTCCGAGGCCAAACAGCTGATGCAGAGCAATATCTATAAAGCCGTCGCTTCAATACAACAATCAAGCTGAATCTATAATGGAGGATGAAACTATGTATACCGAACAGGATTTCAAGGACACAATAAGAGAGATACCCGATTTTCCCAAGGAAGGCATACTCTTTTATGACATTACCACTCTGCTCAAGAATCCCGAAGCCTATGAAGAACTGATAGCGGCCATGGCCGATTCCCTCCGCGATCTTGACGTGGACGTGATAGTCGGGCCCGAAGCGAGGGGCTTTGTTGTAGGCGCGCCCGTAGCCTATGCGCTTCGCGCGGGGCTCGTCCTTGCGAGGAAGCCCGGCAAGCTGCCCGCCGAAGTTGAAAAGATCTCCTACGGTCTTGAATACGGCAGCGATACACTTGAGATCCACAAGGACGCTATAAAGCCCGGTATGCGCGTTGCCATCGCGGACGATCTGCTTGCTACCGGCGGCACCGCTCTTGCGACCGCGAAGCTGATCGAAGCAATGGGCGCGAAAGTCGTCGGCATCAGGTTCGCCATCGAGCTGACCGATCTCGGCGGCGCAGAGCGTCTTAAAGATTACGACGTGCAGTCCATTATCAAATACTGAAAACGACAGAAATATCAAAAAGGGGGTGCGTGCATGGATCGTCTGATATCGATATGCGAAAAACGATTCTCGCCTGAAAAGGTCGAGCTGATCACGCGCGCCTCCGAATTTGCAAAAAAGGCTCACGAAGGACAGAAAAGAGAATCCGGCGAGCCTTACTACACCCACCCGGAAGCCGTAGCCATATCCCTTGCCAAAATGGATATGGACGCCGATACCGTAGCCGCCGGCCTCCTTCACGACGTGGTCGAGGATGGCGAAGGTATCACCGTCGACAAGATCAACGAACTCTTCGGCGAGGATATCGCCCGCATGGTCGACGGCGTCACAAAGCTTACCAAAACTGGTCACGCAAGCGACCTGCAGACAAGGGAGGATCGCCAGGCGGAGAATCTTCGCAAGATGTATCTTGCCATGGCGAACGACGTCCGCGTCGTTATCATAAAGCTTGCGGACCGTCTTCATAATATGAGGACTCTCGGCAACTGCAGCGTTGAAAAGCGCCAGAGGATAGCGAGGGAAACGCTGGACGTTTACGCTCCTCTCGCCGACCGTTTCGGAATGGGCGCCATCAAGGCGGAGCTTGAGGACCTTTCCTTCGAGTACCTCTATCCGGAGGAGTGGCGGCATCTCTGCTCGCTTATTGAGCCGAAGCAGGAAGAGCGGATGAAGCTGCTCAATTCCGCCATGAAGTCCATAAGCGAAGCGCTCGACAACGCAGGCATCAAAAACGAGATAAGCGGAAGAAGAAAGCATATGTATTCCATTTTCCGCAAGCTCAAACGCAATAACAAGAGCCTTAACGAGATCTACGATCTTATTGCAATAAGGGTCATCGTCGGTACTGTAAAGGATTGCTACGCCGCTCTCGGCATAGTTCATTCCATGTGGAAACCCATGCCCGGTCGATTCAAGGATTACATATCCATGCCGAAGACCAACATGTACCGCTCGCTCCATACGACGCTGTTTTCCGATATGGGTATGCCCTTCGAGGTGCAGATCCGCACGCTCGAAATGCACAGGACCGCGGAATACGGCGTTGCGGCGCATTGGCTCTATAAGGAAGGCAAGGCAAGGCCCGATGAGCTCGACAGCAAGCTTGCCTGGGTGCGCGACCTCGTAAATTATGAGGGCGACGCCGATTCAACAAGGGAGTTCATAGATAATATCCAGAAGGATTTCTTCTCCGATTACGTATACGTTCTTACCCCGAACGGGGAGATAATAGATCTTCCGGCAGGCTCGACTCCCATCGATTTTGCTTACAGGATCCATACGAACGTAGGCAATCATATCCAGCATGCAAAGGTCAACGGCTCGCTCGTAAAGCTCGATCATAAGCTGAAGACGCATGACGTCGTCGAGATCATCACCAATCAGCAGGCTGCTCCCGGCCGAGACTGGATCAATTACGCCAAGACTTCGCAGGCTAAAAACAAGATCCGTCAATGGTTCAAGAAAGCCAACCGTGAGGAGAACATCGTCAGGGGCCGCGATATGCTCGCGGAGGCGGCCAAGCGTCAGGGTAAAAAACTGGTCGATCTCGTCAAGCCCGAGTATTACGCTCCGCTTCTCAAACGCTTTACTTTAAAGGAGATGGACGACGTTTACGCCGCCATCGGTTACGGCGGCATGACTACCGGCCAGGCGCTGCACCGCCTTATGGAGGAATACCGCAAGGAACAGAAGCAGGCCGAGCTCGAGGAACGCATGCAGCGCAAGGAAGAGATGCATGCAAGCTATGACGAGCAGGGCAGGGGAGTCGTTGTCAAGGGCGAGCATGATATGGTCGTGCATTTCGCCAGGTGCTGTACTCCCGTTCCGGGCGACGAGGTATTCGGTTACGTCACAAGAGGCAGGGGAGTATCCATCCACAGGAAGGACTGCCCGAACGCCGAAACTCTGCTGCTTGACGTTGAAAGGATAATACCGGTCGAATGGGTCACCGGGAACAGCCAGACTTTCCCCGTCACCATTCACGTTACCGCGGCGGAGCGCCCCGGCATAATGATGGAGATCACTCAGCTTCTGCTCAGCATGAAGATCAATACCAAGTATCTTAACGCTAAATCCGGCGGAAACTGTGTTGATATCAGCATTACTTTCGATATCCAAAACTCCGAACAGCTCCAGAATATAATCAGAAGCATACAGAAGCTCGATTCCGTGATCGAGGTCGAGCGTTCAAATCAAACGTAAGGACAGGTATATGAGAGCGGTCGTTCAGCGCGTATCGGAAGCCTCCGTATCCATCGACGGCGAAGTCGTCAGTTCGATCGGGCGGGGCTTTCTTGTACTTCTGGGCGTTCATACTTCCGATGAGAAGGCGGACGCCGATTATATCATCAAAAAGATAACGGGCCTTCGGGTGTTCGAGGACTCCGAGGGGAAGATGAACCTGCCGTTAAAGAGCGTCGACGGGGAGCTGCTCGTTGTTTCGCAGTTCACCCTTTACGGCGACGCGCGTCACGGCAACCGCCCCGCGTTTATCGAGGCGGCTCTTCCGGATAAAGCGATCCCTCTTTATGAGTACGTTGTTGAAAAGCTCGGGGAGAGCTTTCGCGTCGGAACGGGCGTCTTCGGAGCCGATATGAAGGTCAGCCTGATCAACGACGGCCCCGTTACGATACTGCTTGACAGCAAAAAGAATTTTTGATACAGGTGCAAAATGCTCAACATTCTATCCATCCCGACCGGCCCCCTTTCGGTCAATACTTATATTGTATGGTACGGCGACTCGTCGGCTGAAACCCGTGAATGTGTGGTCATAGACCCCGCCAACTCCGGCAAGATCATCCGCGCTCTCAAGGAGCTCAACCTTGTTTGCAAAGCTATCCTGCTCACCCATGGGCATTTCGATCATATCATGGGCGTGGCCAAGCTCAAGGAGGCGACAAAGGCAAAGGTCTATATCAACCGCCTCGATTCAAAGGCGATGAACGACAACAGCGCCAGCCTTGCCACCATGATCGGAGTCCGGGTCGATCCTTCAAGCGTGGACGTCTTCGTTGAGGACAACATGAAGTTTACCGAAGCGGGCGTCGAGTTCCGCGCCATCCACACTCCCGGTCATACCCCGGGCGGAGTCTGCTATGTGATAGAAAGCGAAAAGGTGCTCTTTTCGGGCGATACGCTTTTCTATTTGAGCTACGGTCGTACCGATCTTCCCGGAGGCGATTCCATAGCGCTGTATGATTCGATAGTTTTCAGGCTTTTCACTTTAAAGGGCGATTATCGCGTTCTTCCCGGACATGACAGGGAAACCACTCTTGATTTTGAAAGAGCGCATAATTTCTGTAACGCGAGCGGCAGGTGCGAATGAAACTTATAACCAACAGACCCGAATTCTATAACGATCTATGCGAAGAGATAAGGCTCTTCCTCCCTCGCGAGGAGATCATCCTCGAAGGCGGGGAAGGGGCGGATGCGCTTTACGTCGACGTCAATGCGGAGGATGAGTTCATCTGCCGCGCACGCTTCGATTACGGCGGGCATGAATACAGCTGCATCCATACCACTCCGCTTAAGACCGGCAGCGATATCATCGAAAAGCGCTATTCAAAGCGCTGCATGAAATCCGCCGTTTACCGCGTTATGAGAAAAGCCTTCCCCGACAGGCTCATTCCATGGGGCTCGCTGACCGGCATACGCCCCACAAGGCTGCTCAGGGAGCTCACAATTACGGAAGGCCGCGAAGAAGCCCTGCGCCTCATGCGGGAGGAATTCGACGTTGAGGAAAGCAAGATACTGCTTGCCGAAGAGATCAATTCCGTACAAAAGCCGTTTCTGGATTCCGCAAAGGAAAACGAATTCGGCGTTTACGTCGGGATCCCCTTTTGCAGGACGAGATGCCTTTACTGCTCTTTTGCTTCCCAGCTCAGGACGAAAAAGACCGATATGGCGGCGTATCTTCACGCGCTGCACAGGGATATTGAGCTCGGCTCCGCTATGGCGCGTTCTCACGGGCTGACGCCAAGATCGTTCTATATGGGCGGAGGCACTCCGACTATCCTTACAGCCGAAGAGCTCGACGAGCTTTTGGACAAGGTGCTCGCCTGCTATGATACCGCAGGCAGGGAGTTCACGGTCGAAGCCGGCAGGCCGGATACCATCACAGAGGAAAAACTCCGCGTTATGAAGGCGCACGGCGTCAACAGGGTATCGGTCAATCCGCAGACCATGTGCGATAAGACACTTCGCCTTGTCGGGCGCGATCATACTTCGGATGATATTGTACGCTGTTTTGAAACGGTCGGGAGCATTGGCTTCGATTCGGTCAATATGGATCTTATCGCAGGGCTGCCTAATGAAACAGAGGACGATTTTAAGGCCTCTCTCGAAGCCGTGGAAAGGCTTCGGCCCGATTGCCTTACCGTGCATACCCTCGCCATAAAACGCGCCTCAAGGCTTCATGAGCGCATGGACGAGTACGTGCTCCCTCCGGTGGAGTCTGTTGAGAAGATGGTCGAGCTCGGCCGCCTCTGCGCTTCACGCATGGGGATGAAGCCCTACTACATGTACAGGCAGAAATACATGGCGGGTAATCTTGAAAACGTAGGCTATTCGCTTCCGGGAGCGGTGTGCGTATACAACATCGATATGATGGAGGACGGCATGAGCATTATTGCCCACGGCGCCGGGGCGATGACAAAGCGGGTCTTTGAAAACGGCGGCAGGATCGAACGGGTGCCGAACAATAAGGATATCCAAACTTATATTTCCCGTATCGATGAGATCAACGCGGAGCGCGAGGCGCTTTTCGATCTGTAAAACGCTTTTCAAATGAAAAAGCCCATCCTTTCGGATGGGCTTTTTGCTTCAATCAATGCGGGCCTTATTTAGCGGGCTTTGCATACATGAAGAGGAAGTGGCCGAAGGGAGTGTACATTACGTTGCTGTATCCCTTGAGGCAGAAGACGTTGGTGTAGTAGTAGATGGGAGCCATCGGGAAGCCGCCCTCGCTGAACATGATCTTTTCAGCTTCGATCATGTTGGCGTCACGGTCAGCGCCGCCGGCCATTTTCTTCGCAGCAGCGATCTTCGCGGTGTAAGCATCGCTCTTCCAAACGCCGTAGTTGTAGGAGTTGTCATTGGTGAACAGCTCGAGGTAGGTGACCGCGTCGTTGTAGTCGGCGATCCAGCCGAGACGTGCGATACCGAACTTGTGCTCGCCGAGACCGTTGGTGTAAACGTTCCACTCCTGGTTGTTCAGGGTGAGGTTGAGGCCGAGGACGCTCTTAACGTCGTTCTGTACGGCGGTAGCGATCTTCTTGTGGCTCTCAGAGGTGTTGAACATGTACTCGATGGTCACGCTGGGATCGAAGCCGTCGGCAACAGCGTCGGCAAGAAGCTTCTTTGCAAGCTCCTGACGGTTTGCAAGGCTGGAGAGATCGTAATCGGGATACTGCTCCTGGAGCCAAGCGAAGAGGACGTTCGGGTTCTTGGCGGTCCAATCAGCGCCGGTGCTTTCGGTGATACCGGTGGGAACGAAACCGGTGGCGGGAACTTCACCGGCCATGGTGACGTTCTCAACGATGAAGTCACGGTTGATGCAGAGGTTGATAGCTGCGCGAACACGCCAATCGGTGATCTTTTCGCAGTTGAGGTAGAGATAATAGGTGCCTACATAGGGAGCGATCGTAAGGTCGCCGGATTCCTTAAGAGCGGCGATCTGCTCGTTGGGAATGCTCTCAACGAAGGTATTCTCACCGGACTGATAGGAGGCGAGAATAGCGGTCTCGTCGCTGGAGAGGTTCCACCTGATGCTGGCGGGGCCGAGGTTCTTGTAATCGTAGTACTTCTCGTTGGGGACCATCTTGATGAAGGAATCGTGAGCCCACTCGGAGATCTTGTAAGCGCCGTTTACAACCATGTTCTCGGGCTTGGTCCACTCGGCGTCGGGATACTTCTCAATGATATCCTTACGAACGGGAACGAGGGAAGCGAAAGCGCAGAGCTCGATGAAATAGGGGCAAGCGGTCTCAAGATGTACGACGAAGGTATGATCGTCAGTAGCCTCAACGCCCAGTTCGGAGGGATCCTTCTCCTCGCCCTGGATTTCGGCGGCGTTTACAACGATACCGTCAAGCAGATAACCGTAATCGGAAGCGGTCTTGGGATCGACCAGCCTCTGCCAGGCATAAACGAAGTCAGCAGCCTTGACGGGCTCTCCGTCGGACCACAGAGCGTCCTCACGGAGATGGAAGGTGTAAGTCAAACCGTCTGCGGAAGCATCATAGGAAGTAGCCATGCCGGGAACTGCTTCGCAGAACAATACGTTCTTATTGCCTGCGACAGGCTCGCTGGTGGCGGCATACTTCATCAGACCCTCGAACATATGCATAACATATGTGGAGCCGTCGACCGAGCTGACGAGCTGGGGATCGATCGTCTCGGGCTCTGAAGCGATACAAGCGGTAAACTCATAGTTCTTCTGCTTCTTACATGCGGCAAAGCAGCCGGCGATCATAATGAGGCAGAGGATCATCGCAAGTACTTTTTTCATTTCTTTTTCCTCCAATAATATTTATACAAGGCGTTTGGCCTGTGTACCGAAGTTGGTTGGCGTACCCGCCAAAATGCTCAGTCGTCGAGCATATGGCAGGCGGCGTAGTGACCGGGAGCGTATTCCTTAAGCTCGGGCATCTGCTCTCTGCACTTGTCCGTCGCGTACGGGCAGCGGGTGTTGAACCTGCATCCGGGAGGCGGATTGAGGGGGCTGGGGATATCGCCTTCAAGCAGTATCCTGTGCCTGGTTTTGTTCTTTTCGGGATCGGGAAGCGGCACCGCGGAAAGCAGAGTCTTCGAGTAGGGGTGAAGGGGCTTGCTGCAAAGCTCGTAGCTTTCGGCAAGCTCAACGAGGCATCCGAGGTACATAACGCCGATCCTGTTCGAGATATGGCGCACGACCGAAAGATCGTGAGCGATGAAGAGATAAGTGATGCCGAGATCCTGCTGAAGGTCTTCAAGCATATTGACTATCTGCGACTGGATGGAAACGTCCAGCGCGGAGATCGGTTCGTCGCAAACGATGAATTCGGGCTTAACCGCAAGCGCTCTGGCAATGCCTATGCGCTGCTGCTGGCCGCCGGAGAATTCGTGCGGGAAGCGGTTCGCATGCTCGCTGTTGAGGCCGACCGTTTCAAGAAGCTGCGAGATCATATCGGCGCGATCCTTCTTTGAAGCGGCGAGCTTATGAATATCGATCGATTCGCCGACGATCTCGGCTACCGTCATGGTGGGGTCGAGCGAAGCGGAAGGATCCTGGAATATTAGCTGCATCTTCCTGCGGTAGGGAAGCATCTTGGCGGCAAATTTCTTTTCGCTGTCATAAATGGTCTCGCCGCCGTAAACTATCTTGCCGGAAGTCGGCTCGTAAAGGCGAAGCACGGTCCTACCGAAAGTCGTTTTACCGCACCCGGATTCACCGACGAGGCCGAGCGTTTCACCCTTGTTGATAAAGAGGGAAACATCCTGAACGGCCTGAACGTAATTGGTCTTGAACAGACCTGCTTTAACGGGGAAATACTTGCGCAGTTTCTCTACGACCAGAAGCTTTTCGGGCTCACTCATTGTTCTGCGCTCCTTCCTTTGCTGTTATTAAATGCGTTTTTCACATGGAGCCAGCAGGCGGCTCTATGCCCGCTTTCTTCAAGCTCTACCATGGGAGGCATCTTGTTGAGGCAGATCTTCATACAATGCTCGCAGCGCGGGCCGAAGCTGCATCCCGTGGGCGGATCGAGCAGGTCTACGGGCGTGCCCTCGATGGGGATCAGCCTTTCATGAGATTCCTCGTCCAGCCTCGGCATGGAAGCGAGAAGACCCTGGGTATAGGGATGCGCGGGGTTGTAGAAGATCTCGTTGACGGAGCCCTGCTCCATGATATGACCGGCGTACATGACCGAGACCTTATCGCAGATTTCCGCAACAACGCCGAGATTGTGAGTGATGAATATGATGGACATACCGGTCTCCGCCTGGAGATGCTTCATCAGATCGATTATCTGCGCCTGAATGGTAACGTCAAGAGCGGTGGTGGGCTCGTCGGCGATAAGCAGCTTAGGCTTGCAGATCAGCGCCATGGCGATCATCGCACGCTGACGCATACCGCCGGAAAACTCGTGCGGATACTGCTTCATTCGCCTTTCGGGATTATTGACGCCGACGAATTCAAGCATTTCTATCGCGCGTTTCCAAGCTTCTTCTTTGGTTATCTGATGCTTATCTTTATTGCCGTCATCAGATGCGCCGCCATTATTCTCCAAATCGTTATTATGGCAGGTGAGCGCTTCCGTGAGCTGATCGCCTATCGTGTAAACGGGGTTGAGGCAGGTCATGGGGTTCTGGAAGATCATACTGATCTTGTTTCCGCGGAAGGCGGTGTACTGCTTCTTATCGAACTCAAGTATGTTCTTGCCTTCAAATAATACGGTGCCGCCGGTGACCTTGCCGGGGGACTGGAGCAGACCCATTATCGCATAAGCTTCGACGCTCTTTCCGGAACCGGACTCGCCTACAATGCCCATGACTTCGTTATGTTTCAAAGAATAGCTTATTCCGTCGACCGCTTTGACTTCGCCGACGGGGGTGAAGAATGATACTTTCAGATCCTTGACTTCAAGCAGGACGTCGTTGTTCTCCGGCTTGCTCTCGGGTGCCGAAACATTGTTATTGACCGTTTCTTCCATAATTCAGATCCTTTCAACACAAGATCGTTCGCCGATCACTTCTTAAGACGCGGATCGAGCGCGTCGCGCAGGCCGTCGCCGACAAGGTTCAGCGAAAGGACGAGCAAACTGAGCAGGATGCCGGGTATCAGCAGCCTGTGAGGATACAGCGAAAGAGATTTCAGCGCGTCGGAGCAAAGGGAGCCGAGGCTCGGCATCGGAGCTGAAACGCCCAGACCGAGGAAGCTCAGGAACGATTCGAGGAATATCGCAGAGGGGATCTGCAGACAAACCGAGATCATAAGCTGACCTACGCAGTTGGGAAGCAGATGACGCTTTATGATCCTTCCCGTGGGCGCGCCGAGCGCTGTTGCGGCGGTAACGTATTCCTGCTTTTTGAGCATCAGCACCTGGCCGCGGATGAGCCTTGCCATGCCAACCCAATAGAGAAGAGCGAATGTGATGAAGATACTGACGATACCGACGCCGAGCTCGCTGAGCGCTTTAACAATGCCTACGGTCGAGGTATCGAACCATTTCTGGAGCGGCTCCTTCAAAACGACCTGCAGGAGCAGAACGATTAGAACGTCGGGAACGGAGTATATCAAGTCGACTATTCGCATCATAACGAAGTCGACCGCGCCGCCCGCAAGACCGGAGATCGAACCGTAGATCGCTCCTATTATAAGAACGATCAGCGCAGCGAAAATACCGATGATAATGGATACCCTCGCGCCGTACATGCATTGCGCCATAAGATCCTCGCCCTGGGCGTTCGTGCCGAATACGTGGGGGAATATCTTATTGATGGTGGGGAGTTCAACGGCGCCCTCGGGCGGTTCGCCGATCGTGTAATCGAGCTTATTGAGCTTGGATTTATCGCCGGCAAAATACGCGTTTAAGTCCGCTTCCAATATGCTCCCGATAACGGGATCGCCGTCGGAATCGAGTATGATCGCCGCCTCTTCAAGTATGCCGTCGATCGAGAAACAGTATTTTTGATTGTTGAAGTTGAAGTAGTAGTACGATCTGTTGGATACCGTCCCGAGGTAGCCGGAGGATCCGTTCTGCAGACTCATCATATAGACTGCGTCGCAGGTCTCTAAGAATTTCTTTGCGGCCTGCTCGGATTCCGAATACTTCATGGGCTTGAGGTTGCAGGATGAACGCTGCTGGATATCGTAGCTATAGGGGATGAGCAGCGGCCCTACGAATGCGAAGAGCAGTATGGCGAGGAAGACGAAGAGCGACACCATCGAAACGGTGTTCCTGCGGAAACGGCGCATAGCGTCCGCCCAGTAGGAGATGCTCTTGTGCATGGTGACCATGCTGTCCTTTTCGGATTTGCTCGCGGGGGAGAAATCTGCGTCAGTAAAATCGTTCATGCCCTCGATCTTATCGACGTTTATATGAAATAGATTCAGGTTGAACTTCCTTTTACTTTCCATATCAGGCGTCCCCCTTCGTAAGAGTGATGCGAGGATCGACGATCTTATACGCTATATCGACGACGAGGTTCATGATAACTATCAGCGCGGCAAGAAGTATCGTCGTGCCCATTATGATCGGATAGTCGCGGTTAAGTATGCTTTCAATGAAGTACTTGCCGAGGCCGGGGATCTGGAAGGTCTGCTCAACCACGAAACCGCCGGTGATGATATAAGCGGTGAGCGGGCCGAGATACGTGATGACGGGGATGAGGGAGTTGCGCAGCGCGTGCTTGAATATGATGCGCTTGGTGTGAAGACCCTTCGCCCTTGCCGTACGGATGTAATCCTGATTGATAACGTCAAGCATGCTGGTCCTTGTGAGCTTGGCTATATGGCAGCTTGGGTAGAAAGCCAGCGCAAGCACGGGAAGAACGTAGCTCTTGAAGTCGTCGAGAGAACCCGAAATGGTGTTGAACCATCCGAGCTTATTACAGAATACGAGCAATAAAAGAGCGGCTACGACGAAGCCGGGAATGGCAACGCCCACCGTAGTCAAAACTCGTATCAAACTGTCGATGAATCTTCCTCGGTTGTATGCCGCAAGACACCCTAAAGGTATTCCGACTATGACGGCCACGATCAGCGCGCATATTCCGAGCCTGCATGAAATGCCGAATTTACCCTGCTTGAAAAGCATGTTTGTAACGGGCGTGCCTTCCTGCATCTTCAGCGAAAGGCCCATATCGCCCTTGAGAAGGTTTTTAATATAGTTGACAAACTGAACGGGAACTGGCTTGTCAAGGCCGTACTTTGCATTCGCGCGGGCGATCTGTTCGGGGGTCGATTTCTCGGTCATGAACGGACTGCCGGGCACGGCGTTCATCAGGAAGAAAGTGATGATCGCAACAACGAATAAAGTAAGCAGTGCAGAGCCGATACGTTTCAGGATATAGGTCAACATTTGTCTGCTCCTATCCTCTCCGTCCCGGGTGATAAAGTATAATTAGACCCAGGCACAGTACTGTATGTATAGTGTATACTATATGATAAAAAAAGTCAAGCGAATTAAGCGCGGAGAAGGTTTCCCATTTTAGGTTGAAACGGCTTTGTTTTTACTGCAAATAAAGAAAACTCACAACGCCCAAATTAATATATTTTGAATCTCTGGATAAAAAACGGTTGATACGATGTTCGCGAATGCGATCCCGAGCGTCCGGTGGACGGTCGGGAAGGATGAAGACGGGCGGCCTCCCGAGCGGCAGCGAAGGGAAGTCCGCCCCGGGAATACATAAAAATAGAGAAGCCCGGCGTTGTTTGATAACAAAAAGCCCATCCGGTTGGATGAGCTTATTTGTTAATTAATACTTGCGCTTTCTGGCAGCCTCAGCCTTCTTTTTGCGCTTTACGCTGGGCTTCTCATAATGTTCGCGACGCCTTGCATCGGCAAGGATACCGGAGCGGGCACACTTGCGCTTCCAACGCTTGAGGGCGCTCTCCAGGGATTCGTTTTCACCAACATGAATTTCCATTGACCTATTTCCCCCCTCTCTTATGCGGGACATCCGTTTCATTGAGCGTTAACCCAAAATGCTTTTACATTATACTTATGCGGATACCGTTTGTCAACAGGCTTGCGCCTGATTTTTTCTCATTTTTCATAATATATCCGCAGCGATTGACATAGGAAACGAATTGTCATATAATCTGAATAAGATATCAAACGGAGGTAACTAGATGCTGTCTGTCAGATATGCGCTCGAAAGGCAGAAGCTGGCCGCTTTGGAGACCGAATACGCCGGAGATTACGCTCATCCCGTGTTTGGCGAGGGAAACGAAAAATGCCCTGTTATTATGTTTATCGGCGAAGCTCCCGGTAAGGAGGAGGCCGCCTGCGGCAGACCTTTTGTAGGCAAGGCGGGTAAACAGCTCGACGAAATGCTGAATGCCGCCGGTATCGACAGAACCGCCGTTTACGTAACGAACGCCGTCAAATACCGTCCCGTCAGGATAAAAGAACGCAGCGTAAGCAACCGCACCCCCTCGGCGCCGGAGATCAGAGGCGGCCTGGAGCTTTTGAACACCGAGATCGAGTATGTTCAGCCCAAGGTTATCGCTACGCTTGGCAACGTGCCCCTTTCGGCGGTGCTCTTGCTCGCTCACGGAGTAACGCAGGAACTGACGGTCGGCTCAGCCCACGGGAAGCTGCATACTTTTTATATAGGCAGAGACCCGCAGAAGGTCTTCCCTTTGTATCATCCGGCGGCTTCCATCTATAATCGCGAGCTGAAGCCCGTGCTGACGGAAGATCTTATCAAACTCGGCGAGCTTTGCAGATCTATCGAAGACGGATCGATCCTGTGAATCGGCGTCGGGCGGATCGCTCTGAAGCGTCCCCGGCGTGAAAAGAGAAAAGAAAAAAGCATGATGCGCGGATCCGACTCCTGCATCATGCTTTTATTATGTCTTACATCAGCTCTTTTTGCTGCGCTTGTTCCTGCGGATGATTATCTCGGAAATGCCGAGACCGATCATTAGTATCGCAGCGGCGGCCGCTATGTATCCGAGGACGTGGAACCACTTCTGCAGCTTTTGGCCCGCGTTCGTCCAGAGCCCGTCGAATTTCTTGCCGATATCCTCGGGGTTCTCAACTACTGCGATGGGGCTGTCGCCGCTGCTGGGATCGTCGTGAGGGATCATCGCGTCATAATCGATATGCTCCGCGGTAACATACGCCTCATGGGTGTAGGTGTTGCCGGAGGAATCCTCGGCGGTAAGAATGAATACCAGATCCCTCGGGCCGCCGATGTTGACGTTGGATTCCGCCTTGTCTGACTTGCCAACTTCGAGCTTATCCCAGGAGTAGAGCTCGTAGCCGAGATCCTTCTCCGTGATGGAGAGATGATAGAATTCAAGCGATCCGGTATTCTCAACAAAGAACTCTATGCCGATCACGTTTTCTTCGCTTAAAGAAGTGGTCGTGACGGCAGTAAAGGAAAGGTTGAGCAGCGATGCGTCGATGTACGGCCTGACAACGTAGCTCGCCGTATTATCCTTAAATGGCGAATGGTTGTAATCGAGTCCGCTTATGTTGAACACCACGTAACGCACCTTGGAGGGATTCGCAACGAAGTATTCGAGCACCTTGGTCTCGCCGACCGCAAGGGAGAACTCGGCGGAGGATACGAGGTTGCCGAGCTCGTCTTTAACGATGAGCGAATTGAGCTTTTGGTTGCCGTTATTGGTAAGATAAAGCGTGAATTTGACGCCGTCGGGCGTCTGATTGCCGCGTACTATCTCCTTCGTGAGCTGAGTCTGTATCAGACCTATCGTCAGAGCGGAAACGTTTTTGACAAGGGGGGTGGAGTTCCCAAGCGCATAGAAAGTTACCACGGGCGCTGAAACGACCGTCGCGTTGCCCATCTTGAACGAATAGATGAATTCCTTGGTCGCTCCGGGATCCAGCGAGAAGGGCGTGAGCATCGTCGCGGTGGATCCGCCGTTGACGTATTTATCGACGAGCGAGATATTGACCAGCTTAACGGTTCCGGTATTGGTGAAAGTATAGGTAACGGTAACGTCGGTGCCAACCGTTGCGTTTATGGGGTTGGCGGTCCTTATAACGGAAAGGTAGGGGGAGGCGCTCATCCTGTTGACCTTGCAGGTCGCGGTCTCGGACTTGGTAACGCCGTATTCGACCCAACTGACGGTGAAGGAAAGATTGACGCCGATCATGGTGGGGGTAACGTGCAGCGTTCCGTTAAAGCTCTTGCTCGAGCCTGCGGTAATAATGACTCCGGCGGTCGGGAACGAAACGCCGTAAGCGTTGCTGATCGTTATATTCGAGTACTCGCCTCCGCCGGATCTTGCTCCATAAGGAGCAGAGCCGATGGCGCCTTCGCCTTCGCTGGGCTGCGGAGTGACGATCGGATCGGTCGGATCGGGAGAAGGCGTGGGAGTCGGCGTTTCCGTGGGCTCCGTGGGGATCGTCGTAGGCGTAGGAGTAGCGGGGGAGCTTCCGGAATTGGTGTTGGTCAGGGTTATGGTGACCGTAACGTTTCCTTCGTTTGCGAGCTCCTTGGGACTTACTGATATGCTAACATGCGAAGACGAAGCGTCGACATGAGAATATTTCGGTGCTATGCTGAATACGAGTGCGGCAAGAAGCAGCACTGTGAGAAGTTTTTTCGGGCTCTTTTTCAATTCGCACACTCCTTTCAAAAGTATCTCATCCTCTATTATAACCCATTATGCACCTAAAGAGCAAGTATAATATTTGAAAACCTTTTTTATATTTTTTAACGTTTTGTTAACAATGCTCCGCAAAGCGTTTAAATCGCTTGCATTAATCGGCAAAGCTGATATAATTATCATGTATAAATATGTATCAATTATTCCGAGGAGTTTTATCCGATGCTTAAACGAATCATTTGCGCTGTACTTTTGGCTTCGTTCGCGCTGCTTGCGTTTGCTTCCTGCGCGCTCAAGAAGCAGCCCGAAACGGCGGATCCTTCGCAGCCTGTAATGTCGATCGGCGAGGAGAAGGTCAGCCTTGCCGTATTCAAAGCAATGTATGACAACTATCTTCCCTATATGCAGTATCTGGGTCAGGATCCCACCGAGAGCAGTTCTTCGCTCGAAGCCTTCCAGGATTGGCTCGTCGACGCTCTCTCGGATGATATCGTCACCCTGCATCAGGCAAAGCTCGCCGGTTTCACTCTCACTCCCGAACAGGAGAAGGAGCTTGAGGAGCAGACCGAAAACGATATCAAGGAGCTTTACGATAAGCTCATGAAGTTTGCGGAGGAGGATTATTCGGAGGATCCGAGCATCCCCGTTGAATCTCATTTTGAAAGCCTCGTCAATACCGAATCCGAATACTATACCGGCGTCGCCATGAGCTGGGAGGATTATAAGAATTACTATCGCGAGGAGGCCCGCAAGGGTTACATCGTCAACGCCTTCAAGGAACACGTCTGCTCCGAGTTCGAGCCCTCCCGTGAGGACGTCACCAACTGGTACGACAACGCGCATGACAGCGACAAGGCCAATTATGCGGATTCTCCCGAAAAGTACAAGAACGATCAGGAGTATTTCGAGCAGTATTACGGTACCGATGAGGGCGCGTTCCCCGTTACATATGTTCCGCAGGGCTATTCGAGGATAATGCATATCATCGTTACGCCGGAAGGCAAGCTCTCCGACGAATACTATGCAAAGACAGAACGCATGGCCGAGCTCAAGAAGGAATACATGGAGCTTGCTTTTGAGGATGCAGTAAACAATACCGATAAAAACGCTCCCAGGATGAAAGAGATACTCGACGAGTATAAAACGCTCAAAGCCGATACCGAGGAGGAATACGAAAACTACATCCGCTCCGCCGGAGAAAAGATCGATAACGCTTATGAAGAACTCGCTTCCGGCACGCCTTTTGCCGAGGTAATGCTCAAATACACCGAGGATCCCAAAGTTGTCGGCGACGCGGAAACCAACGGCTGCGAAGCCTTCTGCGAAAAGGGCGAGCTTATCAGCACAAAATACACTTCCATGAACGATTGGAGCGATAAGATCAAAGAAGTGTTCTCCGGTCTGAAGATAGGCGAGTATTCGGAAGTATTCTTTGACGAAGGCAGCTATCACATAATCTATTACGTTTCCGACGAAAAAGCGGGCGACGTCGATATCGACTCCATCTATGACTATATCAAGCAGATATGCCTTGCCGAGGTGCAGGATTCCCAATGGGAGGCGCTGCTCGAAGAATGGAAGAAGGATCCGGAGCTTTTCATCGATATGGATCGGATCAGGCAGGTCGGCGTTGAGGATCTCAACAAGGAAGGCGGGGAATGATATGCGTCTTGATAAGTTTTTGAAGGTATCGAGGATGATCAAGCGGCGCACGGTCGCCAATGAGGCCTGCTCCGCCGGAAAGGTCACGATCAACGATAAGGTCGCCAAACCCTCTGCTGAGGTCAAGGAAGGCGATATAATAGCCATCAGGATGGGCGCGAAGCTTTTTAAAGCGGAGGTGCTCTCGATCAGGGAGTACGCCACAAAGGAAGCCGCCGATGAAATGTATCGCGTCATCTCCAACGAATGATAAATACCTTTGGTGCACGATATGAATAAAACGGTTTGCGCTGTGCTCCTCGCAGCAGGAAGCTCTTCGAGGATGGGCAGCAGCGGCGGAGAACGCATCAATAAAATGCTTATGAAGTTCGGAGGCATTACGCCCGTCGAGCATTGTTTGAGGCGGTTCCGCGGGCTCGTCGACGAGGCGGTCATAGTCGCAAGCGACTCAACTTATGCCTGCGCTCTTGCCGCGGCGGAAAAAGCCGTTTTCCCCGTAAAGGTGGTTTCCGGCGGACCGCGAAGGCAGGATTCCGTATTGAACGGCGTCAGGGCGACCGGCTGCGATATTGTCGCCATACACGACTGCGCAAGGTTTGCCGTTCCCGAAAGCGTCATCAAGGAGGCAATATCGAGCGCCGCAGATAAAGGCAGCGGAGCTGCGGCGATCAAGGCGCGCGATACTTTAAGGAGCGCCAAGACCGGCGCGGACGTTCCGAGAGACGGACTCGTCCAGATGCAGACGCCTCAATGCTTCGACAGGGAACGTCTTCTTGAGGCCTATCGCATTTCCGATGAAGACGCGACCGACGACGTTGCCGTCTGGCAGAGGTCTTTCGGCAGGGTCGAACTGACCGAGGGCAGCGTGATGAATCAAAAGCTGACTGAGTTCGGCGATATCGAGTATTTCAATATGTTGTTCAAAGGGGAAAGCGATATGAGGATCGGGATCGGCGAGGATACGCACAGGCTGGTCGAAGGAAGAAAGCTCATCTTAGGCGGAGTCGAGATACCGTTCAGGCTCGGCCTTTTGGGGCACTCCGACGCGGATGCGCTCATACACGCTGTTATCGACGCGCTCCTCGGCGCTGCGGCTCTCGGCGATATCGGGAGGCATTTCCCGGATAAGGATCCGCAGTACAAGGGTATCTCCAGCCTCGTTCTGCTTGAAAAGACGTCGCAGATGCTTAAAGGAAACGGCTTTGCCGTATCGAATATCGACGCCGTTATCACCGCGCAGGAACCCAAGCTCGCTCCCTATATCGATCAAATGCGCGAAAAAATAGCCGGCGCGCTTTCCGGCGTCGGCATAAAGGATATAAGCGTTAAAGCGACCACTCCGGAGCATCTCGGCCCGGAGGGCAATTTAGAGAGCATCACCGTCAGGGCCGTCGCCTGCGTACGCGGGCTCGTCTGATACGGCTTCGGCAGGATCCTGAACTTCTTTTGCGGCTGCTTCCGCCTGTTCTTCCAAAACGGCGGGGCAGCCGTTTTCACACGGGCAGACAGGCTCTTCGGGCGCTTCGCCAAAGTGCTTGCCGAGTTTATTGGTCAATTCGCGGAAGGGATAATTCCTGACTTCGAAGGTGCCGTCTTCAAGCTGCACCTTAACGGCCGTGGTCTCGCTGATTACGTTGTTGTCGAGAACGACTCCGGCGCCGTCGGGAGTGACGACCTCCTTGCCGATGCGGGGCATGATCTTATGCATGCTTTCGTAGCCGAACTGCTCGAATTTAAGACAGCACATGAGCCTTCCGCAAATGCCGGATATCTTCGTCTGGTTGAGGGAGAGGTTCTGTTCCTTGGCCATCTTTATGGACACGGGGATGAAATCGTTTAGGAACGACGAACAGCAGATCGGCCTTCCGCAGATACCGAGCCCTCCGAGCATCTTCGCCTCGTCGCGCACTCCGATCTGACGAAGCTCGATCCTCGTTTTGAATATCCCGGCGAGATCCTTTACGAGCTCCCTGAAATCGACCCTTCCGTCTGCGGTGAAATAGAACATTATCTTTGAGCCGTTGAAAGCGTATTCGACTTCAACGAGCTTCATCACGAGACCGTGTTCCTCGATCTTTTCCAAACAGATGCGGTATGCGTCTTTTTCTTTTTCTTTGTAGATACGCCTCTGCTCGTGATCTTCGGGCGTGGCGATACGGATGACGGGCTTTAACGGAGTAACGAGCTGCTCCTCCGAAACGAAATGAGGCGCTTCGACTACGTCGCCGAAAACGATGCCTCTCGCCGTATCGACGATGACTCCGTCGCCGGCCTTTATTTCAAAACCGAGCGGATCGAAATAATAGACCTTTCCGCCTTCTTTAAACTGAACACCAATGACCTTGCTCATTATTTTTACTCCTGAATCTCTATATCATTATGCGCGCTTATTCAAGCTGATCTCGGCAAGCTCCGTAAACAATCTGTCGAACGCCATCCCTCCGGGGGCGTTGGTTGCGAGCCGCTGCGCATTCTGCGTTATCTTACTTATAATACAACCGATCTCGCCGATTGTAAAGCGCGAAGATGTTTTTTTGATCCTGTCCGCAATATCGGGGCAGAATTCCGGTTCCGTTCCTGCCGCCCAGCAAAGCATATCATGGCAGGCAAGAAGCAGCATCTCGTTGGCTTCAAGATGATCGAGCCGATCTCGTTTTACTTTTGACCATTTGTAATCAGGAGCGGAATCGAGCGCCGAGAGCATAGCTCCGACGACTCCCTCGCGCAGCTCGCGGAATTCCGGCTCTTCATAAAGCCGGATCGCGCGTCCTGTAACGCCTCCGCTTATAAGAGCAAATCGTTTCGCTTCTGCTGCCGAGGCGCCCCTTTCTCTTAACAGGCGCTCTATTTCACAGGTGTCCCTCGACGAGCACCGGATGATCATGCAGCGCGATCTGATGGTCGGAAGTATGCCGTATTCGTTACCGGTCAGTATGAAGTACGTGTTTTCGGGCGGCTCTTCAAGCACCTTCAGCATGGCGTTCTGCACGATGGGAGATAGCAGGTTGGCAGACCTCAATACCACCGCGCGCCCCTTCCTTCGGTACGTTTCCCGATAGATCTCGGGGCGGATATTCTCTCTGAAATCGCCTATCGATATCGATCCGCTGTACTCCATATAATCCGGTTCGTTGGCAAGCTGATCGGCCCTGTCCTCACCGTACAGGATGTACGAAGCCGCCGATCTTGCCATTGAGTCGGTAAGATCGGGATCCGTGCCGGTCATAAGATATGCGTGAAGCGTCCTTCCCGCTATGATCGAAGCTTTAAGTTTTTCAAACAGATCGTTCAATTATTCACACCGTTGTCGACTATCGTCACCATGCCGTCGGAAGAACCGAACAGCTCCGCTCCCTTTCCGGCTTCATCGATAAGGTACTCCGCGGCTTCCCTTGTAATGGTTTCCCCGGGGAAGAGCACGGCGGTTCCCGGCGGATAGCAGCCAACCGCACCGGCTGCAACTGCGCCGACCGCTTTTTCAAGCGGTATAAGCTTTTTTGCGCCTGTAAGCGCGCTTCGCACGTCAAGCGCCCGCTCTCCCATGAATCGCCTCGGATCGGCAGAAGAAAAGCTTATCTTATCCCTTCCGGCGCCGCCGATCTCGTTGAGCGCTTTTAAAAGCATTTCGTACCATTCCGATTTGTCGGCGGGAGAAGTGATCAGCGTAACGCATTCGCGGTCTGCCATTTCCGGGACGATCCGCCTGCTTTCGAGCATACGGCCCACGTCATAGCCCGTAAGCCCGTCGACGGAAACGTTGAGCCTCGTGATATCCTGCTTACGCTTATCGGGACTGCCCAAAAGACCGACTCCTTTGATACTGCGGATATCATCGGCAATACGGCTGATCCGCGAGAAATGAGCGTCCCAATCCATCGGTTCAAGCACCGAGCGCTCTATCGAAGCCATAAACAGATACGAAGGGCTCGTCGATTGGAACATGTTCATTGTCTGCTGCACGGCTTCACGCGGATAAGGGCAGGAGTTGCCCGTAAGCAGTACCGCGGTTTGAGTAAGGGAAGCAAGCGTCTTATGCGCGCTCACGCACCACATATCGGCTTCACGCGGGATATCCGGCAGCGAATCCGAAAACGCAAAATGCGCGCCGTGAGCGCAGTCGATCAAAAGCAGCGCCCCGTGAGAATGAGCAGCTTCGGCGATCGCCGCAATATCGGAAACCGCCCCCCTGTATGACGGAGAGGTGATGAATACCGCGTCGCACCTGCGGCGGGAAAGAGCCCTGTCGACTGCCTCGGGAGAGTAGCGGCCGTCGGCTTCGGGGAAGAGAGGCTCCGTTTCCTGCCCGGCAACGGCTATTCCGCTGATCGCCGATCTGTGGCAGTCTCTTCCGAGCAATACCGTTTTACCGCAGCCAAGAAGCATAAGCATAGCAAGGTTGCAGGCCGAACTCCCGTTGACGGAAAAGAATGCGTCCCTTCCGCCGAGCGCCTCCGCGCAAAGCCTTTCAGATTCGAGTATCGCTTCCGTTGGGGATTGAAGGTTATCTGTGCCGGAAACCTCCGTAACGTCGCACACCGAAAGAAGCCCCTTGTGCCCGGGCATATGGAACCTTGCCGGACGTCCGCCGGCATATTTCAAAACTGCTTCTGTCAGCGGCAGACGAGTCATTGATCCATCAAACCTCGTACGTATTCTTTGAACTGCTCGGAAGGCGTGAAGTAGATCCTCGTGATCTTTCCGTCGCGGGCAAATATGAGCGAAGAAGAAACTTCCTTTTTGCGGGGGCCGTAAACCATCTCGTCGTCCGCGCTGAAGTCAGCGCCGGGCTCCAAAAGATCAACGAACTCCTCCTTTTTGATCACGGCAAGTATCTCGCCTTTAGCGCTGACCGTCTTTTCTATGACCACGGTCCCGACGGGGTAGGGGTAATCCTCATGCGTGATGTACTCGTCAAAACGCGCGTCGTACTCCGCTTCGGGCTCCTTATAAAAAACCGTATAGCGCCATCCGACTATTCTCATCCGATAGATGAAATACAGAGCGATCGCAAACAGAACGGCAAACGCATAAAGCGGCGCGTTGCTGTTGAACGTGGTTTTCAGTATCGTTGCGATACCGCCCGCAACGAGGAAAAACACTATGAGCAGAATGAATATGAGCGTGTCCTTTTTTGCCGTGCCCTTAAGCTTATCGTCGCTTTCCTGATACATGATCAACCTCCGAATTATAGATCGACGGAAGGCGCGCGGCCGTCCCATCTGTATTTTGTAAGATCTGCGGCGCCGTCCCTGATCTCAACGCCTTCTTCCTTCAGCAGCTTTTCCTGCACGTTAGCGCCGCCGAATTTAAAAGCGGGGGAGACTCGCCCGAATCTGTCCACCACCCTGTGGCAGGGGATCACGCCCGGTTCCGGATTGACGTGAAGCGCGTATCCAACGACCCTGCTCCATTTCGGGTTCCCCGCAAGAGCGGCTATCTGCCCATAGGTCGCGACCTTGCCCTTCGGGATCAGCTTTACCTGCCTGTAAATAAGATCGAAGCAAGAATCCTTTTTCATCTTTCGGGCACCTTCTCGTATCCTTCGGGCTTGCCGTCTGAAAAAGTCAGTCTGTATCCCGTGCCGGGTTCGGGGGTATAGCAGTACCTTCCGTTCGGAACGGGGAACCATACTGCCATCAGCCCGCCGATCACGCCTCCGTGGGTGATGCAAACTGCGTCCTCCCCGCGCGCTATCACTTCTTCAAGCGCGGATAGAGCCCTTCTTGTCACCGCTTCGCCGCTTTCGCCGTTGGGGCAGACGTTCTTTTCAATATCTCCTTCGATCCATTTAACGTATGCGGGATCGTTTTTAAGATCCTCATACGGCCTCATTTCGAAATCGCCGAAATCTATCTCCCGGATATCTTTTAAAACAACGTGCTCAACGCTGCCGTAAAGCGCTTCAAGAGTCTCTTCCGTGCGCTTCATACCGCTCGTATAATAGTGGGGCGCCGTAGGATATCCGCCGGCTGTGCGAAGCGCTTTCAATGCTTCAACGCTCTCTTTGAGAAGAGGCAGATCCGTGCTGCCGTAATACAGCTTTCTAACGTTGCCCTCGGTCAGGCCGTGTCTTATCAACGTGAGCTTCATTTCATTTTCTCCGCAATACCGCAAAACACCCTGATAAACTCTTCCGCGCGGTCAGCAAGCGCTTTTAGGGCTCTGCCGTGGTATTCGCGCCAGTATCTTTCCTTTTCGTCGACAGGCACTATGCCGCATCCGATCTCGCGCGAGATAACAATGGATCCGTCTGCGATCCGCATGAAATCATCGATGAAATCCTCGAACGGTACGGAAGCGTAAGCAGCCTGCTTAGTATAAGCTTCGAAATGGGTGAATACCCTGCTGTCGGAAGACGGGTCTTCGTTCGCAAGATCGATCACATCGTTTTCAAGTATCCCGTACGTTTTGAGAGCGTAGGTAAGCTTCCCCTGATACGCTCCTCCGATTATCAGTATCATAATTACCTCACAAGAGCCAGGACCGCGATCCCGGCAAACTCCCCGAGCGTAAGCGCAAAGCCCGAAACGTCTCCGTTCATCCCGCCGAGCGATTTCGATCCGACGGCCGCAAAGAGCCAGTAGGCGGCTGCGCAGACGACGGGCGCAATACCGTGAATCCCGTAAAACGCCGCGGGGATCGAAGACGATGCGAGCAGAAGAAGCAGCGGCAGTATCAAAAGCCCGAAAGGTCTTTCCTTTTCAAGCTTCGCGTACTGGCTCGTTTTCATTGGTTTAAGAGTCAGGACGGCGATGGAGGCGCTTGCCCGCGAGGCGATAGGAATCAGCGCAAGCGGAAGCAGCTTTTCGACCGAGAATTCAAATCCCGTCATGACCGCCCATGAGGCCGCAAGCAGCAGCGCAAGGCTTATGACCGCGAATGAACCGCAATGCGGATCCTTTAATATCTTTTGTCTGGTTTCAAGATCGCGGCGGCTCATTATCGCGTCGCAGACGTCCATAAAGCCGTCGAGATGGATGAACCCGGTAAGCAGCCAAGGTAACGCGAAAAGCAGCAGGGCGTTCAGCGCGGAGGGAAGACCCGCAAAGCTCAGGCCCCATGCGGCAAGCGCCCAGAGGCCGCCGATGATTATGCCGATCAGAGGCAGACATGAGAGCATACGCCCCCTTGCGTTTTCATCCCATTTGGGAAAGGGGCAGGGGATGGCAAGAAACATTCCCCAAGCCATAAAAAACGCGTAAAACCACGATCTCATACGCTCTCCTCCATTCGCGGAAGGCTTCCCTTGACTGCATGCGCTTTACCGCAGACCACTTCGCAAACTGCGTCGCAGCGCTGTGCAAGCTCCCTGCAGATAAGGGCAAGGTTTTTTCTGTACTCTTCGGTAAGGGATCCGTATTCCTCGCCGTCACGGAAAACCTCGTCGCAGACAAATACGATGTTATCGACCGATTCGATCAGTTCTGAAAGCTCTTTGAGCGAGGCTTCAAACGCTCCTTCAACGGCGCGCCCGTCTTTGAACATCTCGTTCGCGACAAGCGCCGTGACGCTGTCAAAAAGTACGGAAGCCCCGGGCTGAAGGGGCAGCATCCTTTTAAGACCGCTCCCGCATTCAATGGTTTCAAAACCCCATCCCGCTCTTTCGGCGATATGGTTTTTGATCCTTGCTTTATCCTCCTCGTCGGTTGGCTCCATGGTCGCCCAGTAATACATCGGGCCTGAACCGGCAAGCCGCCTGACTAACCTTTGCGCCAGCATGCTTTTTCCGCTTTTGCTTCCGCCTGCAAGCAGTATCTTCATTTGCCGCTCCTGATGCTGTCGAGATAGCCGTCGTTGATGCTTGCTTCCTCAAAAGTTGCCATGCATCTCATCACAGCGCACGCCGCTTTGATTATCTCAAACGCTATCGGGCATCCGCTGCCCTCGCCGAGCCTCATTTCAAGCATCAGATAGGGCGAAAGCCCCAATTCTTTTGCCGCCGCCGAATAGCCCGGTTCGGTGGAAACGTGCGAGAGGAAAAGATGATCCTTCACCGCGGGACAGAGCCTGACAGCACATAGCGCCGCAGCGATGGATATCACTCCGTCCACTACCGCGGGGATGCGGTTCTTTGCGCAGCCGAGGAACGCTCCGGTCATAGCGCAGAGGTCGAACCCGCCTACGGATGAAAGCACGCCGATTATGTCGTTGGGAACCGGAGCGTTGACGCTTATCGCATCCATGATCACTCTTTTTTTGAGTTCGTAGGCTTCGTCGGTAAGACCGCTTCCCCTTCCGGTAACGAGGGAGGGATCCGTCCCGGTCAGCACCGATATCACCGCGGCGGAAGTGGTGGTGTTGCCTATGCCCATTTCGCCGACGCCGACTATATCGATCCCGTCGCGGCGCGCGTCTTCGGCCGCATCGATTCCGGCCTTGACCGCCTCAAGGGCCTCCCCGCGCGTCATGGCGGGGCCTTTTCGAATATTAAGCGTGCCTTTATTGATCTTGCGGTCAACGAGTCCTTCAGGCGTTTTCTCGCAATTGATGCCGACGTCCACTACCTGAACCGAATCGCCGAAGTACTTTGCAAGCGAGCTCATCCCGGTCTTATGCTCGGTCATGTTGACGGCCTGACTTAAAGTTACGGATTGCGGCGTGAGGGCGACTCCTTCTTCGACGACTCCGTTATCCGCCGCGAAAACGATCACGCGGCAGTTTTTCGGATCGTTTATAACCTTCCCGGTAACGCCCGTAAAGCGCACGGAAATATCCTCCAGCTTGCCGAGGCTTCGGGGCGGCTTTGCCAGGGACGCCTGCCTTATAAGAGCGGCTTTAACCGCGTTTTCATCAGCGCCGGTTATCCCGTTTATGAACGATAACAGTTCTTCATTATCCATCGCTTTATACCCTTCCGATCAGTCCGCGGGATACGAGCCAGTCGAGCGAACCGCTGCAATCCATGTTTTCCAATGTATATGAAGCTTCGGGACAGAGCCTTTGAGCTTCCGTGAGAAATCTGTCGAAATCTATCGTCCCGTCGGGCAGACAGTTGTGAAGATCGCGTTCTCCGTAATTGTTGTGCAGATGGAAATGCTTTATAAACTTCGCCATCGGCGCGATCCATTCGACCGGCGGAAGCTTTGATATCTCGGTATTTGCGTGCCCCGCGTCAAGGCACAGCCCGAATCTTTTGTCGTTCACGCCGCGAGCTATCTTTATGAGCATATCAGGATCCGGCTCCATAACGTTTTCAATGGCGATATTCATGTCTTTCGGGCAGTCTGCAAGGAAAGCTCTCCAGAATTCAACGGAGCCGTCGACGTAGGTTTCCGGATAGTAAACGTAGGGGATGTATCCGCCGTGGATAACAAGGTTCTTTATCCCGAGCTTCGCGGCGGTATCGATCGATTCCTTATAACGGAGCCTTGCAAGCTCCTTTGCTTTGGGGTCGATCGCGCAGGCGCAGAGCTCAGCAAAAGGCGCGTGGAACCAAAGGCGCTCAACGCCCCCGATCATATCCATGGAGGCTTTAATGCGCTCCTCTCTGCCGTTGTCGAGATAATACGCCCAACAGAACTCGGCGTTTTCAATGCCGAGCCCGTATCGCAGCGCCTTTATCCTGCATTCCCGATCTATGGAGGAAATATGAAGTTTTGAAGCGAAACCGAGGGTATCCATATCGTTCCTCCTTACATAATAAACCATTATAATTCTACCATATTTAAGCGCCGAATACAAGTGCGAAGCCCAAAATCCTCTGCCCGGGGGTTCCATTTTGGCGGCCGCCGTGATATCATAACCGATGATAATAGAGCTGTATTATTATGAAAGGCGCAGCATATGAAAACCACGTATTATAACGGCCGCGTTTACTGCGGCAAGGGGAGCTTTGCTTCTTCATTCACAATCGAGAACGGCAGGTTCATAAACGTCGGCGCATTCGATCATAAGCCCGATCTTTCGGCAGCGGATAGAATAGTCGATCTTAAAGGCGCTTTCGTGTGCCCTGGTTTTAACGATTCTCATATGCACCTCCTTAATTACGGTCAGATACTCAGCTTCGCGCCGCTGTATGAGCATACCGGCAGCATGGGGGAGATGCTTGACTGCCTGCGCGATTTCATGCAGAAGCGAGCCGATAAAAAAAGCTGGCTATTAGGAAGAGGCTGGAATCAGGATCTGTTCTCCGATGAAAAAAGGATGCCGACCCGATGGGATCTCGATACGGTATCGGAGGAGATACCGATAATGATAACCCGCGCATGCGGTCATTGCTGCGTGCTTAATTCAAAAGCGCTGGAGATCGTCGGCATAACTTCGTCGACCGTTTCTCCCGAAGGAGGCCGGATAGGATCCAATGAGGGCGTTCCCGACGGCAGGCTTTTTGATAACGCTATGGATCTTTTAGTGGGGAAGAAGCCTTCGCCCTCAATTGGGGAGATCAAAGAGATGATCCGCCTTGCCTGCAAAGCGCTTAACGGTTACGGTATCACAAGCGTCCAAACGGACGACTACTGCGTTTTCCGCGAGCTGCCGTGGGAGACCGTCAACGAAGCTTACCGGGAGCTTGAGAGCTGCGGCGAGCTGTCGGTAAGGATCTATGAACAATGCAATTTTACGGAGCTTGACGAATTGAAGCGGTTCGTCGGCGAAGGAAACAAAACGGGTATCGGAAGCGAAATGTTTAAGCTCGGGCCGCTGAAGCTTCTGGGCGACGGCGCGCTCGGCTCGAGGACGGCGCATCTTTCCGAGCCTTACAACGGAACCGAAGAATTCGGCTTTTCGCTTTTTTCACCGGAGCATCTTAAAGAGATGGTTTCCTTTGCCAATAATAACGGTATACAGGCGGCGATACACGCAATAGGCGACGCCTGCCTTGACGAAGCCCTCGACGCGATCGAATCCGCCCTTGCCGAGCATCCAAAGCCCGATCACCGTCACGGTATCATCCATTGTCAGGTTTCAAGGCCGGATCAGCTCCTTCGCATGATACGCCTCGGCGTGCATATTTACGCGCAGTCGATATTCCTCGATTACGATAATCACATCGTCAAGAAACTGCTTTCCGAAAAGCTTTACGGTTCAAGCTACAACTGGAAGACCTTGATGAACGGCGGTCTTTCTGTTTCAAACGGTTCGGACTGCCCCGTCGAGCTTCCTGACGTTATGCGCGGAATCGAATGTGCCGTTACCCGTGAATCGTTCGACGGCGCGGGCCCGTATCTTATCGATCAGGGCTTCTCTGTCGAAGAGGCGCTTGATTCGTTTACGATCAACGGCGCAGAAGCAAGCTTTGAGGAGGGCTTTAAAGGCCTGATCTCTCCCGGTTATGCGGCGGATTTCGTGATACTCGACGAGGATCCTTTCAAAGTCGATGCTCACGCCCTTCATAATATCGGGATCAGGGAGACTTACCTTGGAGGGAAAAGGGTTTTCCCGCTTGAATAACGGGTTTTGCGGTGAAGAGAATGGATAACGGGATAATTGTTAAAGCCGAAAGCTTTGTAAAAGAACTCTTTGAAAACGAATACAGCGGTCATGACCTGCAGCATACTCTCCGCGTCAAAAAAACCGCTGAGCGCATAGCGCGCGAGGAAGGGGCGGATGTATCCTTAGTATGCCTTGCGGCGCTTCTTCACGACGTCGACGACGTGAAGCTTTCTCCCGATACGGCAAAGAACAAGGACAGGGCGCGCACGTTCATGCTTGAAAACGGAGTCGACGCATGCCTTGCCGAGCGCGTCTGCGTGATGATCGACGAGGTCTCCTTCAAAGGCCGCGATTCGGTCGAGCCTACCACGCTTGAAGGCAAATGCGTGCAGGACGCCGACAGGCTCGACGCTCTCGGCGCAATAGGTATCGCGAGGACTTTCGCTTACGGCGGCAGCCATTCAAGACCCATCTACGATCCCGATCGTGCTCCGGGCCGTGATATGAGCGAAGAAGAGTACAGAAAAAGCTCGTCTTCGGGTATAAACCACTTTTATGAAAAGCTTTTTTTACTGAAGGACATGATGAATACGCCCTCGGCAAAAAAGCTTGCCGAGGCGCGTGACGATTATATGCGCGGTTTTATAAAAGAGTTTTTCGATGAGATCGAAGGAAAGGCGTGAGGCTATCTTCTGTATCTGTTGAGAAACGCGATGAATTCGTCGCATACTGTATTCGGTTCGGAAAAGCCGCAGTTGATATTTACAACGAGGTTTTTATGGTCCTCGTTGATATCCTCCGGCATGAGCTGGTGGAATTCGAGCGAAAGCATCATATCGTCTATCGCAAAAATCTGCTTCTTTTCCTCCTCTGTCAGAGGACGTCCTATAAAATGCTCCCATATCATATCCTGCAGGCGCGCTTCTGCTTCAAGGTAGTAGGGGAGCTCTTTTTTTACCGGTCTTGTTACGTCGGAAAGATAGGCTTCGCTCGCGTCATGGAGCAGGCAGCCGAGTACCGTTTCGGGGCCGAGGCCTCTTGCTTCGGCCTCATATGCGCACGCAAGCGAGTGCTGGGCGACCGAATAAAACGATCTGAAATGCCCGTTCGCTCTGCACAGCAGCGAGAGCGAGTGCGCGATATCGAAAACGTCGATCAGCTCATCCTTCGGTGAAACGGGATCGAAATGTTTGCCCGTTACTGTGGTGATGTAACTCATATCATTCCTCGCTTCTGAGCCTGTCGATCAAATCGATCATGGTCTCCAATACGTCGTCATAACGACATTCGGGATACCGCTTTGACAGCAGCCTTGTGTTGAATTCGATCTGAACGCAGGGGATACCGCATTCGCGCGAAATAAAAGCAGAAACGGTAAAGGGATGAACGGCGGCGAAAGGCTCGTCGATGGTGACGCTGTCGAAGCCTTTTTCGATAAAGGCGGCCTTTACCATATCCGCTATTTGAGGGTTAGCGGTTATGTTCTTGCCGTATCCCGTTCCGATATCGATCATCTCCGCGCGTTCGGGATTCATCTGATGCAGATCGAAAAGATATTTGATCCCGTGCTTTTTTACGTATTTTTTCAATGCGGATTTATACCGGCATTTTTCATCGCGGTTGGCGTCGTCCTTGCAGTACTTGTGCTTGCATATAACAGGACAGCCGCAGCGGTCGTGAAGCATATTGGAAAGCACGCCGGTAAGGTACTCCCCGTACTTCTTTTTGCCGTTCCGAAGCTGCTCCGCGCTGTGAGGAGCGGAGATCATTACGCAGCCGGAACCGCCGCTGATTACATAGCTTTTTCTTCCGAGCTTCGAACTGAAAAACAGAAGGTATTGATCGTATGCGTTCATAATCGGTTTACCATGAGCCTTTATAGCCGACCCCGTATTTATCCGTATAGTAGTCGATGCGTTTTGAATCGTTAAAAAGCGGGGGATAGATGTTCTTTTCGGGATCGATCCCCGCAAGTCTGCAGACCGCGTCGCGGCACCTGATCGTAAGCTCGTCTATCTGCTCGTCCCCTATAAGCGCTTCGTCCGGAAACAGGGGCTCTCCGACGCTGAGATCAAAGCATGCGATCTGACCGAAAAGCTTTCTGCGTATCAGGCCCGCCTTGCGGTATGAAAACGCAAGGGGTATCACGGGCCTGCGGTTTTTGCAGGCAAAGTACGCCGGCCCGCGCTTGAACGGGCGAATGGGAGCGTAATACTCCCACATGCTCCCCTCGGCGTAAATATGCAGCCAGCCTCCTCCTTCAAGGAGCTTTTTTATGGATGCCAGATAAGCTCTTGTGCCGCCGAGGTTTCCTTCGGGTATCGGGATCCCGCCGACCGATCTGATCAGCTTTCCGTTCTCGCCGTTGATGTTCGGCGCCCAAACGAGTATGTTGGTCCTAAAGGGCCTTGCGGCTTTCATTATTGCTATATAATCCCACATGTGAACGTGGTTGCAGCATGAAACTACGCCCTTTTTAATAAGATCGCGGTACTTCTTCAGGTTTTCCCTGCCGCGGATCTTCAAGCCCATCCGCAGGGTGGCCGCGGGGAAAGCTATCAGGTTCAGCAGGAATCTGACGACGCCCTGCTTGAATCTGAAGGAACGCGAATCATCCACATACGGATAGCTTCCGTCAAATACTATGCCGGCGTTTTTCTTGACTTTAAGGTAATGCTTATCCGTTTCTTCCGGATACGGGAACTTGTTTGTTTTCGGATCGTACATATTAAAAGCTCCGGATCGGTTTTTGATCTTTTGATTAATGGATCATGATCGATAATACACTCACGGCGGGAAAATGTCAATTATCCCGCATACCTTCAGATGAACTTTACGGATTTAATTCTTTTGCCGAAAGCGAAACGCACCCTTCTTTTTACAGCCGCTTCGTCTTTTTTCAGCAGTCTGTCGAAAGCTTCGACGGTAATGGAATCCTTTTCTATCTTCCACCTTGCTCTTAACGCTCCGCGGATCAGTATCGTCGGGAACACTATCCCCGTCTGACTCGTGACCTCGCGGAAGAAGCGTTTTTCAAACAGCCTGTCCCTGTTTTTATAGCCGAGTATAAGCTGATCGAATCCGGGTATGAGCAGACATTCCGGGATTTCGGCTTCGGTTACGGGCTCTGAACAGGAATAGTACTTTTTACCGTCGATCCTGATGCAGTAAAGATGCGGCAGCGCTTCTTCAAGCAGAGCGTCCATCGAAGCTTTCTCCCAGTTGCCGAAGAAATACCGGCAATCCGTGACCGTTGCGGGGCCGTAGTGTTTAAAGTACTTAAGCAGCATCTCGCGCCTTGCTTCCGCGCACGAGGGAACCGAAAAGGGCTTGGGTATAAAATACTCCTTTTTTGTTCCAGTACCGCAGACGAGCATCCCGAGCATAACCATTTTTCGCAGAAGACCGCCCCACGCGTGAAAGACCTGACCTAAGATCTCTTCGCTCATACCGGCTGCTCTGCAGGCTTCCTTCAGGCCTTCGCGCGAGTTGTTCCCGGAAGCTGTTTCGTTTAATATGAAGTCCGTCCATGGATCGACTTCTTCGCCGTTTCTGATCCCCCAGAAATTGTTATAAGAACCGAAAGCGTCAAGCGCCGCAAGATGCAGTCCAAGCTCGTCTTCGGGCACTATATGCATCGTGCCCCTGTGCGACCAGATCCTAACGAGCCCTTTGCCGTATTCCTCGTCATTATAATCGTTCGCGCGGATCATAAGCGAAGCCCTTGTGTAGGAAGGAAACTGCGCCTGCAGCCCGATCAGGTCGGATACTACGGTATGAGTATCGGCCTTATCGAGCAGATGGAGTCCCTTCAAAGAATTGTACAGCAGTATTTCCTTTTCGTTCATGCAAGCTTTCCTTTTCCGACCGATCCGCGGCCGCTTTTTTGACTTCGTTCTATTTCATTTTTACGGTCAAAAAACCCTTTATGACCAGGAACGAGAAACACACTATCCCGGCATAAGGCTGCCGCGCGGCGATAAACACAATTACCGCAAGTACAGACAGTATCAGACCGGTTATCAGCTTATGCCTGTTCCAGACGGGTTTATTGAAATTCGCAACGATCAAACCGCAGATCCCGTTCGCGATAATGATCCCGATGATCACAATAAAAACGGTCTTTAACCAGGGGCTGATCCCTGTCAGCTTCAAAAGCGAAGCCGTCCCGGCTGCACCCTGCCCGTTCCCGAATGCCGGGATAAAGAACAGTATGGCGGTAATGATATCCATTAAACAGCAAATGAGCGTAAAGTATTTGGCGATCGATTCTTTTTTGTCATTTTCCGCAGCCGTGATCATTTCGTCCGAACAGATCAGGTCGTCGATCGATACGGAGAAATAACGGGAGAGCTCTTTCAGCGAGTCGATACTAGGGTACCCTCTTCCGGATTCCCATTTGGAAACGGCCGTTCTTGAAACGAACAGCGCCTCGGCAAGCTCCTCCTGCGTAAGCGATCTGCTTTTTCTCAATTCCTGCAGTTTTTTGCTGAACTCCATTCAATTCCTCCGACCGCAGCCGCGGTTTTTTGACGAAAATGATCTGCCGTGAAGCGATATAGCATGTACAGCCCGAAGCTCAATAATACGGAGCCGATAATATCCGTTGCCCAATGTACGCCCGAGATCATTCGGCCGACAACCATAAACGCAGAAAAAACGATAACAAAAACGGAAACCGCTTTTTTGAGTATGCTGTTCGAGATCCTTCGATCGGTCTGATACTTCAATGTCGGCATCACGCTCAATACAAGGAGCGTTGTTGAAGACGGATAGGAGGCCTCAAGGTTTCCGTTTATAAGTATCGGTCTGTAATTGATCGGCGCCATTTCAAAAAGCAGATAGCCGATAACGACCAGAATATAGTAGGCTCCCAAAAGAAGTATGTCATGATCGACCTTCAGCAGGTTCCTTCGCGCAGCCATCTGAATAAGCCCAAGTACTCCGAAGCAGATGCATACCATTATCGGAACGAGCCCTAGCCAATCCGTGACGGTATAGATATGCATATGCACGCCCGTCATCCTGTGGAACCATGAGTTGATCGCCGCAAATCCGACTTTTGAATCAAGCGGGCCGATACTTTGCACGTCTGCAATTTGGATCAGTACCGTCCAACAGATGAATGCGGCCAGCAGCACGATCCCCGCCGCCAAATCTTTTTTACGTTTTTCTTTCATTTTCAGATCCATCCTTTCTTTGACCTTTGGTAATGTCAACTCTAATGGATGGATGCTTTAAACGAAAGGATCGCGCCGTCACATCGATGATACGAATCGTGTCAATGCTTTATCGCGGCTTTCATTCGATCGTTTTCATTGTTTCAGCAAAACCGGGATCTGCAGATCAATGCCCGACAAAGGATTTGATTTCCTGCTCCAGAAGGCGGAAAACATTTGCAACCAGATAACCGTCGGCGATCGCATGATTCAGACGTACGGTGACCGGCATCATCGATCTGCCGTTCTCTTCACGATATCTGCCCCAGTTGACGATAGGAGGGAAATATAAGTATCCGTCCGGCAGTTCGATGTTAAGTGAATCGTAGGAAAGCCATGAAATATAGGATGCGTCAAACCAATTCGGATATTTTTTATCATCGAACTCATACTCGCGGTTTTTCCCTGCTTCTTCCAGATCGGCAAGCGCGTTTTTATAAAAGGTGCTGTAATCCTCGCAGTATCTGGAGTGAACGGTCGTGCAGGTCTCCGTGTCCTCATGGAACACGTAATGACACGGATTGATAACGTCATAGCAGATCAATTCATCCGATTTATAAAGATAATCCATTTTATAATCATCGCGCGAATTCAGCACTTTTGAAAGAAGATACAGAAAATTCAGATAAAACTTCGTACCCGACTTTTTTGAAAAATCAACAAGCTCGGTAACGTCTATCCTGGCGGTCATGGACGTCGAGCACTTGCAGTCCTCTGTGAAATGACGGTAAACACCTTTTCTGTAATATGTTTCTTTATCAATGATCTTGTAATTCATTTTCCTCTCCAAACACATCTGACTTGCAGTCAGTACCCGACTCGGGCGATCAACGTGACTGACTCAATATGCCTCGGGACAACAGCACACCCGGATCGGTTTGATTGCCTCGGTATATCGTGTTTATTTGGGTTTTTATTTCAACCCCAATGCTTTCTCTGCCAAAGCGACCGTCTGGTCGATGGTTCTGTTTTCATCTCTGCAGATAACATGAAACCCTGACTTTTCAAATGCATCATACTCTTCCTGCGAGCAGATCAATTTTAGTCCCTGACGGTAGTTTTGCATTGCCTTTTCAGGATCCGGTTCTTCCATGATCAATTGATACAAAAACTGTTTCTCCGGATCCGGTCGGTCAAAAAACCTGTGCAACGGTATTTCGGGATCGGCAAGCATCACAAGGGTATGGTTCAAAGGAGCGATCCTTTTTAAGGTTTCAATACAGATATTCGTATCAACAAAGACCTTTTTACCCTGATTGCATATATCAGGCAGCATCCTGAGTTCCAGTATTTCGCATTCTTTCCTCACTCCGTCGATCCAGTCTTTATACTCCTGCGGCGTTCTTCTGATAAAGTCATGCCAGTCTTCAAGATCTCTTGTATACGTCAGGCAGGGGAACTCTTTGGCGTCAAGTACTCCGGTATAATTGTCATGATAGTTTTCTTCACATGCAATACCCTTGTATTTTTCAGCCAATTCCTTGACAAGCGTAGATTTCCCCGCATATGAAGTCCCGATAATAAAGTAAGCATTTTCAAAAAACAAATTCATATCGGCAACACGCTTTCCGCAAATATACTGCATCTGTTCCTAAAAATATGATTCATCCGTGCTTTGTCAGCAGCGTGACCGTCTCCACGTGCCTTGGGACAACAGCGTGAATAAAAAGGCACATATCTATGCTGCCTGCACGACTACTCTCGTGGCTTTGTTTCCACTTTCTGAAACGTTAGAGGCAAAAACATTAATAGTTCATAAAAACTATTCATCAAGGTCAAAATCGTCGACGTTATACAATTCTACATCAGCTGGATGATGCTTTTGCACGATTTCACCCCAAGTCCGGTTGTATGCTTCTATATACGCCCGTTTGCTTCCGTTATGCCACCAAACGCACCATCCGCATTGTCCTTCCGGATTCTTCAATGGAATAAAATGAACGGTAATATCCAACAGCTTTCTGGGATTGCCCTCGGGAGTAAAACGAACACCGAATTTCCTTTTAAATTCTGCATCAAATTTTCTTCTCCAAGGCAGCCCTTCTTTCACACCTTCTCCGATAGGAAAATTGGGCAATTCTGCATAATAAATCCATTGTCCGGTTTGCGTCTTTCTCTTCTCTAATTGAAGCGGAATGATTTTTCTTGGATACTGGTCAAGAGCATATTCCAACTGAACGTCGCGGAAACTGATTTCCTCATGCTCAACATAATTGCCTGAAAAGGCAATCGCTACGCCTTTGGTTTTTTTCCCGGTGTTGACCACAAAGCAACAATGATCCTTTCCGATCTTGCAAGGCATCAAATCGTATAGGGGGATAGTCAGTTTTGGCGGTGGCGTTTTTGAAATTGATTCGGGTAACGCAAAATAACATGTGATGACTCTTTCCGCAAATTCCTCCGAAATCAGTTCATCACAAAAATGTCCTTGACCCGATTCCAGTCCAAGCAAAGGCTCAATGCATTTCAAGGATTCCTCTGCAAAAACGTTTTTTTGTTTAAGAATAGATTTCCAAAGTGCTTCATCTGAAACAAGGTCTTTCCATCTTGCCGGTGTTGAGCGCACTTTAAGCTCGGGATAACTTCCTATTTTTGCCCATGCAACGACATCAAGTTTTCTGTTTATGCGATTCAATAACAGACAGTCGCTGTCAAAACATGAAACAGTCATAATATCCGTAGACAGCCTCTCTGACAGTGGATTGCAGATTGTCTGAATCGATTCGTCAGTATAGAAGTCAAGTCCGTCAGAACATAGGGAAAGCCATTTTCCTCCGGCATCAAAAACTGAAATGGAAAAATCGGATTCTTCCGGATCGTTTTTGAGTTGGAATCCTTGCGCGCTTAAAACCTCTGTCAGCAGCAACGGAAAAGCGTTCGTATCAAATCCCGAGGATTTATTGATATGAAGATTTGAGAAAAACCAGCCCATCTTTTACCTCCCGTTTTACTGTTTTGAACATAATACATCTAAACTGTAGTCTCTACTCGTGTCGAGTGATCAACGCAACTGTCTCGATATGCCTCGGAGCAGCAGGTCAAATATAAAGGCTTGTATTCGTCCCGCTGACTCATTCCAATGATGGAATGGGCAATTCCCCGACAGCTTAGGGTTGAGACAGTAGGATGAATATCGACAAATGGGAAGTGTTCTTACAGTTTCAGTACAGCAGGCATTTCGCCGTCGTCCTCATCATAGGCTTCGGGAACTTCTTCAAAGCCGAATCCCGCATACATCCTGCGGGCGACTTCATTCTTATTCGCATAACACAGCCAGGCATATTTTGCCTTTCGGCATGGGCCGGAGCGGATGAAATCGAGTATGAGTTCCAGCGCTTGCTTGCCGTAGCCTTTTCTCTGATAGCGTTTGTCTATC
>JAEEGL014053307.1_pt1 | contig 49887 bp, 30 predicted proteins | sample 9134231 | NCBI WGS metagenome assembly JAEEGL01 (sample SAMN16246548, study PRJNA631951) | gut metagenome | biome: gut microbiome; feature: rumen; material: fiber-attached | host: Bos | place: Iran: Karaj | collected 2018-10 | reverse complement strand
GCGCCTCGCGCAATATCACTCGACGAAGTCGAATATCACTCATCCGAAGGATGAACATCACTCGGCCGTCAGGCCGAATATCACTGCGCCCCGCGCAATATCACTCGACGAAGTCGAATATCACTCATCCGAAGGATGAACATCACTCGGCCGTCAGGCCGAATATCACTGCGCCCCGCGCAATATCACTCGACGAAGTCGAATATCACTCATCCGAAGGATGAATATCACTCGCCGCAGTCGAATATCACTCTCTAAAGGCAACAGCCGCTCCCCTCAGTAGACACCCGCCCGCTTCTGTGATATAATAAACTGAACTCGTATGACTGCGGCAGGAGGTGAAGGTCGGTGAAGCGGAGCAGACAGAGGTTCAAGCGCAGCAACGTAGAAGAGGCGCAATACGAATATAAGAACCCGGTTGTCATATTCCTCAAGGTGGTATGGCACATATTCAGCGTTGCCCTGAAGGTCGCGCTCATTGCCGTCCTCATCGCCATATGCGTTGCCGGAGGAGCCGTGGTGGGGCTTGTTACCGCCTGCATCAGCACCACCGAGCCGGTCACGGACATACAGCTGGAGACCGCGTCGTTGACCTCGTTCATCTATTACCCGGACGGGAAGCCTGTGACGTACATAAACGACGAAGGGCTGGAAGAACCTATTGCCCTGAAAGGTACCGGCAACGTTAACCGCGTGCTGGTATCATTCGACGACGTGCCCAAATACTTGAGAGACGCATTCGTTGCCATCGAGGACGAGCGATTCTACAGCCATCCGGGCGTTGACGTGAAGCGTTCGCTTTCGGCTATCGTAGCGTATATGCTTCCCGGATTCGGCTCCTACGGCGGCAGCACCATCACGCAGCAGCTGATCAAGAACGCCACGGGCGACGACGAACAGAGCGTGCTCAGGAAGATCTCCGAGATGTGGCGCGCGTACCTGCTCGAGAAAGACTATTCCAAGGAAGAGATCCTTGAAAAATATATGAATATCATATATATGGGGCGCGACTGCTACGGCGTTCAGGCCGCAGCCAGGGCGTATTTCGGCAAAAACGTGGGAGAACTGTCCCTGGCCGAGTGCGCGTACCTTGCCGGGATCACCAACAACCCGGGCAAATACGCTCCTCACACCACGCTGGGACGCCAGAACGGATACAAGCGCCAGATCATCATCCTGGACAAGATGCTGGAACTGGGCAACATAACGAAAGAGGAGTACATCGAGGCCATCCAGACCAAGCTGGAATTCAACGAAGAGTACGAGGCCGGGTCCTCCTACGCGCTGTACAGCTACTTTGTTGACGCGGTGATCACCGACGTGCGCGACGCTTTCATGGAGCGGGGCTACACCAAGAGCGAGGCCAACGGCATGATCTACGGCGGAGGCATCCGGATCTACATCACCCAGGACAGAGATATGCAGGCGATCGTTGACCGGGAGTTCAACAACGACGACAATTTCCCCGTGAACTATCAGTATTCTGCGCTGACGGACAAGGCCCAGGCGGCCATCGTCATAATGGACCAGTACACGGGCCAGGTCAAGGCGATGTACGGCGGCTACGGGCCCAAGACCACGAACCTGGCGTACAACTACGCTACCAACGCCCACAGGCAGCCCGGATCTTCCATCAAACCGATCCTGGTGTACGCGCCCCTCATCGACCAGCACATAATCACCACGGCCACAACTATAGTTGACGAGGAATCCTACCTCGATCCGGACAATCCCGAGCGGCCCTGGCCCAAGAACTCTTACAAGAAGTTCAGGGGGACCATATCGGTGCGCCAGGCCATTGCCATCTCCTGCAACGTTGCCGCGGTGAAGCTGTACAAGGACAACATTCCTATGTGCCTCCAGTACCTGAAGCGCTCGGGCATCGACAGGACCGGCGAGACTCAGATCTCGGTGGCGCTGGGCGGCCTTACCAACGGCGTGTGCGCCATGGAGATGTGCGCCGCGTACGTGCCTTTCTCCAACGGCACTGGCATCTATCATGAGCCCATCACTTTCACCAAGGTGCTGGATTCCGACGGCAACGTGCTGATCGACAACATTTCCGAGTCTCACGTGGTATACGACGACGCCCAGACCGCCTCCATTATGACTTCGCTGCTGACTTCCGTTATGGACGACGATTACGGCGGCACCGCGCGCAAGGCCAAGATATATACCAGTGACGGCACGCTGATCCCCGCCGCCGGCAAGACCGGTACGACGTCTAACTCCTACGACTACTGGTTCGTAGGATATACCGGATATTACACCGCCGCCGTATGGTACGGCTATCCCTCGCAGAAGTCCATGCAGGCCGAAGAAAAGGGCGCCGCGTATTACATATGGCAGGCCGTCATGGGCCAGATCCACCAGGATCTGCCTATAAAAGAGCTGGCAACGGGCACCGCCGGCAAGAGCGTCCAGATCTGCGCCGAATCCCGCGGACTGGCGACCGCCTACTGCGTCGAATGCGGCGTGGCAACCTACGAGATATTTGCCGACGGCACTCAGCCCACGTCCTACTGCTCGCACCACGTCAAGGTCAAAGTCTGCCTCGACGCCGGCAAGGACAAGAACGGCAAGTACATCCTCGCGGGACCCAACTGCACCCATACCGAAGAAGTGGTCACAAGCAGGGACAATATCGCTTCCGGCTCCTGCACCGTCTGCAAGCCTGCGGCCCAGACTCCCGATCCCGCAGCCACTCCCGCACCCACTCAGGCAGTTCCAAACTGACGCAGATCGTAAAAATCTTTCGAAAAAAAGTGCTTGATTTCCCCGGGCCGATAGTGTAGAATACGCTACGCCGCTTGTGAACGGAGCTTTACGGCGGCCCGGCGGATATGGTGGAATTGGCAGACACGCCGGATTTAGGTTCCGGTGCCGCAAGGCATACAGGTTCAAGTCCTGCTATCCGCATTGACTTGGTCCAAACTCCAAAGGCCGGACTTCATATATATAACGTCGTACCGGGTGACACCGGGCACGATCCCGGGGCATTAGCGCAGTTGGGAGCGCACAACACTGGCAGTGTTGGGGTCAGGGGTTCGAATCCCCTATGCTCCATACGGAAAAGGGACATCGCAAGATGTCCCTTTTCCGTATGGAGCATAAATAAAGGCTTGAGGGGGATTCGAACCGAGCGTAGCCCCAATAAAGAACTCAAAGACATAAGTAAAAAGGGCGTAGAAACAAGCCGGTGGCTTGTTTTAGCGAGGAGGGGTCCCTTTAAGCAAAACGAGCCAGGAAAGGAACGCGGCGCTGTTTTGCGGGGGCGAATCCCCTATGATTACTAAGTCCTGTAAAGGATTCGAACCGGGCATAGAAAAAGACTGTTTTGCGGGTTCGAATCCCCTGTAACAAAAGCTGTAGCTTGTTTGCGCCGGCGGCGCGAAAGAAACAAGCTCCTGCGCCACAGGCGATGGAGCATAGGGGATTCGAACCGAGCGTCAGCACAAAAAAGCACTTTATGCCACAAGAGGGAAGTGCGTGGCGATATGCCGGTGGTATATCGCAGCGAGGAGGTCCCTTTAAGCAAAACGAGCCAGAGAAGGGAACAGGCGCTGTTTTGCGGGTTCGAATCCCCTGTAACAAAAGCTGTAGCTTGTTTGCGCCGGCGGCGCGAAAGAAACAAGCTCCTGCGCCACAGGCGATGGAGCATAGGGGATTCGAACCGAGCGTAGCCCCAATAAAGAACTCAAAGACATAAGTAAAAAGGGCGTAGAAACAAGCCGGTGGCTTGTTTTAGCGAGGAGGGGTCCCTTTAAGCAAAACGAGCCAGAGAAGGGGAGAGGCGCTGTTTTGCGGGGGCGAATCCCCTGTATTTAAATATTAAAAAGCAGCCGAGAGGCTGCTTTTTGCCACATGCAAAGTTATTGACCCACGCCCGCTTATCAGGTCATAATTGATCCGGCAAAACCAAACACCGGAGGACGGCAATGTGAATGAATTTTCACGTTATGCCAGGGCGGCATTTTTATGCTTTTCCGCCCCTGATTTCCTTGCCTCACGAGGTTCATTTGTGCTATAATTCCACGGTACAGAACAAATCCTTCCCGGGAGAAAAAAATGGTCAGAAGGCTGATTCAGTTTATCATAATATACGCAGTCATTGCCATCGCCGCAGCGGCGGTATTTATCGGCGTGCAGAACGTTATGTCCGCCACGTATTCTCCCGACAGATCCGACTCCTTCAAGGACGGAGAAGAACCCCTCAGCATAGTCTCCCTGGCAGGAGAGCAGGCAGCCATAATAGGCCGCTACACCACCGGCGCCAACGCCGGAATGCTGTTCTGCAAGCTGTACGACCGGGACGGCAGGAACGCTTCCCGGCAGGACTTCTACCTTTCAGACACACAGATAGAGATATGCGACCTGATAGTCGTGGGCAGGCAGCTCAAGATCGTTTGCCTGTGCACTCCCTGGAACGCGGGCGCGGACAAATACGGCGCCGTGTTCACCGTAGATCCCGACGATCCCGCAGGAGAAACGGTATTTTTCCGCGGCGATGCATACGGATCCACCGGCGTGAGTTTCGACGATTTCGTTGCCGCGGACAACGACGGCTCCTATTTCGCAGGCATTGCCGGCAGGACCGTGGTGCTGTTCAACAGCGGCGGAGGGCAGCTCGCCAGGGTGATGACCGACACGTTCTCCGTTGTCACGGACGTGGCCTCCGATGGCAGCCAGATCCTCCTGGCAGGCACCGACGCTGAGAGCAGCCTGGGCAACAGCTTCAGGTACGGCCTCTGCGCGCTTTACGATATTGTCGGAAGCGACGCTACGCTGCGCTGGCAGAAGACAGTAATGGACGAAGAAAACACCTGCTCCGCCGTATTGAACGCCAAGATCGCGGAAGACGGATTTATATTGACCGGACGCACGCTGGCGGTGGAAGGCAGCGCCTGGCAGAGCGTCAACAGGATCGAAAGCTTTAAGAAGGACGACGATCCCCGACGTTTCCACATAGGCCGCGACGCCGACAAGGCCAATCCCACGTCTCTGTTCCTTTTAAAGATCGAACGGGACGGGTCCATACCCCACAGTGCCATCTATCAGGCGGACACCAACGAATACGTGCCCGGCATATTAAGATACGATCCCCAGAGCGTCAACAGCATCGTGCTCTCCGTGTACAGCGCCGAGGCCGAATACAGCAAAGAATACCTGGTAACGCTCATGCGCATGACCAAAACGCTCCAGTTCACCGACGCGGATTCGTTCCCGGTGAGCGGCGACACGGGCCTCTTATGCACCAGAGATTACGCCGGCGCGGGACTGTATATGTGCGTCATAGCCCCCGGAGGAGAGACCTACAGGATACTGTACTTCACGTCAATGGACGACGCAGTCAACCACATGGAGACGCTTAAGAAGCTGAGGCCTGTGAGAGACTTCTATTTCACCTTAAGACAAAAGACCCCCGTGCTGATCGTCCTGGGATTCGCGCTGATGCTCAGCGTTTCGGGAGCGGCAAGGGCCAGGAACAGGAAGAAGAAAAGCAAGAACAAGACATGAAAAAGGCTTTCAGGATCATAAGGACAATAATCATCGTCGTTCTGGTGTTCGTTGTCGTGGCGCTGCTGCTGAAATGGAGACCGCTGGACAATTTTTTGACCTCGAAATTCGGCGAGGCCCTGGTCTCGGAAGAAAAGCCTCACACGCTTATTAAGATCGGCGGGTACCACCGGTTGCTGGATCCTTCCGAAAAGCCCTACGTTTACAGCGAGTCGGGGCGACTTTATACGTACTACGGAGGCCGTTCGGTAGATATCACGCCTCCCGGCGTTTCCACCGTTTTCTTCGGGGAGCAGAGCGGCATCCGGGAAAAACTCAGATACAGAGATCACGCCTGTTTAGACAAAGAAAGCGCTTCGCTGCTGTTCGTGGTTGACGTGCAGGACGTGCCCGTGCTGTTCCTGGCGGATCTGGCCGCAGGCGGCTGCGTGAAGATAGCGGAAAACGTTGACAGCTTTACGTTCATAGGCGGCAGGCCCGTGTACGCCCAGGGGTATTCGAAATACAATCAGCTCATGGTCTACGACGGAGGCGAGAGCCGTACGGTGGCCGAAAACGTTACCTGCGTGCCAGTATATGAAAGGGACGCGGTGCTGCTGAACGACGTGGATGGCGGCCTGAAATATTATTCCGTCGCCGAGGACAAACTTCTGGCCGTGTCGGACGGTTCCGATGAGATCACCGGGTACAGCGCTTTTGCGGACAATTATATGCTGATCTATTGCAAGTCCGGCGGCAACTACCAGTCGGTGCTCTTCGACTCCCTGAGCGGAAAAGCTTCCAGAAACATAATCGACTCAGCGCCTGACCGATGCTATTCCGGCGGAGACAGCGCGTTCATTTTCGACGTGTCGGAAGGCGCCGTAAGCGCCGTCGACACGCAGGGCGAGAGCAGGCAGGTCTTTGCGGACGCCGGGCACGTATACAAGGTGTTCTCAGGCTCCTGCAGCGGTGAAAACGGCGGAACGTTCAAGGCGGTATTTGCCACGAAGAAAGGCATCTTTTCCGGGACTCTCGACGCCTCGGGAGAGACAGTGACGCAGCTTTGCGCCTTTAAAGGAGCCCTCAAGCAGTACGCTTCACATCCCTGGCTGATAACTTATCATATGGAAGCCGAAGCCGCAGGAGAAGGGGATTTCGAGAAAGGATTCTACCTCTCCGCGCTTTCCGGGCAGAGCAATATCGTCAACAAGTCCAATCCCAAAAGCTGGCTCAACAAGCTGAGCAGCTACGTTTACCGGCTGTTTTACGTGTCGGAAGGAAAGGCCGCGGAATGCGACGTGCCTCCCAGCCGCGCAGTTGCGCTGCCGGAGACGCTTTCCGGAGAGACGGTAACGTACACGGCTTATTACGCCGGAGGAACGGTGAAATCCATATCGGCGCTGAGCGGGGCGGAAGTGTTGTCCCGGGACGTGCTGAAGAGCGCGGGACTGGCTAAGGGCAGCTCCGAGATCAGGGCGGAACGGGCAGGCGGAGATCTGTATATCACGGTCCGCAACAATCCGGGCGCTTCCGACGAGTACCTTTTCTGCTGCGTGCTGCGGTCCGACGGCAGGACGCTGTCCAACGCTTCGGAAGAGCCGGTGGTCTCTTTCGGGGAATATTATGAACAATTAGAGATCGACGGGTGATCCATATGAAATATCTGAAGGCAGTACTGATCGTCATTTCCGCCGCGCTGCTGGTCGCGGGGCTGTTCGGCTGTTTGTCCGGAAACGGCGACGGAGAGGGGATCGAGACAAGGGAGCCGCTGATGATCATAACGCCGGCGGGAAGCGTTGACCCTACCGTGTACGTTCCCAAGACTGCCACCGTGATCACCTGGCCTCCCACGGAGACCGCCACTCCCGAACCTACTCCGGACCCGGAGGAGACCGAGGAGCCCACTTCCGAAAAGACCCAGAAGCCTACCGAAAAATCTACCCCCACGCAGAAGCCTACCGAAAAACCCACCGAAAAACCTACCGACACTCCCAGGCCTACGGAAGAACCCACCAGGGAGCCTACCGCGGAGCCCACTGCCGATTCCGGCGAATGGGATCCTTCGGTCTACTATCAGGAAGAAGACGATCTGCCCTACGCGCGCTACTACATTGAGGTTTCCCTGAAAGCGCAGCTGGTATATATCTATTCCACCGACAGCGACGGCAACAAAGACCGCCTGGTCAAGACCATGATCTGCTCTTCCGGCTGGGACGGAAAGACTCCCGAACGCTACTGGATCATCCTGGACAACGACACCCAGGACAACGAGATCACGGACACCGGCTTCGATTCCCGTTACGATTTCGAATGGGTCAAAGGCTGCGCCGTCCAGTACATCACCCGCATGTGGAAAGCAGAATGGGACGATAACGGCAAACTGAAAGTATCCACTTCTTCCTATCTATTCCATTCCACGCCCTTCGACGCCAAGGACAAGAACACTCTCCGGGCCGCCGACTGGAACAAGCTGGGCACCGCCGTGTCCGACGGCTGCATCCGGCTCTGCGTGAGAGACGCCCACTGGATCTACTCCAAAGTTGCTTCCTACTCCATCGTCCACACTTTCGAGGGCGAGGAAGACCCGGAGACCTGGCGGGCGCTGAAGCTTCCGGACATACCGGAGTACGTCACGAAAGATCCCACGGACGTTTACTGATATTGACGGAGCGGAAACGTACAGGACCGTAACGACGCCATAATAAATTTAATAAAATATTCAGAAGAGCGGAGGCAGACCATGGACAACACAGACATCAGACTTCAGTTGACCGATCCCGGCTGCGCCACGGCCACCGACGGCCTGGGACGCGTGCTCCCTACCGGAGCGGAAACAGGGGAAAGACGCCCCGGCCGCTGCGTGGGGCTGTTCTATTTCCTGTGGAACGGAGAACATCTCCACATGGATAAAAGGCCCCTGGACATCACCAGGCTGCTCCGGGCGGATCCCAAGGCAGGCTACAGGCCCGACGATCCCGAATGGGGCAAATATTCAGTGATGCATCACTGGGGAGAACCTCTGTTCGGATATTATTACTCCAAAGACGAGTGGGTCATGCGCCGCCACGTGGAGATGCTCACCTACGCCGATATAGATTTCCTGGTATTCGACACCACCAACGCCGTGATATACGAAGAAGCGGCCAAGATGATGCTCAGGCTGCTTTCGGAATACCGGGCAATGGGCTTCAACACTCCCAGGGCAATGTTCTACACCAACACCGAATCCGGCAGGACTGCCCAGATGCTCTACGACCGCATCTACAGCGTGGGTTACATGCCCGACTCCTGGTTCACCGTTGACGGAAAGCCCCTGATCATCGCTAGAGAAGAAGAGTGCTCCCCCGAAGTCAGGGAGTTTTTCACCATAAAAATGTCCCAGTGGCCCAACGAACCCACCAAGCAGGGCGGCTGGCCCTGGATGGATTTCGAGAGGCCCCAGAGAGTCTTCGATAACCTCAAAGGCGAAGCAGAGATCATCAACGTTTCGGTTGCCCAGCATCCCCAGATCCACTTCGGCGACTCCGCGATGTACGGCGAGACCGCCAACCGCGGCAGGTCTTTCCACAACGGCGCCGAGGACCGGTCGGAAGGAGCCTGGAAGTTCGGGTACAATTTCCAGGAGCAGTGGGACAGGGCGCTGGAGACGCTGCCCCCTTACGTGTTCGTGACCGGCTGGAACGAGTGGATCGCCGGGCGCTGGGGAGGCACTCCTGATAGACCCATGTCATTCGTTGACTGCGCAGATCTGGAATATTCCAGAGACGCGGAGCCTATGCGGGGCGGATATTTCGACAACTATTACATGCAATTGATCGCCAACGTGCGGAAGTACAAAGGAGCTCCGGCGCTGGAGGTCACGCCGGAGATGCCGGGGAGCGTTGACGGCAGCGTCGATGCGGGAACGGTGGAGCGGTTCGGCCGCACTTACCTGAACTTCCCCAAGGGTCAATACCGCCGTGATCATGACGGTTACAACACCCACTACACTGACGATTCGGGCCGCAACGCCATCGTTTGCGTAAGCGTTGCCCACGACGTGGACAATTTGTATTTCTCTGCCGAAACCCTGGCGCCTCTGGAGAAGTACGATTACCATTCCGCCTGGATGCAGCTGTTCCTCGGCGTTAAAAACCTCACCGACGGGTATCAGGCTCCCGGGAAGCGCTGGCATGGTTACGGCTACATGGCCGGAGGATACCAGTTTACGGACAGCCGCGCGACGCTGGAAAAGTGCGTTGAGGAGACGGGTTCGCTGGAGGCGGATACCTTCAGGCCCTGCGCCGTCATAGAGTATTCTTTCGACGAGCATCACGTGGTATACAAGGTGCCCAAGGCGGCGGTAGGCATAGGCCCCGGGGACAGGTTCGAGATAGGTTTCAAGTGGATGGACAGCCGGGAGCGGGTGAGAGGCCTCGACGACTTCTACACTTCGGGAGACGCGGCGCCCATCGGCAGATTGAATTATACATTCAAGGGATAATATAAAGCGCGGAACGGTCGCGGGATCGCGGCGGGCACGGGCCGTTGACGGCGGCAGACGGGAGAGATCGGGATGGAAAAAAGGACGGGCAAGATAATATCTGTGATCACGGCGGTCGTATTGACCCTGCTTCTGTTCGCCTCGTGCAGGTCCGGGAACGGGGGCAATCCCGTCATAGATCCCGAGCGTCCTGACTCCGGCACCGGCGGTTTTAAGAGCCTCAGTTACTATATGACTCCCAAGACGGACTGGCGCGCAGACTGGATCTGGGACGGTTCCGATGCTGCGAAGGAAAACGCCTGGCTCATATTCCGGCGCGACTTTCAGCTGGAGACCGTGCCTGAGACTATGGAGGCGCACATAAGCGCCGATTCCAGGTACTGGCTCTACGTGAACGGTAAAAACGTGGTGTACGAAGGCGGCCTTAAGAGGGGAATGGACTCCGAAAGCGGCTACTACGACACTGTGGACATTGCCCGCTTCCTTAAAGAGGGCAGCAACACCCTGGCGATCCAGGTCTGGTACTGGGGCAAGGACGGCAGCTTCTCATATGTCGACAGCGGCAGCGGCGGATTCCTCTTCGAAGCTGCGGGGCTTGACGGCGACGGCAACGAGACCGCGCTGGTCCTGAGCGACGCCGGGTGGAAAGTATGCGCCGATCCCGCGTATCTGGACGACAAGGGCGACAAGCAGCCCAACTACAGGATCGCGGAGTTCAACGTAAAATACGACGCGAGAAAGTCGCTCGGCTCCTGGGAGAAGGAAGATTTCGACGATTCCGCCTGGGAAAACGCCACCGTCATATGCCGCGGCGGGGAAGGCTGCTGGGGCAAACTTTATCCGAGGCAGATCCCATTCTTAAAAGTCGGATCCCTCGAAGATTACGAAAACAGCTCCGAATTCGCCGGTACGACCACTAAAAATCTGACTTATGCCACCCTCGACCTGCCATACAACGCCCAGTGCGTGCCCTACCTCCGGGTGGAGGCGGAAGCGGGCAAGGAGATAGAGATCACCACCGAGAACACTGCCCTGGGTTCCGTGATCACCCGCTATGTCACCTGCGGCGGCGAACAGGAATTCGAGTCAAGAGGCTGGTTCAACGGAGAGCATATCACTTACAAGATTCCCGCGGGCGTCAAGATAATCGCCCTGAAATACAGGGAGAGCGGCTACAACACCGAATTCTACGGCAGCTTCCGCTCCGACGACGAATTCTTCGATACGCTGTGGCAGAAATCCCTGAGAACGCTGTACGTGACCATGCGCGACAATTTCATGGACTGCCCCGACAGGGAGCGCGCCCAGTGGTGGGGCGACGTCACCAACGAGATGGCGATGACGATGTATTCCATGGACCCGTCCTCTTATCTGCTGTACAGAAAAGGCGTGCTGAACATGTTGTCCGACTCGGAGGGAGGCGTGCTTAAGACCGTTGTCCCTGCGGGAGAGGGAGCGTATTTCGAGCTTCCCATGCAGCAGCTGGCAGGCATCTGCGGGTTCAGGACCTACTATATGTACACGGGGGACAGAGAGTTCGTCGACGTGGTATACGACGCGGCGCGGGCGTATCTGGACCTTTGGACGCTGGGCACCGACGGCCTGGTGAATCACCGGGGCGGTTCCTGGGACTGGATGGACTGGGGAGACAGAGCCGACGTTGTGGGTATCGAGAACGCCTGGTATTTTATGGCCCTGGATACGGTCAGATATTTCGCGTCTATAAAGGGCGACACGGCGGCGGAGCAGGAACTTTCGGAGCGGATGGACCGGATATACGGCGCGTATCAGCTGCTGTTTACGGAGAAGGGATTCATGGGCTCCGTGAAACGGGCGGACGACCGGGCCAACGCGCTGGCGGTGCTCTCGGGACTGGCAGATCTGAACGATCCGGATCAGTTCAACGCCTTGAAAAAAGTGTTGACCACCGTATACAATTCCAGCCCCTATATGGAGCGGTACGTGCTTGACGCGCTGTGCGAGATGGGCCTGATGGAAGAAGCCCAGGCGCGTGTCAAGAAGAGATACAAGGGCATGGTGGAAGAAGATTATTCCACGCTCTGGGAGTACTGGGACAAAGGCGCAGGCACCATGAACCACGCCTGGAGCGGCGGCCCGCTGCTCACTATGAGCCAGTATATGGCAGGCGTCTCTCCGGTGGAGCCCGGGTACGCGGTCTATTCCGTCAAACCCTCGCCCGGTTCGTTAAAGTCGAGCGAATGCACCGTTCCGTCCATAAAAGGCCCCGTCAACGTGACTGTCAGAAACGAAGAAGTTTTCAGGCTTGATATCGATTCTCCTGCCGGCACCGCCGTCATCGCCGGCATCCCCAGGACCGGCTCCCAGACCGCCGTATATTACGACGGCACGCTGATCTTCTCAGGGGGAGAGGCCGCGGCGTCCCTTCCTTCAGGCGTAGAATTTTACGGCTTCGAATGCGACAGGATCTGTTTCAAGATCGAAACGGGCGAGTACCGCAGGACGCTTGTATTCGAGGCGAAAGAAGAACCTTCCCAGGCCGAGTCCGGCAAGGTCAGGATAAACGTCATTCCTTCCGCCAACGGCTCCGTGAAGGTCAACGGCGAGATCCCGGGCTCCGGCTCCGGCAGCGGCGTTGTCACGGTCAATAAAGGCGATGTGGTGAAACTGGAAGCCGTTCCCGCCTCCGGGTACGAATTCGCATTCTTCACGGGCAGCGCGGGAGGCAGAGAGCGCGAGCTCGAATTGACCGCCGAGGGAGATATGGCCGTGGGCGCCGAATTCACGAAAAACAGAACGGATTACAGCGTATTGTCCCTGTACGTGCCCGACGGGTCCGATGTGGAACTCACCGCAGATGGAAAGAACTGTGTGTTCAAAAACGGACAGGCAGGAGTCATCGTACCCACCGGATCGAAAGTGACCGTGATTGCGGCAGACGGTATACTCGAGACGTTCCTGAACTACAGCGGCGACTATTCCGGCACCGACCGGACCGCCGAGATCACCGTCGACCGCAATATATCCGTCATGGTCAACACCAGCCTTTTGTACGGCAAAAACGTTGCCCAGGGCGCCAGGGCCACCTGTTCCCGCTCTATGGAGTCCGGCTCCACCTGGAGCGTTTCCAACCTCACCGACGGCAATACCTCTACCGGTTTTACTACCGAAGTGCTCAAGTCCGACGGCGGAGTGCTGTCTAAATCTGTGGTCATCAATCTCGATCTGGGCTCCGTCAAGGAATTTTCCGTCATCACGCTCTATCCCCGCACCGACACCGCCAGCATCAGCGGCGGCAATCCATGCTTCCCCGAGGAGTTTACGCTGAAGGTCAGCAGAGGCGGTTCGGACTATACTGACGTGGGTACTTTCACCTTCGAGGGCGATCCCGCCGGCAGGCCCAGGTCCTTCGCTTTCGAGACGGTGAAGGCCAGGTACGTGCGGCTCGAGATCACGCGCACCGGCGATTACGCCGCGGACGAAGCTGTGGCGGATCCTTACAGAGTTCAGATCATGGAGATCATGCTGAGGGACAAAAAATGAACTTTTTAAACAGTATCAAACGCCGGGGAGAGCGGGCGGTCCTGCTGCTTTTAGCGGCGGCGCTGGCTGCGTTGACGGCCTTCGGAGGCTGTTCGAGGGCAGGGGACAACGGCGGCGTGACAGACGAAAAGCTCGTGGTGCCTTCGGATACAGTTGTCCTGGCAGTTAAGGAGGACCGCACTTCGAGAGAAGCCCAGAAGCGGCTGGAACAGTGCGTTGACCGGTATATAGAAGCGTTTCGCGAAGTCCATCCGGAGACAGGCGTGAAAGCGGTATATTATCCGGAGCTTCCGAAGAAATTGACGGGCATCGACTGCCTGCTGCTGGGAGCGGACGATATGCTGCTGTACGCGGCGGGAGGATTGACGGACGCGGAACCCTATTTAGGGGAGTACGGCTTCTCGGCGTCGGACCTGGTGGGAGGCGCCGAGAACGTTGCCCGCATAGATCCGGGAGAGCCTCTGCTTATGATCCCTTTCAATTACGACCATACGGTGGTGCTGGGGGACAGGCAGCTGTTCGAGGAAGCAGGCGTGGCGGTGCCGGGCGCGGACTGGACGATCGACGGCCTGGAAGAGACCGCCGAAGCGCTTACAGGCAGGCAAGGCTCAATAACTTATTCCGGGATATATATGCCCCATTATATGAATTACACCTGGCAATACTTCTGCAACCTTCTGGCCGGGACCTACCTCACTGACGGGCGCTTCGATTTTGGCAGCGAAGGTCCGGTCAATACCGCCGTGAAGCGTTTTTATGCTTTCTATGCCCACAACGCCGCGTACACTCCCGGCCTTTCCTCGGGCAACCGCACCTGCGTCATGAGCCTGACTTTCGCCTCCATGCCGGGCCGCGACAATCTTTCTTTCCAGACTGAAAAAGACGCCGCCCGGAACCCAGGAAAACGTGTGGACGAGCTGCTGGCCTCGGGGAACCTGGTGCTGCTGCCCCTTCCTTCCGCCTCCGACGGCACCCGTACCGGAATGGCAAACACGGATTTTATAAAGGGGTTCGCCGTGAATTCCGGGTCGAAAAAGCAGGACATGGCCGGAAAGCTGGCTGCCTTTTGCCTCACGGAAACGGCCCAGCAGATACTTAACGGCTGCTTCGGAGGCATCCCCTCCAGCAGGGCAATGCTTCAGTCGGATTTCTGGCGAAAAGGCGTGTTCGAGGGAGCGAACGGGGACAATGCTCTTATTGGTATCGAAGAGGGCAGGCGGGACGATTTCACCGCCGCGCTCAAGGGCGACCCGGATATCTACAACAAAAACGTGCGTATGCGCTCAGTGTTTTCCGCCGTTATGGTGAGGGAACTGAAGAGCAACAAGTCGCAGGACAAGTTCATCAAGAATCTGGGCATTTTCGCGGAGGACGCCAATAAAGTGATCGACGGGAAGATCGCGGTATATTCCAGAGAGGGGGTGGCGTGATGGGAGCGAAGCACGCGTCGAAACACGCGGCTGACGGCGCGGTCAGGACCGCGCTGTGCCTGGCGATCGCATTGATGCTGGCCCTCTCGTTATTGACCCCCGCCTTTGCAGACGGAGACGGAAGCGGCGGAAAAACCGATACAGGTGCGACGGATATATTGTCCGACACCTGGGTGGGTTCCGACGGAATTGGCAGATCTTTCCCCACGCAGGCGGAGACCGGCGCCCCGAGGGCCGGCAAATACGTGGGCATCTTCTACTTCCTTTTTTTGTCTTCCGAGAGCACGACCATCTGGGACACTACGCAGGTTTACCTGGACGGCGGCGTGGAGGCGGTCTGGGAGATGGAGCCCCTGGACGGATTCCACTGCTGGGCCAGGCCTTATTTCGGATATTACCGTACCGACCTGGACGAATGGATATACAGGAAGCACGCCCAGCTGCTCACGGACGCCGGGATCGACTTCGTGTTCCTTGACACCACCAACCACGGAGGCCTTTTCGAGAAATGCTGGACGCTGCTTTTGAAGACCTGGAGAAAGGTCCGGGACGAAGGGGGCAATACTCCCCAGGTGGTATTCCACAACGGGGACAGCGCCGATACCATGGCGGAACACGTGGCAATACAGTATAAAAAAGCATATTCGAACCCGGATTACGCAGATCTGTGGTTCTACTGGGAGGGAAAACCGCTCATCCTGGGCAACCCCGGGAAGCTCGGCAGCGAGTACGTAGACTATTTCACCATCAGAAGGTCCTGGGCGTTCAACGACTTCACCGGCGACGGCATACTGCGCTGGCCCTGGATCGCGGAATATCCACAGGCGCCCGGCAGGAACGCCGAGGGAGAGGTGGAGCAGATCGTTGTCAGCGCCGGATTCCACTCCAATTCGTCCAGAGGGCGCAGCTATCACGACGGTCAGCAACCCTCCAGGGGCGTGGGAGATTTCGGATACGGCCTTTCCACCAGCGGCGACGGACTGGCGTTCCAGGAGCAGTGGAGCAGGGTCTTCGAGATCGATCCTCCGCTGGTCATGATCACAGGCTGGAACGAGTTCACGTTCGGCCGCTGGACCGACGCGGGACCGGGGCAGATCATCTCCGACAGCTACCAGATAATCACAGGAGACTGGCAGTTCAACAGCAACTACGTTGACGCGTTCAGCGCTGAATTCAGCAGGGACGTGGAGCCCATTTCGCAGCTGTTCCGGGACAATTACTATTACCAGATGGTGGACAATATCCGCCGCTTCAAGGGCGTCAGGAGCGTTGACAGGGGCACGGGCAGCGTGGATATCGATATGGACGGAGACTTCTCCGAGTTCGACGGCATCGGGCCGGAGTACCTGGACACTGTGGGCGACACGGCCTGGCGGTCCGGCAGGCTGATCAGCGGCGAAAAGGTCAAAAACGAGAGCGGCCGCAACGACATCGTCCGGGTGAAAGTATCGAAGACCGGCGAATATACATATTTCCTGGCGGAATGTGCGTCGCCCGTGGTCACGGCGGAAGGCACCGGAAACTGGATGAATCTGTATATCGACAGCGACCGGTATTATTACACCGGCTGGGAGGGTTACGACTTCGTCATTGGAAGGGCCCTGGAAAACGGCAGGCTGTCGGTGGAAGAATTTGCGAATAACGAATGGATGGGGTATAATAAAGGTTGGGCCGATTTTGCCCTCCGCGGCAACAAGCTGGTCATCCGGGTGGAGAATTCCCTGATAGGCATCGACGCCCGGGACAATTTCGATTTTAAATGGGCCGATAATTCCACCGTCTCCGGCGAGGTGATGGAATTTATGGACCTGGGCGACGCGGCTCCCAACTCCCGGTTCAATTACCGGTATGAAAAAGAAGGCGGCGTGATCTCCTCAGAGATCAGGCCCGGCGCTTCCGTAAAGCCGGAAGGACAGCCCGGAGGCCAAAAGAAGAGTGGCGCGAAAACGGCTGCGGTCATTGCCGTTTTGCTGACGACCGTACTGCTGGCGGCAGCGGCGGTGTTCGTTGTGGCCGCTAAGAAGAAAAACAAAAACGAAAGGGATGAAGGGAATGAAAAAAAGTAACAGGAAAGCGCTTGCAGCGGTAGTTGCCCTTATATTGGCGCTGTCGATGCTGCCTGCGTTCTCTTTCGCCGAAGCGGCGGAGGACGAATACGTCGAGAGGACAGAAACATATTCCTTTAACGGAGAAGAAGGCTCGAACCTGGAGGACACCGAGTTTGCGGACTTTTTCGTTATGCAGATCGTCCGGGGCGCCGGCGGAGAAGGCACGGTAACGGAAGACGGATCCGTTGAACTGCAGAAGTACGCAGGCTTCTATTCCGATATCGATTACGCCTACGATTACCTGGGCGGAGCGTACACCTTCGAGCTGGATTACGCTTTCGAAGGCACCAATCCCGTTATGGGAGGCATTTTCATCAGGATGATCGATCCCAAGGCGTACGCCATCACCAACCCCAAAAACGCGGGCACCCAGCAGACTTTCGACACCTTCGAATGGGACTGGTATAAAGAGAACGACGGAAAGGAAGACGGCATCTCCAGCATAGGCGGTTCCGGCATAAAAGTCAGCGTGGACAACCCCAATTCTTCCATCAGCATTTCGATAAAGACCCGCGTGGAAGACGGACTTTACGTCCATTCCCAGGGCGTGTCGATAGCGTTCCCCGAAGGGTTCCAGAAAGACGGATTAAACAAATACCGCTTCGTTGACGACGGCAAGTCCAAAGTCGAGATATTCGTGAACGACGTGCTTCTGGCCACCGTGGAGTACGGCGGCGAGCGCGGAACGTATCCCGACGGAGACGATGGAGATTCCGACGTTACTTACTACAAGCACGCTGTGATCAAAGACGCGTCCGGCAACGAGCTGCTCACTCTGGAAAACGCCCGCATCAGCGCCGAATACGGCGGCATCGGCGTGGGCAACAGAGGCGACGTCATCACCCGCTTCAACAACGTGGTGGTCAAGTATATGGCGAAGAAAAAGGCCAATCCCACCGCGGCGCCTGCCACGCCCACTACCGCTCCTACAGAGAAAACGGAACCCACCTCCAACGCCACGGAGAACTCCTCCGGAGCCACCGCCGCCCCCGCTACCGGGTCCGGTGCAAAGGCCACCGAGAAGCCTGCTGACAAAGAAGAAGGCGGAAACTACACCTGGCTGTTCATCGTGTGCGGAGTCGTTGCCGCGGCTGCCGTTGCGGTGATACTGATCTCCGTGCTTAAGGGAAAAAAGAAGAAATAATTTGACGGAAGGCCGCGACGCCGGACGGAGGAGAGGCCGCAGGAGCGGCCGCCGGGCCTTCGACCGGAAGCGGATGAATTGAATGAAACAGAACGCGGATTACAAAACAATAGGGATCATCGGGGGCATGGGGCCTCTGGCTACCTGTGACTTTTTTGAAAAGATCATACGTATGACGGAAGCCTCCACCGACCGGGAGCACATACCGATCCTGATCGACTGCAACCCCCGGATCCCGGACCGCGTCAAGGCGATACTCTACGGAGGGGACGATCCCGTTCCGGAGATACTGAAGAGCGGCAGGAGGCTTATCGACGCGGGAGCGGAGATATTGCTGATGGGCTGCAACACGGCATATTACTTCTACGAGAGGGTGGCAGGGGAATTGACCGCGCCCCTCATCAATATGCCTTACGAGACTGCAATGGGAGCCAGGCGGGCAGGCCTTAAGAAGGTGGGACTCCTGGCAACAGACGGCACCGTGTTGTCCGGCGTTTACGCGAAAGAACTGGAAAAAGCCGGAGTGGAGCAGGTGCTGCCCGACGAAGCGGGTCAACGGTCCGTGATGGATATGATTTATAACGGCATCAAAGCCGGGAATTCGGATATCGACCCCTCCGGATTCATCGAAACTGTGAATAAAATGATGGCAAGCGGGGCGGAAGCGGTCATTCTTGGCTGCACCGAACTGCCCATCGCGTTCCATCTTTATAAAATAAACGCGCCCTTCCTGGATCCCGCGGTATTCGCCGCGGAAGCCGCCGTCACCATGGCGGGGGGCAAGGTTCGAAAACTGAACGAAAGCAGTTATGAGAGCCACGTCGGAGGAATAAGATAAAAATGAGTAGTTACGGAAGCCAGCCGGATTTCACAAAACGCAGTTCCGCAAAAAAAGGCGGCAGCGGCGTGTCCGGCGGGACGAAACTTATGATGGTATTGCTTTTGCTGGTGATAATAGCCTTGATCATCGGCATAATTGTCGTGAGTTCTAAAAACAGAAACAAAGAGCCGGGGCCCGGAGAAGTGGCCGTCGTCACGGCTCCCACGGACAACGGCGTCACCGCCCCGCCCGCTACGGAAGTTCCCACCAACGTGCCGGAAGCTCCGGTAATCGACGCGGTGACTTTAGAGGCGGGGGAGACGATCCCGTCCGCGCAGGTGTTCCTTAAGGAAGGCCGGGAGGAAGCGGCAATATATTATCTGTCCAGCACCGCGGACGTTGACACGTCTGTGTGCGGCATATATCCGCTGGAGCTCCAGTGCGGCGAACACACCTACGCAGTGGAGATCGTTGTCCGCGATACCGTTCCCCCGGCCGCGGAGACTAAAAACGTTACCGTTCCCAGAGGGACGGAGGTCAGGCCGGAAGACTTCATCGCTTCCATAGACGACAAGACCGCCGTTGACGTTTCGTTCACGGCGCCCGTTGACACCTCCGAAGGCGGCAGGAAAGAAGTAGGCATACTGCTGCGGGACGGCGGCGGCAACGAGACCACCGTAACGGCGGTGCTGATCGTTGACGTGGACGAAGTGCCTCCGGTGATCGAAGCCATCGCCTACAGAGAGATATTTGCCGGAGAAACCATCTCCTACAGAGAGGGGCTCAGCGTAAGCGACGACCGGGGCGGAGAGGTGAAAGTCACCATCGACTCCAGCGGCGTGAATCTTAAGGTCCCCGGAACGTACCAGGTGATATACACGGCCACCGACGAATCAGGCAACGTTGCCACCTTTACGGCCACGGTGCTGGTGCGAGATCCCGAAGAACTGAACACTCCCGACGGCAAATATTCCGAAGCCGCCATGCATAAAAAGTTCCGCGAACTGCTTCCGAATGTCATCGACAGCAGCATGAACGATATCGAAAAGCTTTACGCCATCTGGACCTACGTGTCGGAGCACATCTCCTACGTCAGCCATTCGGACAAGGACAGCTACGTAAGAGAGGCCATCCGCGGCCTTGACGAAGGCACCGGCGACTGCTTCACCTACTATGCCGCCATGAAAGCGTTTATGGAGGAGGCCGGTTTCGAGACAGTCGGCGTACAGCGCGAAGGCGGAAAAACGCAGCACTTCTGGAGCCTCGTAAAAGTCAACGGCGAATGGTACCACATCGACGCCTGCCCCAGATCCGAGTCGCGCCTGAGATACTGGTACTGCTTCTTAAGGACCGACGAAGAACTGCTGGGCTTCGGCTCCTGGGAAGACGAAGAGACTTACCAGAAGGTCAATTATTACTACCACTTCGACGCGTCGCTCTATCCCGCAAGCGCCACCAAGAACATAGCGGAAGCCCACGTCAACTGGGACACCGGCGAGATCGAACTTCAGATCTTCTGAGATCCCGGGATCGAACGAAAGAATAAACAGAGTACAAAAGAAAAAGACAGGAGAGTAAAACATGAACAACGTTCTCGAATATATGGAATCCACGGCGCCGCGCCTCCCGGATAAGGTAGCTTTCGCGGACGACGACTGCAGGCTGACTTTCGGACAGGTATACCGCAGGGCAAGAGGCACGGGCACCGCGCTCTCGGCAAAGGGCTACTACCGCGAACCCGTGGTGGTGTACATGCACAAAAGCCCGGACATGGTCAACGCGTTTTTCGGCGTCGTGTACGCGGGCTGCTTTTACGTGCCCATCGACGAAGAGATGCCTGCCCACAGGATCGGGCTCATTTTCAACACCTTAAAGCCGAGAGCCGTCATCTGCGACGCAAAGACGGTGGACGCGGCGAAAGCCCTGGGCCAGGGCGAAGTGATGCTGTTCACCGACATCTGCGACACCCCGGAAGACACGGAAGCGCTGGCGACTATCAGAAAGCACGCGCTGGACGTTGACCCCATATATATCGTGTTCACGTCCGGTTCCACAGGGGTGCCCAAAGGCGTGGTAGCGTGCCACCGCTCCGTCATAGACTATATAGAGACGTTGTCCGAAGCGCTGGGATTTAACGAGGATACCGTGTTCGGAAACCAGACGCCCCTCTATTTCGACGCCTGCCTCAAAGAGCTTTATCCCACGCTGAAGTTCGGCGCCACCACGTACCTGGTCCCCAAAAAACTGTTCATGTTCCCGGTAAAGCTGGTGGAATATCTCAACGAAAAACGGATCAATACCGTATGCTGGGTGGTATCGGCATTGACGATGATCTCCGCCTTCGGCACATTCGACACGGTGAAGCCGGAATACCTGCGCACCGTGGCGTTCGGCAGCGAAGTGTTCCCGATAAAGCAGTTCAATATGTGGCGGCAGGCATTGCCCGAAGCGTCCTTCACCAACCTCTACGGACCCACGGAAGCCACCGGAATGTGCTGCTACTACCACGTTGACCGGGAATTCGGCCCCGGAGACGTGATCCCCATCGGAGGGCCCTTCAGGAACACCGAGATACTGCTGCTGAAAGAGGACAACACTCTTGCCGCCGACGGAGAGACCGGCGAGATCTGCGTCCGGGGCACCTCGGTCACGCTGGGATACTACAACAACCCGGAGAAGACCTCCGAGGCATTCGTCCAGAACCCCCTCAACACCGCATACCCCGAGATCATATACCGCACCGGAGACCTGGCGCGCCGCAACGCTTTCGGAGAGCTGGAATTCATTTCCCGCAAAGACTACCAGATCAAGCATATGGGCCACCGGATCGAGCTGGGGGAGATCGAAGCCGTGGTGAATCTGGAAGAGGGAATAAAGTCCGCGTGCTGTATTTTTGATGACGCGGCAAAGAAAATTGTGCTATACTATGTAGGCGATACGGACAACGTATCTCTCGGTAAGGTTTTGAGAGGGAAGCTGCCCCGGTATATGCTCCCTCACGCAGTGATCAGGCTGGATTCCATGCCATTCACGCCCAACGGAAAGATCGACCGGAAACTGCTTAAAGAAAGGTGGATTTCAAATGGAGGAACTCCTTAATATTTTAAAAGACATACACGCGGACGTGGATTACGACACCTGCACCACGCTTATAGACGACGGCATACTGGACTCCTTCGACATCATCTCCATCATCACGGAGGTCAGTTCCGAATTCGACGTCCAGATACCGGCCAACGAGATCGTGCCGGAGAATTTCAACTCCGCTGCGGCTCTGTGGAAACTCATCGAAAAACTTCTTGACGAATAACCGCGGCGGGAGCGGCGCTCCGTTCCCTCCGGACGATCATTGACATGCCCTTCGTATCATTCGGCTTTATTGCCTTCTTGGCGGCGCTGATGCTGCTTTATTATCTGGTGCCGAAACGCTTTCAGTGGATGATGCTGCTGGCGTTCAGCATCTTTTTCTATTGCTTTGCCGGCTGGACCTCCCTGATATTCATGGCCGTGACGATCCTGACCACCTATTTCGCAGGCGCGGTGATAGGCAGGATGGCGGAAGCCCGGGACTCGTACATAAAAGAGCAGGGCGCGGCAATGGACCGGGATGCCAAAAAGGCATACAAGGCCAAGGTCAAAAAGCGCACCTACCTCATCCTCAGTCTCTGCCTGATCGTCAATCTGGGCATGCTGGCGGTGATCAAATATACGGATTTCGGCATCTCCATCGTCAACGGCATTTTCAGGACCAACATAGGATATCTGAGATTCATATTGCCCCTGGGCATCTCGTTCTATATATTCCAGAGTATGGGATATATCATCGACGTGTACCGCGGCAAATACGCTCCCGAGAAGAACTTTGCCAGATTCGCACTGTTCGTCTCGTTCTTCCCCCAGCTCCTGCAGGGACCCATCAGCCGCTTCGACGAGCTGTCCCAGACGCTGTACGGACCTCACGATTTCGATTATCAGAATTTCGCGAAGGGCGCATGGCGCGTGGTCTGGGGCTTCTTCAAGAAAGTTGTCATAGCGGACAGGCTCGTGACCGCGGTCATCACGCTCTCGGGAGAACCCGATGTTTATAAAGGCGTGTACGTAGTTGCCCTGGTGCTGTTCTACGCCATACAGCTGTACGCAGACTTCACCGGCGGCATCGATATCACCATCGGCGTTGCCCAGATGCTGGGAATAAAGGTGGCGGAGAACTTCGACCGGCCCTTCTTCTCGCTGAACGTCACCGAATACTGGCGCAGGTGGCACATCACCATGGGGACCTGGTTCAAGGACTATATCTTTTATCCCTTGTCCGTCAGCCCGAAAATGCTGAAGATCTCCAAGTGGTCCCGGGAGAAGCTGGGGCAGGCCATCGGCAAGCGGGTGCCCGTGTACCTCTCGACCATAATCGTCTGGTTCGCCACCGGCCTGTGGCACGGCGCCGCCTGGAATTTCATCGTATGGGGCCTGCTGAACTGCCTCGTCATCATAGTGTCCCAGGAACTTTCGCCGCTCTACCAGCGGTTCCACAAGAAGTTCCGGTTCAGCAATACCAAAGGATACAACGTGTTCCAGATGTTCCGTACCTTCTGGCTGATGGGATTCATAAGAGTGCTCGACGTGTACAGGGACGTTCCCGGCACGTTCCGGCAGGTGGGGACAATATTTACCACGGCCAACTGGGGCGACCTGTTCAACGGCAGTTTCCTGGAGCTGGGGCTGGGCTGGCAGGATTTCGCGGTGGTGCTGGCAGGCTGCGCGGCAATGCTTACCGTAAGCATCCTCCAGAACAAGGGCCAGGTGCGCGACAGGCTGATGGCTCGGCCTCCCGTGGTGAGATACGCTTTGCTGATCGCGGCGGTCTGCCTGATAATGGTGTTCGGAGCCTACGGCATCGGATACGATTCCGGCGCGTTCATATACACGCGGTTCTGAGAGGAGGTTGACGGTATGAACAAGAAAAAAGTCGTTAAAATAATTGCCGCCGCCCTCTGCGCAGTGCTGGTGCTGGTACTGGCCCTCTGGTTTTTGCAGCGGCTGTTGACCCCGAAATATATCGATAAAAACGAAGAGGGGCTGCTGGTCAAAGAATATTACGACTACGCCGGGGGCAACGACGTGCTCTTCATAGGCGACTGCGAAGTCTATTCCAACTTCTCTCCCGTGCGCCTTTGGCAGGAATACGGCATCACCTCCGCCATCCGCGGGAGCCCTCAGCAGCTGATCTGGCACTCATACTATATGCTGGAAGACACGCTCAGGTACGAGACTCCGAAAGTAGTGGTGTTCAACGTGCTGTCGATGAAGTACGGGGAGCCCCAGAGCGAGGCCTACAACCGGCTGGCGCTGGACGGCATGAAATGGTCTTCCGTGAAGCTCCGGGCCGTGAAGGCGTCGATGACGGAAGAGGAATCTCTGCTGAGCTACGTTTTCCCGCTGCTGCGCTTCCACTCCCGCTGGAGCGACCTGAGGTCCGAAGATCTGAAATACTTCTTCAACACCAGGCAGCTCTCCCACAACGGCTACGTTATGCGCATTGACGTACAGCCGGTGGACTACATACCCAGGGCGGAACCCCTTGCCGACTATTCTTTTGCGGATACCTGCTGGGAATATCTTGACAAAATGAAAGATCTGTGCGAAAAGAACGGTATACAGCTGGTGCTGATAAAGGCGCCTACGCTGATGCCCCACTGGTACGACGAATGGGACGAGCAGATCGTCAAATACGCTTCGGACAACGGCCTGTGCTACGTCAATACGCTGCCCATCGCTGAGAGCGAGATCGGCATCGACTACACCGCCGACACGTTCGATGCCGGACAACACCTGAACCTTTCGGGAGCCGAGAAGCTTTCGTCCTGGTTCGGCGCCTACCTCAAGGCCAACACGGCGCTGCCCAATCACAGGGGAGAGGCGGACCTAGAACTTAAGTGGAGCGAGAAGATAGACCGTTATTACGAAATGGCCGACGCCCAGGCCGCTCAACTTGAAAGAGACGGAAAACTCAGCGGATACTGGGGAGACTGAAGGAGGAAATACAAATGAAAAAAAGCAAAAAGATCCTGATCGCGTTACTGCTTGCCGCACTGATGACGGTGATAGCGCTGACAGCCGGCTGCGGCGGAAACGACGATCCCGGAACCGATACCGGCAAGACCGCCGCCCCTGCGGACAAGACAGCCGCGCCTGAGGAAAAGGACGCGTACGTGTTTAAGAAAGGCGACGTCACTATAAAGATGAACGCTCCGGCAGAGCCCATCATTTCCGCCCTGGGAGAGCCGGACCATTACTACGAAGAAGCCAGCTGCGCTTTCGAGGGAATGGACAAGACCTATACCTACGGCAGTATCGACGTGACCACCTACACGCTGAACGGCGCGGACTACATCGCCGGAGTGGTGCTGTGGGACGACAGCGTGGAGACGCCCGAGGGGCTGTACATCGGCGCCAGGGCCGAGGACGTTGCCAGGATATACGGCGAGGACGCCACGGGCAAGACCAGCGTTTCCCTTAAGAAGGGCGACGCGAACCTGCTGATCCTGCTGAAGGACGGAGTGGTTACGTCTATACAGTATCTGGCGATCAACTGATCCGGAGATCATGGCAGAGGAAACCGTACAGAGTTTGAACAGACTTGAAACGCCCGCCGGGCCCGCAGGAATCTGGGCGCCCGGCGAGCCTTATTTTGCCCTTTTCAGGCGGAGATTCGTGGCGGGGAGAGGCGTTTCGCGGGCGGTCGCCGAGATCACGGCATTGTCCCCGGAACCGGGCCGCCAGTTCGTTTTCGACCTTTTCGTGAACGGCGCGGAGCTGGGCGTGGGACCCTCCAGGATCGGGAAACTGCCTCCTTCGGAAGGGGAGACGGACGATCGCTCCGAGTTGTCCGTGCTTTATTACAACGTCTATGACTTCACGGCCTCGCTGAAACGGGGCGGCGAGACGGAAGAGATACTCGTATTGTGCCAGGCGGAAGAGGGCAAGGCGCTGTGGATGCGCGCTGCCTTTTATGACGATTCCGGCAATCAAGTTGACGGTTTCGACACTTCCGGCGAGGGCTGGGAGGCGCTGAACGCGGACCCGGTGTTCAGGCCTGACAATTCCATCGGCACCCATTATTACAAAGCGTGCGCCGCGAATATTGACGCGGTAAAATGGCGCGAACTCTGCGGCTGCGGGCCGGAAGATCCGGGTACTGCGGAAGGCGGGTTTGCAAGACCAGTAGTGAAGCCCGGCGCTTTCGACGGATACGTTTTTGCCCGGTGGCAGACCGGCCCCGTGAAGCATTTCGAAGAGATCGTCCCGGAGCAGAACGTACGCAAGACCGGCGGCGGATATTTCATCGACCTGGGCCGCGAGATAGTGGGAGGCATCGGCCTCCTGATCGAGGCGGAGGCGCAGACAGAGCTGGAACTCAGATTCGGAGAAGAACTGAATTCCGACGGCAGCGTGCGGTACCATATGCGCACCGGCAACACTTACCTGGCTCACTGGCGCGTTGCCCCCGGCCGTCAATATATTGCCGCGCCCGATATGATGACCTTCCGCTACGCCGAGATCCTCTCCGACCGTCCCTTCCGCCCTGAACAGGTGAAAGCGTTGCCCCTGCGCGCCGATCTCGACGACGGGGAATCCTCCTTCTCCTCCGATTCGGAGCTGCTTCAGGAACTTTACGAATTCACCAAATATACCATAAAAGCCACCACGCAGGACCTGTACGTAGATTCACAGTCCCGGGAGCGCGGCGCCTATGAAGGGGATATGCTGATCAATATGCTGGCCTCTTATACGTTCTACGGCGACACCTCCGCGGCAAGGGCCACTTTGGAATATCTGTACACCCACCGCACCTGGCCCGCGGAATACATCCTGCTCATGCCCGAAGCGGCCCTGGCCGACGCGCTCCAGACCGGAAACCTCGGCTCCCTTCACCGGTATTATCCGGTGTTGAGGGACAACAATTTCCTGGCTTTCGCCGGGACTCACGGCCTGGTCCACAGCGGCAACCGGGCCGGTCAGGGCGTCAACGCCGTGCTCTACGACTGGCCGCCTTCCGAGCGTGACGGATACGACGTTGATACCGCGTATCCCACGGTGCTGAACGCATTGCAGGCCAGGAGTTTTCTCGACATGGCGGAGATCGCGCGGCTCCTGGGAAGACCGGAGGATGCGGCAGTTTTTGAAGAGAACGCGAAGCGGATCGCGAAGGCGTTGTCCGAACTGCTTTTCGACGCTGAACAGGGCGCTTTCTGCGACGGGCTGTACGAAAACGGCACCCGGTCAACGCATTGTTCGCAGCACGCTTCGGCTTACGTTTTGTATTGCCTGGGCGAAAAAAAGCGCCGCCTGATCCCCGATCGGCAGGCCGAGGCGGCATGCACATTCCTGAATGCCCAAAAACGCCTCAAAACGAGCGTTTACGGCGCTTATTTCGTTCTTGAGGGTCTCTACCACTCCGGAGTGAAAGGCGCCTCAGAAACGGCCACAGCGCTGCTCCTGAACGAGGACCCGGAGGACAGGCGCACCTGGGCGTATATGCTGCGCCGGCTGGGGGCAACAATTACCACCGAGGCCTGGTGTCCCGAGCACAAGCCCAATATGACTTTTTCGCACCCCTGGGGCGCCGCGCCCGCCGCGCTCATCTCCCGCGGCATATTCGGCATCGAGCCCCTGGAGCCCGGCTGGAAGCGGTTCCGGGTGGATTTCCGGCGCGCAGGCCTTGACCGCGCCTCCATTACAGTTCCCTGCCTCCGGGGAAGCGTCAAGGCGTCTTTCGACGGAGACCGGTACGAAGTTACAGTGCCCCCTGACAGCCGGGCGGAGATATTCGTTGACGGTGAGCCGGTACCGGGCGGTCAGGACCTGGGTCCCGGGGAATACGGTTTCGATTTTTAAAAGTCCCGGAAGTTTTTGATACAAAAAGTTGTCTATATATGTGAAGGGCGTTGTCCGGGCCGGTCCGGCGGCGCCTTACAGCCTGATCTACGGAGGTGCGGATATTGAGCGACAAAGATATTTTGAAGCTGTTTTCCGAACGTGACGCCGGCGCCGTTTCGGAGCTTCAGAAAAAGTACGGCAATTACTGCCGCACCGTTGCTTTCAATATTCTCGGAAGCGCCGAGGACGCGGAGGAATGCGTCAACGACGCCTATCTCAAAGTTTGGAATTCCAGCTCGCCGGACAACGTCTCCGACCTGAAAAAATACGTTGCCGCGGTGGTGCGAAACATTGCCATCAACCGTTTCAAGGAACAGCGCCGGATGAAGCGATGCCCGGGCGGCGAGGCGGAGAGCGCGACGGACGCGGAAAACGTTGCCGCCCCGGAGCCGGACGTCATTGACCGCCTAACCGTCAGCGCACTGATCAGCGAATATCTTCACAGTCTTCCGAAAGAGAAGCGGCAGATCTTCGTGGCCCGCTATTATTACGACGCCTCGATACAGGAGATCGCCGGCAAGCTGGGCATCCCTGAAGGGACGGTAAACTCGTCTCTCGGGCGCATCCGCAAAGGCCTTCGGGAATTCCTCGCAAAGGAGGGAATAGACGTATGAACGACGAAAAACTGATACGCGAATGCGTGAAAGATATAAGCGGAGATCTGATAGAAGAAGCGTCGGTGTTTGCTCACGGCGCCGCAGAAACTCCCGCGCCTGCCGTGGGCGCTTCGAACGCCGCTCCGGCAGCAGGGAAGCGCGCGGGCCGCTCCGGAAAGAAAAATTTCCCGGCAGGCCTTGCCGTTGCCGCGTCGATCGCCGTACTGTTCCTGGTGGCAGGCATTGCCGCATTTTCCGCCTACCGGAACCGCAGAGAACGGGAGAAGCTCAGAAGCACCGATCCCGTGTCGATATTGACGCCCGACGTACCTTTCGAAACCGAAACGCCCGCGCCTCCTACGTACGTTCCGACCGCCGCGCCTTCTAAGAATCCTTCTCCGGAATTGACGGAAGCTCCGACCCCGGCGCCTGCGACGGTCCCGACGCAGATACCGACGGAAACGCCTGAGCCTGCAAACACTCCGGAACCCACGGCCACTCCTGAACCTACGCCGGAGATACCGGATTATTACATATCGTATTCCGCCTGGCTGAAATGGCGCGAAGATAATCCCGAAGAATACGCTTTATGGAAGAATACCGATTTTCCGGAAAAAGACCACGTCGGCAAGGGGATCATCGACGAGCAGTGGTTTTACACATCATCTTTCGGAAATCGCTTCACAGAGCGAGTCTGTAACCTTCCGCGAGAATTCGCGGAGGCAATGGGTTATTATGACCCGTCGGTTCATTTTTCGCTAAGCGATCCCGACTATAAGGAAATTAGGAAAAAGACCGCGTACACAGACTCCTGGCCGGGGATCGTATACGAGATCGAAAAATACGGAGTGCCGAAAGAGGAACTGCTGGAGTTTGCAAAATGGCAGACCGCCAGCCCGTATTACAACCGTGTAGAGTTGACCCGGGACGACGTCGAACTGATATATTCAGAAGATATCGACCGGATGAGGCAGGAATACATCGCGTACGGAGCGTTTCTGTACGAAGGCCGGATCTACACATACTACGAGTTCGAATATTTTATTGACACGTACGATCTGGGCAGGATATTCACGACCGAGAGTCTGACGGAATATCTGGAAAAAGAAGGTCGCGGGGCCTTAAGCCCGGCCGGGTTTCAAAGAGCGCGCGAGGAATATGAACGCATATTCGAGCGCGACAAAGGAGAGTTAAAAGTCGACACCGCTGCGGAACTGCTGGCCGTGATCTTCGACCTTTACGACGGGCTGAGATTCGACCCGGACAAATGGGCTCTCGAGGGCGTCAAGCCGGTGTTCGATTACAGGCCTTCGGTCAAATTATTCTGGAAAGCGACGGATCTGTATCCCCCCACTGCGCAGCGTCAACTCTACACCGTAATGGAGCCGGGCCTTGCGTTTGGCGTAGACGTCGACGGAAACATCACGAACCGGTTCAGGATAACGGCTGATATGGGAGGCGATCCCGGCGGAGAAGTGTACAACGCCGATCCGGCTTTCTATGACGGGCCTGTGATACCGTTCGGAGATAATTATAAACTGATCGACCACGTCAAGATCGTTGACAATTCCGACAGCCGTGCGAAGGTCAATATCCGCTGCCTCTGCCGCGACGGCGTGACTGAAAAAACGTACACTGCAGAATTCACGAAGGACTGCGGCAAATGGCGCATTTCCGGCGGTACGGTGCTCGAACTGCTTACGGACACCGCGGCGCCGACGATAACTATAGACGAAGCCAAAGAGGCGCTTGACCGGCGCGACAAACTGGCCTATCTCGAAAATTACGGCCTCTACAAGCCCCTGAAAGCCGAGGACGACTTCGTCACCGTGCCTGCAGGAGTGATCGCTCCCGATGCGGAGACCGCCGCATACGCGTACACCAAAGAAGAATGGAATCAGATAAGAGACCGGTTCTACGCCGCCTATTCGGCAGAAACGGCTGCCGCGGCTTTCGGCGATCTGGACGCCCGTGCTGTAAGGTACGACGGAATGATATTGCTGGAGAAAAAACAGCCTGCTGTAAAAGACATAGTCTTAGAACCCGCCATGAGATATCATCCATGGAGCACGAACCCGTACGCGTTTAACAATTTATCTATAAATTCTTACGAGGACGGCAAGATCGGTGCGAAGGCAGGATATGAACTGTACGGCGTGGAGTACACGTATCACTACAGCCCTTACTACATAGTGGAACTGGTACTGGTCAAAGAAGAAGGCATCTGGAAAGTTGACAGTTTCGAAGGCACACTGCAGGAATAATATTAAAGAACGGCGCGAACCTGTCGCAACAGGATCGCGCCGTTTTTTAATTATTGACCGTCATGCCCGGGGGCAATCTGACCTGCTTCGTTTCAGTCTTCGATGGCAATGACTTTCTTGGTCTCGACCTTGGGCTGCTTCTCCTTGTCGGGGACGTAGAGCTTCAGGGTGCCGTTGCCGAACTTGGCCTTGATATCCTCTTCGTTGACGTCTTCGCCTACGTAGAAGCTCCTGCTGTAGGTGCCGGAGAAACGCTCCCTGCGGATGTAGTGGCCGTTTTCCTTGCCCTCTTCATTCTTGCGCTCGGTCTTCGCGGTCACGGTAACGTAACCGTTCTCCAGCTGTACCGTGATGTTTTCTTTATCGATTCCCGGTACGTCAATTTCAAGTTCGTACCCGGTGTCAGTGGCTTTCACGTCTGTCTTCATCAGACCGGTATTCGCGCCGGCAAACGGAGCGTCAAAGAAATCATCAAACAGGCTCTTTCTGTACATTCTCGGTATAAGCATATTCATCATTTTGATTCACTCCTTTAAATTTATTATGTTTCCGAACCCTCATCTCTCAGGTTCTGGCCGTATTATATCACCGATTGTTAGCACTGTCAATAGGTGAGTGCTAAAAATTTTAAAAAATTTATATAAAATTTTCTTCCGCTTATGCGTCAACGCGGTCGGAAGGTGATGTGCGGGGCAATCGTTGTGGTCCGCACGGTGATATTCGCACTGATGTGCGAGTGATATTCGTGCTGCGCGCAGTGATATTTGCCCTGCGGGCAAGTGATATTCACCCTTTGGGTGAGTGATATTCCGCTTCGCGCAGTGATGTTCGCCTGGCGGCGAGTGATATTGCGCTTCGCGCAGTGATATTCGTGCTGACGCACGAGTGATATTTGCCCTGCGGGCAAGTGATATTCACCCTTTGGGTGAGTGATGTTCCGCTGCGCGGAGTGATGTTCGCCTGGCGGCGAGTGATATTGTGCTTCGCGCAGTGATATTCGCACTGGCGTGCGAGTGATATTGCGCTTTGCGCAGTGATATTCGCACTGGCGTGCGAGTGATATTTGCCCTGCGGGCAAGTGATATTCACCCTTTGGGTGAGTGATGTTCCGCTGCGCGGAGTGATGTTCGCCTGGCGGCGAGTGATATTGCGCTTCGCGCAGTGATGTTCGCCTGGCGGCGAGTGATATTGCGCTGCGCGCAGTGATATTCGTGCTGACGCACGAGTGATATTGTGCGCGATGCGGCAACTAAACGCTTTCTTCGCTTGTACCGGGGACCTTGCGCTGTCTCGAAGGCAGAAAGGAGTGCAAAACGCCCAGATTTTACCTCTTACCCCGGATTTCTGGGCGTTTTCGTAAAGGTTGCGCTGTCTCGAAGGCAAAAAAGAACGAGAAACGCCCTGATTTTACCTCTTGCCCTGGATTTCTGGGCGTTTTCGTGAAGGTAGCGCTGTCTCAAAGCCAAAAATGAGCGCGAAACGCCCTGATTTTACCTCTTGGCCTGGATTTCTGGGCGTTTTCATAAAGGTTGCGCTTTCTGGAAGGTAAAAATGAGTGCGAAACGAAAATGATCCACCTTCACTCGGCACCGCCGAATATCACTGAACCCTGACACTGTCGCTATAATGTCAGGGTTCAATATCATTCGCCGCCAGGCGACCATCTCTCGCACGTCAGTGCGAATATCACTGCGCGTCCCGCGCAATATCACTCGTGCGTCAGCACGAATATCACTGTGCACAGCACAATATCACTTGCGCGCCAGCGCGAATTTAGCTGCGCGCCCCGCGCACAATTTCGCTCGTCCGCCAGGACGAATTTCGCTCGCACGTCAGTGCGAATATCACTGCGCGTCCCGCGCAATATCACTCGTGCGTCAGCACGAATATCACTGTGCACAGCACAATATCACTTGCGCGCCAGCGCAAATTTAGCTGCGCGCCCCGCGCACAATTTCGCTCGTCCGCCGGGACGAATTTAGCCGAAACCTGACGCTCTCGTCTGATCTGTCAGGTTTCGATCGCCTTCACCCCGTCATACTCCACCTTGCCGGTCTCGGTGATGTACTCCAGGGGCAGCCCGTATTCGCGCTCGTAGATCTCCTTCCAGATCTCGTAGTTCGTTGACATCAGGCGGCGCACGTTCTCCTTTTCGGACAATGCCGGGTCGGGAAGGATGGGCTCGGAGACGATCACCGTGTACTCCTGCACCGCGAAGCCGTCGTCGTCAAGGTACCCTGAATCCCGCATCACTATAAAGCAGGGGAGCACGGGGACGTTGTTGCGGGCCGCGAACGTGAACGCGCCTCTCTTGAACGGCCTGGGCTTTCTGTAATTCCACCACATTGCCTGCTCGGGGTAGATCAGGACAAAATGACCGTCCTGCAGTATCTGGTCCGTGGATTTTATAAACTTCTTCAGCGTGTCCTTGTTCGACGACAGGGGCAGCGTGTGGCAATGCCGCATCAGGAAGCCGTAGAAGCCGGGGAAGGAAGTGTAGTTGCCCTCGCGGATGACGCGGTAGAAAGTGCGCTTGGGCTGTTCAGCCGCCTCGTATACCATCTGGATCGCGAAGCTGTCCAGGGCGTTGAAGTGGTTGCAGGTGATGATCGCGCCGGAGGAGAGGTTCTGGAAATTCTCTATGCCGCGGATCTCCTTCAGTATGAACTTGTTCTCCTTCGTGAGCCGGTTGATGAACCGCCGGGCAAACATGAACGCCGCCTTGGTCTGCATCTTCTGGATGATGTTGCTGCGGTAATATTCGATCTCGTCGGGCATAAGGACTCTTGACGGAGGATCCGACTCCACGTCCTCGAAGAAATTGCCGCGGCGCTCGAAATCTTCTATCTTCTGAACGATCTCCACCCGGTCAAGCGACCTGGACTGGTTGACTACTTCTATAAAATTGTTCTCTTTTTCCGTCTCGATACGCGCCGTTTCCAAAAGTTTTTCGCCTCCTGCCTTGTCCCTCTCCCGCTGCTCGTCGGTATATGCCGCCTGGTTCGCCCTGAGTTCATCGTACACTTCCGTCCAGGCAGCGTATTTCCAGAATATGTCTCCGTGCTTGCAGTCCGGGTAGTTCCAGGGCTTACTGAACAGGCAGTAGTGGATTATCTTGGCCTCTTCGATAGGGAAGGGAATGTTGTCCAGCACTTCCGTGTTCCAGCGCTGGTTCAGCCAGTAGACGTGGTCCTTGCAGATGACGTTCAGGTAGTCCTCGTCCTGGGTCACCACGAAATTGTACAGGTGCAGATAGTGTATGAACTTGTCCAGGATGAACCGCATCCTGAATTCTTCACAATTGATCAGCAGTATGCCTGCGTTGAAGAAATTGTACCGGGAGATGCCGAGCGCTTTCTCCACGTAGGTGCCGTATACGTCGATCTGGATCATCACCTGTTCATGGCAGGCGCCAACGTAGCAGTCTCCTATGTCGGTCATGTACAGCTCGCTGATGTCTCCCTGCACGATGGTGTCGCTGTCGATATATATGGCTTTATCGTATTCGGGGAACATCTCTGAGATGAACATCCTGAAATACGTGGTCTTCGAATAATAGTCCCTTAAAGGAAGCTTGTCCGCGATGGATGCGATGTATTCGGAAACGTCGCAGAAACTGATCTCGAAATCGTCGTCCGCCAGTCTCCCCAGCACGTCCTGCATCTTCTCTGAAATGTCCGTGTGAAGCACGCAGACTTTGTAGAAATAATCTCTGGAAGCGTGCTCTTTCATCGACGTCAGCGATACGATGGTATATTTAACAAATCTGTCGTCGCATGCGTAAAAAATCGGTATTACTGGTCTTTCCATGTCAGTCAACTTTCCCTTTCCTTTCAAATAGATTTTTCAGATAGATATATTCGAACAGCACGTCGTCGAAAGTGAAATATTTAAACACTTTATGCACCTTCGAAACGTGCCACTGCTTGATGTTGTCCGTGTGAGGGTACGGGAGCCAGAACAGGCGCTTGGAGAAATGGCGCACCACCGTGTGTTTGTGGAGGAATTTCTGGTCGTTGAACCGCTGCTTCAGCATCTTTTTCTTCGTGGTGGAACGGATCAGCGCGCTCTGGTCCGCGAACACCAGCTTCTTTCTGCATATCCATTCACGGGCCTTTTCCAGGATCCCGGTCTCCTTCATATGCTTTAAGTTGAACAGCAGCACTCCGGCGTTGATATAGTTGGGCTGGATCAGATATTTGCCGTAGTGGTCCCTGGCCGCGGCGTATTCGTAACCTTCCACGTCTATGTCGTAGAGCAGGTGTACGTCGCGGTTGAACATTATGTCAGCGTCAAGGTACAGGAGCTTGTCGGGCATGCCTTCCACCAGGTCCGCGAAGAGCCTGATCAGCGTGTACGGGGAGCAATATGCGCTTTCGTTGGGCGATCCGGCAAAATATTTCTCGTACAGTTCCGTAACGTCAACGAGCCTGACGCCGTTTTCGGGGTTATACGTCCTGGCGATATTCTCCAGGAAGGACGCCTGTTCCTCCGTCACGGGAGTGTAATTGTCCCTGATCCTGGTGAGTGTCATGGTGAAAACATAGAAAGTGAAGGGCTCTTTCGAGTCCGTGCGCTTCAGGATGGACAGCATTCCCGTCAGCATGCCGTCGAAAACGCCGGAATTGCCGCAGAACAGTATATTGACCATCGCTATGCCTCCTCTTTTTTTATATATTTTATGAATTCCACGTCGGAATTCTCAGCTCTTTCGCACATCCTGCCGTACACCGCGTCCCTGAGCGCTTTCGCGCAGTCGGATCTGCCAAGAGACTCGTCCGGGAAGAAGGGACCGTCTATATAGGTGACGATCTTCGGCTTCTTCAGCTGCTTTCCCAAAAACCGCCTGGCCTGGTAGGTGTTGGTGAAGCAGAACACCGGAGCGTCCAGCCTCACGGGGTAACCGAAGGAGGCGTCGGGGAAGGGGCGGATCTTCGTGTAGTAGGGCCATATATGGGCCTCGGGATATATCACGACGCAATTGCCGCGGGCGATCTGCTTTTCCATACAGGCGCGGAAGTTTTTTGCCGCGGTCAGGTCGTCGGGCAACGGCATTGCCCCCATATATTGGTTCAGTTTTCCAAGCACCGGCATGGACACGTTGTTGGGATGCACCACGAAATATACGTCCTTCGGGAAGGCGAACACATTGGGCATCAGCGGGTCTCCGTAGTTGGAAGTGTGGTTCCCGTACATAAAATAACCCGTTTTGCGGTAGGGCTTCAGCAGCTTCCCGTTTCTGGTGCTCTGGTGCAGCACCAGCTTCGTGTACAGGAAGGCGAGGGGCGTGGCAGCGACTCTGTAGATCATAAAACGTTTGAATCCGTCAAAACCTTTCGTCCTGTCGTACACGTAGTTTCCGTCAATTTTTATTGGAGTGATACGGGCTTCGGAAAATTCGTCATTCAGTTCGTCGCTGTAATATATCACACGTCTTTTTTCCAACGCCTTTCATCCTCCTTTGACAGTATTCCGCCGCCGGTTTTTGTCCCGGGGTACGGCTGGATTGTACTATAAGCGCCGGAAAAGGTCAACCGCCCGGGGGCCTCCGAAGGGCCTGAAAGGGCAGGTGTAGAGGCTTTCCGTGACCTTTGTAGAACGTCAAAAAAGGGAGTGAACCGGCAGTAGAGTGGGGAAATCTGCGGTAGACAGGCGGAAACGGAGGTTGACAGCCGGGTGCGGGAGTAGAGGGGGAGCGCGGCGGGAACGGCCGGGAGAAATTCGGCGGGAAAAGCGACGGTGTGGTACGGCTTCGGGCGAAAAACTGTTTTTTACGGGCGCCGTTTATGATATAATTGACGCAGCAGATCATCCTGAACGTCAGAGAGGTATTCGATTATGGATAACAGGACAGCGGCAGACATCGAGAACACAGGGGCCTACGTGCTGAAAAGCAGGGGACTCGTCATCGAGGCATTGCCCTCGGAATTCAGATACACGTTCGTATTGCCCGGCGGAGCGCGCTGGGAGATGAACAGGGTCCCGTTCGTCAAAAAGGGAGATGGAACGGTATTGCCCTTCCCGAAACCGTCTTCGGTGTCGTTCAGGCACGCGGGGACCGGGGACGTTTTAAAGACGGTGTACAGCGGATTTGAAGGGTCCGGCATCGTTGCCACGGCAATGCTCCAGCTGGACGAAACTACCGGCGACGCCGTGTTCCGGCTTGGGATCGAAGGGGAAGCCAGGTTTGAATTCGATACGATCCAGTATCCCGCGCCGCTGGAGTTCGGGGCAAAGCCCGGCCACGGCTGCACGGTGCTTTCCCAGATGCAGGGAACGCTCTATCCCGCAGGGGAGCAGATCGTTGCCCAGACCGGCCTCATCTACGAGCGCGACGGGTACATGCCTCTCTACGGGCAGGTGAGGAACGGCAGCGGCTATGCGGCAATATTCGAGACTCCCTACGACGCCAGGTACGACGTCGACGACGACCGCATCCGGCCCCTGTGGCGCCACTCTCTGGGTCAATTCCGCTACGCCAGGACCATGCGCTACTGTTTCCGCGACGAGTGCGACCACAACGTGATCGCCAGATGCTACCGGGACTATCTGGAAGAGCGCGGCCTGCTGGTGACGCTGAAGGAAAAATTTGCCCGGAACCCCAAAGCCGAGCGCATACTGGGATTGCCCGTGATCCATTCCGGCATCGCGGCCCACATTGCCCCCGAGTCGATGTTTTACGATAAAGAACATCCCGAGAACAACGACAGGTACACGCCTTTCGACACCAGGGCCGCGGAGCTGAGAGCCCTGAAAGCCAGGGGCCTCGACGCCGCGTACACCCATTTCGACGGCTGGGGCAAACACGGCTACGACAACCTTCATCCGTCTCCTTTCCCGCCCAGCCCGGATGCCGGAGGCGCCGAGGGGATGAAGCGGCTGGCAGATACCTGCGCAGAGCTGGGATACATATTCGGCATTCACGATCAATACAGGGATTACTACTACGACAATCCCGATTTCTGCATCGACGAGGCGGTGACCTACGCCGACGGCAGGCATCCTTTCCACGACGTGTGGAACGGAGGCGCCCATACGTTCCTGTGCTCCGCGCTTGCCCCCGATTACGTGCGCCGGAACTACAACGAATTCAAAAAGCTAGGCATCAACGTGGAAGCCGCGTACCTTGACGTGTTCTCGGTGGTGGAACTTGACGAGTGCTACCATCCGGACCATCCCGCCACGAGGGAAGACTGCGCAAGGAACCGGCGCCACTGCCTGGAGATATTGACGGAGCAGGGGATAATACCTTCCTCCGAGGAAGCCACGGACTGCATCATTCCGTCGATGATCCTCTGCCACCACGCGCCCATGCACTGCACCGGATTCGATTACGAACTGGACGCCGTGGGTATTCCCATCCCGCTGTTCACGCTGGTATATCACGACTGCCTGATAGTGCCCTGGATCGGCCTCCCCGAAGAGAGGAGCGGCTGGTGCATACCCAGGGGCGAATCCGCGTACGCCTACGCGATCCTGTACGGGCAGCCTGTATACTGCCCCATGGACGCGGATGAAAAAGATATCGAAGCGGTCAAATTCGCCTGCGGCAACGCAAAGCGCCTGGCTCACGAGCGTATGGTGAAGCACGAATTTTTGAGCGAGGACAACAGCCTCCAGCGCACGACGTTCTCCGACGGCACGGTGATCACGGTAAACATCCGCAGCGGCGAGTACGAGATCCGGCCGGGGACGTGACGGCGGCGTGAGGCGCGAGGCTGCGGAACGCCCGGGAGCGCCGGGGAGACGTCCTTGAAAGGCCACGAAAAAGGCTTGTGAAAGGCCTCCAAAAGCCCCTTAGAGGGTTGCCAAACGGCCCCTTTGAGGATATAATCGACCAGGAAAAAACGAGCCGCGTTTACAGGACGTTATGCTGCTTTTTGGAAGCGAAGCCTGAAAGGAAGCTGAAGATATGAAAAGCTGTTTTACGGAAAAGAAAACTGAAAAAGACCGCAGGGGCAGAGCCTGCGCTGTTGCAGCCGTGATATGCGTGCTGCTGACGGCCGCGGTGCTTTTGATGGAAGGCTGCGGAAAGACGCCGGGAGAAACGGTGATCACCGTGCCCACGGACGCGCCCGCCACCGAAGAGGCCAAAACGGACGAACCGGCATTGACCGACGCGCCCGCTACGGATGAGCCTGCGTTGACTGACGAGCCCGCCACAGACGAACCTGCCACAGACGTTCCTGCCACCGGCACTCCGGCGCCCGAGACGGAGATACCTTCAGCCACCGCAAACATAACGGCCACTCCCGCGCCCACGTCTACGGCTACCCCGGAGCCTACAAAGACTCCCACGGCCACTTCCCGCCCCACGCCTACCGCCACTCCGGCACCCACTCCCACCCTCGCTCCCTACGACGAGCCGGACAACGTTTTCATGACCTGGAACGATTCCACGCTGGGCGCCTTCAAGACCACCCAGGGCAAGCAGACCGACGTCACTCTGGCAGACGACGGCATTAAATTTACCTACACCGCAAGCGCCGGCGCCGATCCTTTCGTATACTTCGATCTCGAAAAATACCAGAGCGTATCCGGTAAAAACGCCCTTGCAGGCAGCAAAGGCTCCTATATAGTGATGAAAGTCAGGTCCGAAGGCGGCGACGGAGACATTGAAATGTTCACCCACAAGCCCGCCGCGGGAGACAGCGCCAAGACCTGCTACACCGCGGACGGAGACTGGCATTACGTGCTGGCCGACATGACCGGTACCACGCTCACACAGCCCGCCAAACTCACCAAAGTCCGCATCGACTGGTCCGGCATTAGCACTAAGAAAGGCGCCACCATGGTGCTGTCCGAGATCCGCTTCTACGACAGTTACGAAGACGCCATGGAAGCCGCCGGCCTTTCGAAGTACATATTGAAAGATTCCTCTTCCCTCAGCGACAACGACCCGCTGGCCAGCAGGAAACTGACCGCAACAAACGAAGAATCTTCCGTGAAGCTCTGGTTCGAGCATCCCACCGAGAAGATCAACCGCAACGTCACCAAGGCAGGCAGCAGGACAGGCTACACCGTATATATGGCCAGGAACGAAGCCGAAAACGCACAGTTCATCATTGCCCCCGGCAGAGCCGTGAACCTCAGAGTGGAAGTTGACCCGTTCTCAGACGGCAAGGGCAACACCGTTGATTTCGAGCTTGCCTACGAGTATTACCACAACATCAGCGGCACCTTCATCCCCGACGGACTGATCCCGTACACCGGACCGGTCAGCGTGGCCGCGGGCAATTCCCAGGGCTTCGTCATCCGCCTGACTTCGCTGCCTTCCACCAAGGCCGGAACGTACAATTCCGTCATCCACGTTTACGACGACGACACGGGCAAAGAGATCAAGCGCGCCGCTGTTGCCGCCCACGTCTGGAACGTGGAGCTGTCCGAAGAGACCAAACTCCGCACCGCCTTCGCCATGAGCGAGGACCAGATCAAGAACTCCTATTCCGACCAGAAATACACTCCCGAGCAGAAGAACGTGCTGTACGACAGCTACTACGCCTTCTTCCTCAAATACCGCATCAACATCATGGACGTGCCTCACGGACTCACTTCCGGCTACGCGGCCAACAACGTGCTGAACAATCCCCGCGTTAATACGGTTAGATGGCGCAACCTCGACTGGAGCATCAAGGACGACAACGACGGCGTGTGGCCCGACTGGATGGACAAAGTGTTCTACTACACTGTCGACGAGCCCGGCGCCCGCAACAGCATTGCCACGGACATGGCCACGCTGCTTAGCCACGCCAACACGATCCGCAGCAACACGCCTCAATACCGCATGGTTTGCCCGATCGATCGCAACGACAACCTCACCGCCGACGGAAAGGCCGCTTCTTTCGCCAATTCCGACACGGATATGATCGGCTACATGCAGCAGGCTACCAACATCTGGTGCGTTAAAATGGACGCCTTCACGCCCAGAGAACTCAGATTCGTAAAGGGCTCTCTGAACCTTCAGTCTATGGAGCAGGACATCCGTTACGGCACCTTCGCGCAGAGGATGAAAGCGCGCGTGGAGCAGGGCGACGAGCTCTGGGCCTACGTGGCCATCAACCCCACCGAGCCATACGTGAACTGGATGCTCCGCTCCGACGGCACCGAGGCGATCACCACGATGTGGCAGCTTTACCAGAACGACGTCACCGGCCTCCTTTACTGGACCGTCAACTACTGGAAGGTCAATTACTGGGGCTCCAGTCCCTGGCAGCTTCCTTACGGCTCCACGGGCTACGGCGACGGAGATCTGATCTACAGTGGCTACAGTTTCGACCTCACCGAACCCATCCCGACGCTGAGACTCGAGTCTCTGCGCGACGGTATCGAAGACTACCAGATGCTCTGCATGCTGGAAGAAAAGCTGGGCAGGGAAGCCGTCGACGAGCTCGTATCACGCATCACCACCAGCGTCGTCACGTTCTCCAGAGACGACGACCTGATCCGCGCGGTCAGGGCGCTGCTGGGGCAGACGCTGGAAAACGCGATGAACTGACTTCAATGGCAGCAAAACGTGTTTCATACTTTAAGGAGGAAACCGAATGACTAACAAAGAGATCTACAAGAAGACGCTGTGCTTCTCCGTGCGTCAGCTGATCATCGGGCTCATTTCCCTGGTGCTGTTCGCGGGCTTTTGCGTGGCTGGATATTTCATTGCCGAGAAAGCGGCGGACAAAGGGCTCATCGGCCTTGCCATCGGCCTGGTCGTGGGACTGATAGTCGCCGCCCTCATTTCCAGATTCCTGATATACCGCCAGAAAGCGGCCCAGATCGCCATGATGACGAAGGGCATCACCGAAGGGACGCTGCCGGACAACGTTTACCAGGAAGGCAAAAAGATCGTTAAGGAGCGCTTCGCCACTCTGGCGGCGCTGTTTGCCATTACCGCGGCCATCAAGGCCATATTCAACCAGATCGGAAGAGGCATCTCTTCGCTGGGCCAGACGCTGGGCGGCGATACAGGAGGCGCGGTGGGTTCCGCGGTCTCTTCGGCCATACAGACCATGGTGGCGTACCTTTGCGACTGCTGCCTCGGATGGGTCTTCTTCCGCAGCGGCGTCAGCGCTGTAAAGGCCACCTGCGAAGGCGCGGTGCTCTTCTTCAAGAAGGGCAAGGCTCTTATTAAGAACGTGGGCCGCATATTCGGCATGGGCCTCGCTTCCCTCGCGCTGATCGGCGGCGCGGTGTTCGGCCTGTCGTATCTTATCTTCAGCCGCTTCGGCAACGCTTTCAGCACGCTGGCCTCTGAGATCGCGGAGGGCGCGGCCCGTCTCGAGACGGAGGCCCCGGATTTCCTGACGAACCCTGCCACGCTGACCATAGCCTGCGCGGGATTGCTGGGCGTCGTGATCTGGTCCTTCGTCCACACGTATTTCATCCGCCCCTTCGTGCTTACAGGAGTGCTCCGCAATTACCTCGAGGCAGGCATGGCGGACATTCCCACGGAGGAATCCTTCGCGCTGCTCGACAGCAAGTCCCCCAAGTTCGCCAAGCTCAGAAAGCAGCTTACGGATTAAGCAGGAAATCGACCGTCAACGCAAATTGAAAAAGGCTGTTAAGCTGCCGGCGAATGTTGCCGGACTCACTTAACAGCCTTGTTTTTTTGCCTGTTTTTGCGGGATCGAAAAAAAACGCGTTCTCAGCCCCGTTTAACGGCCACAGTTCCGATCTTCCCGTTGATATCCAGTTCCTTGGAAAATGCCTCAGAGGGGATCACAGGGGCATCAGCGGGCACGCAGAGCACTTCATCCGTAAGAGTGTCCGCCATGATGGACTTTGCGTTCCGTTTCACCAGCGCCGCGAGGTCATCGTTGTCCGCCACGTACAGGCGGATGTGGTCGGTGACTTCGAAGCCGGCTTCCTTGCGCATGGACTGGACCTTGCTCACCAGTTCGCGGACGTTGCCCGCCTCGATGAGCTCCGGCGTGAGGGTGATGTCCAGCACCACGGTGACGCCGCCGTCTTCCTGGGTGTCGAATCCGGGCATGCGGGCGATCTCGATGAGCAGGTCGTCTGCGGTGACGGGAGTGGCAACGCCGTCAAGCACGATATCCAGAGTTCCGGTCTCGTTCAGCTTCTTCATTGCCGCGGCAGCTTCGGCACCGTTCAGGTTGGCAAGGAATTCTTTTACTCTTCCTATATCTTTTCCGAACTTCTTGCCGAGCGTCCTCAGCTGAGGCTTGAAGGAGTAGCTGGTGAAGGCGGAAGTGTCGTCGGTGAATTCGATCCTGCCCACGTTCAGCTCGTCCTCGATGACGTCCGTGAAGTAGCCGTCAAGCTTCAGATCGGACTTGACGAACATCCTGGAGAGAGGCTGGCGGTTTTTGATCGCCGCGTCGTTCCTGGCGCTGCGTCCCAGCACAACGATCTTCAGCACGTGCTCCATCTTGTCCTCCAGATCGGCGTTGATCATGGATTCGTCGGCCTTGGGGAAGTCGCACAGGTGCACGCTCTCGGGAGCGTCGGGATAGACGCTTCTGACCAGGTTCAGGTAGATGTCCTCGGACATGAAGGGCAGCATCGGAGCGCAGATCTTGACCAGATCCACCAGCACGGTGTAGAGGGTCATGTACGCGTTGATCTTGTCCTGCGGCATGCCTTCGCCCCAGAAGCGGTCGCGGCAGCGGCGCACGTACCAGTTGGAAAGCTCGTCGATGAAGTCCGCCAGCACTCTGGAGGTCTCCGTGATGCGGTAGTTCCAGAGGTTGTCGTCGACGGCCTTGATCACAGAGTTGATCCGGGACAATATCCATTTATCCATCACGGACAGTTTGTCGTACTCCAGTTTGTAGTTTTTCGGGTCGAATCCGTCAATATTGGCGTACAGCACGAAGAAGGCGTAGGTGTTCCAGAGCGTGCCCAGCACCTTGCGCTGGCCCTCGGTGACCGCCTTGTCGTGGAACCGGTTGGGCAGCCAGGGCGCGGAATTCGAGTAGAAATACCAGCGGATGGCGTCTGCGCCGTATTTGGCCAGGGCGTCGAAGGGATCAACTGCGTTGCCCTTGGATTTGGACATCTTCTGGCCGTTTTCATCCTGCACCAGTCCCAGCACGATGACGTTCCTGTAGGGCGCCTTGTCGAACAGCAGGGTGGATATGGCCATGAGGGAGTAGAACCAGCCTCTGGTCTGGTCAACGGCTTCGCTGATGAAGTCTGCGGGGAAGTTGTCCTCGAAAATCTCTTTGTTCTCGAAAGGATAGTGCCACTGGGCGAAGGGCATGGCGCCTGAGTCGAACCAGCAGTCGATGACCTCTTTAACGCGGGTCATCCGGCCTCCGCATTTTGGGCAGCGGATGTTGACGGCGTCGATGTAAGGCCGGTGCAGCTCGATATCATCTGGGCAGTTGTCCGACATCTCTTTGAGTTCGGCGATGGAGCCTACGCAGTGTTTGTGGCCGCAGGCGCACTCCCAGATGTTGAGCGGCGTGCCCCAGTAGCGGTTGCGGCTGATGCCCCAGTCCTGCACGTTCTTGAGCCAGTCTCCGAAGCGGCCCTTGCCGATGCTCTCGGGGATCCAGTTCACGGTCTCGTTGTTGGCGATGAGCCTGTCTTTCACGGCGGTCATCTTGATGAACCAGGAGTCTCTGGCATAGTAGATGAGGGGCGTGTCGCAGCGCCAGCAGTGAGGGTAGGAGTGGGTGAATTTGGGAGCCTTGAACAGCAGCTTCCGGTCGGCAAGGTCTTTCAGGATCAGCTTGTCCGCGTCCTTGCAGAACGTGCCGGGCCATGAGGTCTCGGCGGTCATTTCGCCTTTTCCGTCAACCAGCTGCAGGAAGGGCAGGTCGTATTTCCGGCCTACGTTGGCGTCGTCTTCGCCGAACGCGGGGGCAATATGCACGATGCCCGTGCCGTCGGTGAGCGTTACGTAATCGTCGCAGGTGACGTAGTATGCCTTTTTATCAAGCTGCTTGAAATTGTACAGCGGCTCGTATTCCATGCCTTCCAGCTGGGCGCCGGTGTAGCTTTCCAGGACGGTGTATTCGCCATCGATATTGGCCTTCACCAGCTCCTCCGCCAGGATGTAGCTCTCTTCGCCCACGTCGACGCGCACGTATTTGTAGTTGGCATTGACGCAGAGGGCAACGTTGGAGGGCAGCGTCCAGGGCGTGGTGGTCCAGACCAGGAAATAGGTGTTGTCCGTGCCCTTGACCCGCATCTTAACGGTGGCGGAACGCTCGGTGACGTCCTTGTACCCCTGGGCAACCTCGTGGCTGGAAAGGGGAGTCCCGCACCTGGGGCAATACGGCACGATCTTGAAGCCTTTGTACAGCAGGCCTTTGTCCCAGATATTTTTCAGCGCCCACCATTCGGACTCGATAAACGTGTTTTCGTAGGTGACGTATGGATCGTCCATATCCGCCCAGAAACCCACGGTGCCGGAGAAATCTTCCCACATGCCCTTGTATTTCCAGACGCTCTCTTTGCACTCTTTGATGAAAGGCTCGAGGCCGTACTGCTCGATCTGGTCCTTGCCGTTGATTCCCAGCTTCTTCTCCACTTCCAGCTCTACCGGCAGGCCGTGGGTGTCCCAGCCCGCCTTGCGCAGCACCTTGAAGCCTTTCATGGTGCGGTAGCGGGGGATCATGTCTTTTATGACTCTCGTGAGCACGTGGCCGATGTGGGGTTTCCCGTTAGCCGTGGGAGGCCCGTCGTAGAAGGTATAAGTCTCACCTTTCGCGCGGTTGTCAATACTCTTGCGGAAGATGTCGTTGTCCCTCCAGTACTTTTCTACGGTCTTTTCCCGCTCAACAAATTTAAGGTCTGTGGAGACTTTATCGTACATAAAAAACTGCCCCTTTCGTGCGGTCAAGGCTGATTAAGCGCGGTCAATGCCGCTCTTTTAATCATACCGCAATCGGTGAGGCAAGTCAAGACGGAAGGGAGGGGGGATACGGGGCGAAATTCGGCCTTGAGGCCGGGCGAAATTGACCTTCGGTCAGCGAGATCTGCGCTGACGCGCAAGCGAAATTGTGCTTCGCACAGCTATATTCCGCTACGCGGAGTGAAATTCGGTCTTACGACCGAGCAAAATTGCGTGCTGCCTCGTAAGCGGCAATTTCGCCGGATCCGCAGGATCCAATTTCGCTCGCTGTAAGGCGAATTTAGCTGCCGCGTAAGCGGCAATTTCGCTCGTCCGCCAGGACGAATCTCGCTCGACGCAGTCGAATTTCGCTCACATTTGTCAATACGCCGCCATGGCCGCCGCCTGGTCGTTGTCAACGTATATGGTGAGCTCCATTCCTTCCACTTTGTAACTCAGCCGGGGGCAATCATTGACCATCGTCGCTTCGTTATTGACGTATCCTTCTTCCACGAAGAAAATAGCGTCGATATGATCTTCCAACCCGGGCCATGAATAGAGTATGTATTTCCGCGAGATCCCCGTTTCAGGGTCTGGGTCTCCGGGATTTATCTGGTACTGCTTGCAATCCGCCATGACGAAGAACCACCCCAGTTTATCATCCGCCCTTAACGTTTCTCCCGACTGCTTATTAACGATGCGGACCGTGTAGACGTCATCGGGATTGATCGCATCCTGAGAGTACTTGTAATAGATGGACATTCCTGTCTCGCCATGTACTCCATATTGATACCAGTTAACGCCCTTCAGGACCGGTATCAGATCTTTCGAAAAGGGAGAAGTATCGGGTTCACGGTCTCTGAAATACACGTAGAAGTACATATTATGTTCTTCCGAATTTTTGACGGTGAACATCGCCAGGCCGGAGGAGTTCGTTATGGAATAACCAACGTATTCGCGGTCAATGTTGTAGAAGGCCACTTTTATGCCGCTTTTGTCCAGTCCGCCGTACGTTCCGTACAGGTGTACGTAATACGTCATATCCATCACGTAGGGGCTGTACCGTGTGTTCGGCACTTCCTCGGGAGTACGCATATTGTATACAAGATAGTAGCGCCGCTGGTCGTAAATATCGCCGTCAATGCCCTGAGGATCTTTTTCGGGCATATATTTCGGGTCAAGTTCCGTATCGGGCGTGTAAATGAGGCCTTTCTCCTCGACGGTGATCGTCACGTCGTATTTGATCGAAGTGCCTTCCACGTAGGCTCTCAGCGTGAAACTGCCCTTCTTAATGCCTTTGACCGTTCCGGCGGCCTGGTCGATCTGCGCGTATTCGCCGCCCTCGACGATCTTCCAGCTTACCTTGCCGACGTTGTAATTTTCGGGGTAAACGTCGCAGTTGAGCTTTGCCGGTTCGCCTATAAAGAGCTTGCTCGCCATCCTTACAGATACCGTCTGGATCCGGACGTCGGACGTGGGAGTGGGATCCGGACTGGGCGTCGCCTGAACGGGGTCTCCGGAGGTGATCCTGAACACGTATGCCACCTGGCGCGTTTCATATCCGCCCATCGACGGTATATAATCTCCTCTCTCTGTAAGGACGACCGCAATTATCACGTCTAATGAGTTGGGCACGACGCTTCCCGGAAGATAATACCGAAGCTTCGACAATTCACCGGTAATGCCGCTTATGCTCGTATATGTTGAACCGTCGTATTTTTTGACCTCGCCAACGGATCCCACGTAATAACTGTCGGTCGGTTCTCCGTTTGTCCACGATTCAGAAAAGTCCTTATAGTAATCCACAATAGGAGCGGAGGCAGATATCTGCGCGAAATCCAGGGAAGCGGTAAGGTCTTCGACCACGAAGTCAGTGCCGTCGAAAGACACTGTCTTTACCGTTCCGGCTTTGTACGGGGCAATTGTTTTACCTTCCTGGACGATAACGAAGGGCAGGGAGTGATCGGGCGTGACGTCGGGAGCAGCTGTGGCAGTCGGCGTCGCCGTAGGCGTCAATGCGGTTGTCGCCGTCGCGTCTCCTGTGGGCAACGTCCCGCCGTAGGAACCTTCTTTGACAGCGAAAACGTAATCGTACGCGTAATAGTCAAAGAACTCGTTCTTTTCCGTATAAAACCGGCTTGGCGTCTTATAAGAGACTCTCACGCAGACGTAATAAGGTTCCTTGAGTTCGGGCTCCCAGGCGTAGATGCGCTCCAGTTCCTCGGTCAGATCCCTGGCCGCATAGCTGGCGGTGACGGGAGCATAGAAGTTGTATTTTTTTGTATAAAGTTCTTCCAGATTGCAGTCGTAGATCATATATTGGCAGATGCCATATTCGTACAATCCCTGTTTTTCCGCGAGCCTGAGCGTGGAATCACGGTTGAACGTGAAAGTGTATGCGCCCATATTCTGGGACAATATCTGCATGCGCGGATTTATTCCGTCAGCGTACAGCGGGGCGGGTGTCGCGCCTTCCGCAGGGAGGTCGATCAGCACCTGGCTCCATGCCAGTTCGCTTCGCGGATAGGATAACGATTTGTTATTTACCACGTACAACAGCGTATCCTCCGGTGTGAGGGACGGATCGGACGTGACGCCGGGATCGTCTGTCGAGGGGAGAAGCGTTCCGGAGGGGTCGCCGGGAACGGCGGTGGCCGGGAGGGACGTTTCAGACGCGTGATCGGTGGCGTTGATCCGGGGATCATAAGTCGGGAACTCGTTGCCAACGTATCCGCTCTGGACCGGCTTTTTGCTCCTGCTTCGCGCCAAGATGACAATGGCTGCCGTGGCGCCTGCGACGAACAGCAATACCGTGGCGGCAATGCTGACAACGCTCTTCCAGGATCTTTCGCTCCTTCCGTTCCGGCGGCCTTTCCTGCCGCGGTCAGTTCCCGTTCCGGAGTTCTTCTTTCCTGCCTCGCCGATCGCGCCTGACGCTCCTGCTGCCGCGGCTGCCGCCGTTTCCGCCGATGCGAATTCCGCGCACTCTTCGACGATGTCAGCGTCGATCTGCTTCATATATCCGGCCAGTTTTTCTTCGTTCATAATTCTACTCCTTCTGCCGACAGGTACTCCTTAAGTTCATTCCTTGTCCTGTAGAGGACGGACATCACGGTGCCCTGGGGGATGCCCGTTTTAGCCGAGATCTCCGCGATAGACCGCTCGTAATAGTACCTTGCCACGAACAGCCTGCGCCTGTCCTTGTCGATCCTCCTGAGAAAAGCCGATATCAGGGCGGGTATCCTGCCGTCTTCCGCGATCTCGGAAACGTCCTTCACGCGGTCCGGCAATTCTTCTCCGCCGTCAACGGAGTCCAGCGTATCACGGGGGATCTCCGACTTCCTGTTCCTTGACCTTAGCAGGTCAACGGCCGCGTTCCGGACAACGGCTTCGGCGTATGCGCCAAGGTGCTCGGGCATTGCCGGGGGGATGCTGTTCCAGAGTTTCAGGCAGGCGTCGTTGACGCACTCCTCCGCGTCCTCGTCGTTTCCCAGGATCCCTTTCGCCGTACGACGGAGCCTCGCGCCGTATTGCCGCGTCAACTCCTCTATCGCATTTTCGTTTCTGTTGTCGAACAACAGCAGGATGTCGGTGTCTTTCAACCAGTTCTCACCTCTACACAGAAGCAGACGGAAAACGGACCGTCTGTATTTCATATTTTATAAAAAATATTTTCCGGGTGCAACTTGCGGGCCTCTTGCTGAGCGGCTCCGTCGGCACAAAAAATCGACCCGCCCCGGACAGGGCAGGTCGATCTCGTACAAAGTACTAACTTGTGCGTTCCGCTTTGGATCTCAGAAAGCTCTCTTCTTGGAGAAGACGACAGCCGCGCCGAGGGCAAGAACAGCGATAACAGCGAACATAGCCACGGTCATATCGCCGGTGGTGGGCTGAGTCTCAGGGGTGTGACCCTCGAAGACGTACTCGTTCAGATTCAGGCCTTTGCAGGTCCAATCGGTGTAATCGGTGTTCTTCTGGTTAGACAGTCCGCCGCCGCCTGCGACAAGGAACATACCGAAGTACAGGTCATCCTGGCCGTACACGAAAGCGTCAGCGCCGGCAACGTCGGTGATGGTGAAGATCTCTTTGGGGAGCTTCGCGGTGAACTCGTAGCCGCTGGCGGTCTTAACGATCTGGCCGTTCACCTTGGAAGTGATGTCGGCTCCGCCGGGAGCGGGATCGTCAAGCAGGCCGTTGGCGTGGTTGTGCTGGAGAGCGGTGAGAGTGTCGCCCAGTACGAAGGAAACGAACTGGCCGGTGGTATCCCACAGATAGTTGCCGGGGTTG
>JAEEGL011068413.1_pt1 | contig 49895 bp, 32 predicted proteins | sample 9134231 | NCBI WGS metagenome assembly JAEEGL01 (sample SAMN16246548, study PRJNA631951) | gut metagenome | biome: gut microbiome; feature: rumen; material: fiber-attached | host: Bos | place: Iran: Karaj | collected 2018-10 | reverse complement strand
TTGTCGCCACACCCTTGCCTTCACCATTTTTATTTTGCAAAGATACTTATAATTTCACGATGCAAATATACGAGAGGCTGAATCTCAATAACGTTGCAAAGTCGAGCGCAGAGCCGAACTCGTTCGAGCTATGCCGAGATGTAGCAACGTCTCGAAGAAACCCCATACAAGAAACCGATAGGTTTCGCAGTGTGGGGTCCAGGATAACCCTACTATTCGGCGTCCTGAAAGGACGCGACATAGAGACTATTTGGTAAAATTCAGTCATATGTTATATTAGAGCGAAAATTATCTATTTTGTCCACCCCAACGCCAAACTCAGGACTATCGTGACTATAAAAAATACGATTACAGCACCCAAGCCCCAAGTCAAGTAGCCAAAAAAGAATTTTGCTTTCGCAACAACATCATCGGGCAACCTAGGGTCTTTCGTCATTCTTCTTAGGTCGGTTATCAATTGCAATGATGAGTATCCAAAACCGTTTTTAGGGGCTTTGCCATATTGCCTCAACAGATGGGTCGCCATAGCTACTACCATCCAGCTCGAAACTATGTAGAATACGACAACTGAGGATAATACGATAAAGACCATCATGATTATGAATGTGTTAACGTGTTAATGCGTGAGCCGAAGGCCGCGAACACCGCTGAAAAAGAGATAATAAAGTGAGCAATGAGTTAGTCCTTGGTGCATTTATATTGAAAATTGAAAGTTGGCTGCCGCTTTCATTTGTCTAATCACTAATCACTTAAATTAGTGAACAGTGATCAGTGAACAGTGACACGAATGGGGTCGTATCATGTGTCACAAAAAAGCGCTCGTGTCACAGGTCACTGGTCACAGGTCACTATAAATCTAATCACCAATCACTAATCACTAATTAACGAACTCTCATTTTCACTTTTCAATTCATTAAGTAGTTCTCCATGCGGTGCTGTGCCAACTGCTCATAGCGGGTACCGGGTTTGCCGTAGTTGGCGTAGGGGTGTATGGCGATGCCGCCGCGGGGGGTGAAAATGCCCTTCACCTCCAGATATCGAGGCTCCATCAGCTTCACCAAGTCCTTCATTATCGTGTTCACACAGTCCTCGTGGAAGTCTCCGTGGTTGCGGAACGAGAAGAGGTACAACTTCAAACTCTTGCTCTCCACCATCCTATGGTCGGGAATATACATGATGCGTATCTCTGCAAAGTCGGGCTGTCCCGTAATGGGACACAGCGTGGTGAACTCCGGGCAGAGAAATTCCACCCAGTAGTCGTGGTCGGGATGCATGTTCTCAAACGTCTCCAGCACCTCAGGTGCATAGTCCATGCTATACTCTACCTTATGTCCCAGCTGTTGAAGATTATCTTTTGTTCTATCCATGACTTATTTAATTAAGAATTAAGAATTAAAAATTAAGAATTAAAAATTAAAAATTAAGAATGACTCAGTTTATTATAAGACTGACTTTTTACAGCCTCGAGAGGCAAGCTCCCATAGGAGTTGTATACCGCCCGTTTCGCGAAATCATAGAGAGATCTACTTTTCCCCAAGATTTCTGGATTTCCGCCGCAGGCGGGGTGATACATTTCGAGACAGTTTGGCAAAAATCAGTCATACATTATACCAGAGCGTTCACTTTTAATTTTTAACTTTTAATTTTTAACTTCCCCCAAATGTCTCTATCATACACGTCGGTGTTCTCTTTCTTCTTCACCGCGCACACCACGCGCACCGTCACGGGCAGCACTATCAACTCGTAGGTCGTCTTCAACCCCACCTGCCACAGCACAAAGCTCGGCATCAGCTCCCATGGCACTATTCCGGCCAGCGCAATGGGGAAGAAAATCATCGAGTCGCACAACTCACCGGCCAATGTGCTCGCCACTGCGCGCAGCACAAACCAGCGTCCTTTGCTCATCACCTTCATCTTCGACATCACCGCTGCGTTCACAAACGAGCCCACAAGGAATGCCAAGAACGAAGCCACCGCCACCCTGGGCGCCAGCCCAAAGATAGTGTGGAAGCTCTCCACGTTGTCGCCCACGCCGGGCAGCGCGTCGACCACCGCTCCCAACATCACGAACAAGAAGTTCATCCCGAATGCCGTCCATATCAGCATCCTTGCTCTGCGGAATCCCCACACCTCTGCCACCACGTCGTTGATGATGTAGCTGAGTGGAAACACCAATAAGGCTCCGGTAAAATTCACTGGCCCGAAGCTAAACTGCTTCAAGGCAAAAAGGTTTGCTGCCATCAGGCAGGTGGTGAAAAGCGTGGCCATCACGGCAAAAAGCACGCTCACCTGTTGCGTCTGTTTCTGCATTATCTTGTTTTGTTAAAGGGGGTTATCAAGTACCCCTGTGTTAATAATCGCCTGCAAAGATACAACAATTTTTTAAATCACTGCAATTTTGTGACCAGCGAAAGTTGAAAGTTGAGAGTTGAGAGTTGAAAGTTGAAATATAGTGACTAGTGACCTGTGACACGAACATTTTCGTTAAGCCGAATGCAGACGAACTTGTTCGTATGCTGAGGCGAGGAAACGTAACGAAGTAATGCGCTCGTTTCACTGGTCACTATATATCTGGTCACTGGTCACTTAAAAACTCCAATCACTAATTTTGAGTATATTTTATGGTAATTGATTTTTTTTGTGTATTTTTGCATTTGCCTTTCGAGGTAGAGTAAACCCAAATTGATGTCTGTAACATTTTGTTACAGAACTAATTCTAACAACAAATACCTAATATGGAAGAACTGAACGAAACCGGCATGTCGCCGGAGACAATCAACCCTGCTACCGTGAATACGGAGGAGACCGGCAACCAGCCGGAGACAATCAACGAAGTTGCTGACGCCAAAGAGCCCGAGGCAACTACTGCTACAGAACCCGCCCCCGCGGCTGTCGCCGCAGAGCCCGTCGAGGCGTCGGAAGCCGAGGCTGCACCGGCACCTGCTGACCCTGCCCCCGCCGCTGAGGCTCACGAGCCCGCTCCAGAGGAGCCCGCCGAACCTGAGGTGGATTATTCCGCCATGACCCGCGAGGAGCTGTTGGACGCTTTCAAGGAGCTGATGCAGCTGGACCTCGCCACCGTGCGTAACCGCGCCAGCACTATCCGCAACCAGTTCAACACGCTGAACAAGGATGTGGAACGTCAGGCATTTGAGGCTTTCTTGGCCGAGGGTGGCAACAAGGACGACTATCACCCAGCCAACGATGCCGTGGCCGAGGCCTTCTATGCCGCCTACGACGATTATCGTGCACGCCGCCAGAAGATGCAACAGGAGCAGGAGGCTCAGAAACAACGCAACCTCGAAGCCAAGCAGCAGATATTGGAAGAGCTGCGTGTGCTGATCGATAAGGACGAGGAGACTTTGAAGCAGACCTACGACGAGTTTAACGCCATCCAGGAGAAATGGAAGGGTATCGGCGAGGTGCCGCGCGAGAATATGAACGACCTGTGGCAGAATTATCATTTCTTGATTGAGCAGTTCTTCAATAAGGTGAAGATAAATAAGGAGCTCCGCATGCTCGACCTGAAACGCAATCTGGAACAGAAGATACAGCTGTGCGAACGGGCTGAGGAACTGATAGTGGAGACCTCGGTGCTGAAGGCTTTCAAGGCCCTGCAGGGACTGCGCGCCCAGTGGAAGGAGATTGGCCCCGTGCCGGCCGAACAGAACGAGGAGACCTGGCAGCGCTTTAACAACGCCGCCAACCAAATCGACGAGCGTCGCCGCGAATATTACGACCAGCGCCAGGACGAGTTGGAGCAGAACCTACTTGCCAAGCAGGCCCTGATAGAGAAGGCCGTGGAGCAGACCCGCGAACAGCCGCAGAGCGCCAAGCAATGGAACGACACCACCGAGGCGTTGGACGAGCTGCTGAAGCTTTGGAAGAGCATTGGGCCGGTGCCTCGCGAGCAAAATGAAGAGGTGTGGGGCAAGTTTAAGGGCATCATCGACAAGCACTATGCCGACAAGAAGCTCTACTTTGCCCAGTTGCGCGACGAGCAGGGCGAGAACTACAATAAGAAGCTCGACCTCTGCCTGCGTGCCGAGGCAATTGCCAAGCGCGAGGACTGGAAGAACGCCACCGAGGAGCTGCTGCAACTGCAGGCCGAATGGAAGAATATCGGCTCGGCCGGCTACAAGCAGGGCGACAAGGTGTGGAAACGTTTCCGCCACGCCTGCGACGAGTTTTTTGCCAAGAAGGGCGAGTACTACAAGGAGCTGCGTAGCAGCGAGAGCGAGAACTTGGCTCAGAAGAATGCCATCATCGAAGAGATGAGAGCCTACCAGTTTGGTGAGAACAAGGAGGAGAACCTCGATGCCATCAAGGGATTCCAGCGCCGCTGGGCTGAGATAGGCCATGTGCCCCGCAAGGACAAGGAGAAGGTGATGGGCGAATACCGTAGCCTGCTCAACGGCATCTTTGAGAAGCTGAAGATTTCGGCCCGTGAGGCGGAGGAGACCTCCTATCGCGAGAAAGTGCGCAACTTTGCCGGAGATTCGCGTCGCTTTGTCAACAACGAGCGTCAGGAGCTGACCGACAAGATAGAGAAGTTGCGTTCGGACCTCAAACTGTGGGAGAACAACCTCGGCTTCCTGGCCAGCAGCAAGCAGGCCGACCTGCTGAAGGAGGAGTTTGAGAAGAAGATGCAGGCCGCCCGCCAGCAGATAGCCCTGCTGCAGGCCAAGGTGCGCATCCTCGACGAGGCCGAGCAGGAGAAAGAAGAGAAAGAGGACTAGCCCGTTTTTTTCCGACATGAAGAGAATCGTCATATCGGTGGTGGCTATTGTGGGCATGGCTATGCTGACGAGTTGCCACCACACGCCTGCCGAAGCGGTGCAACTGCACCGCTTCGACCAGGTGTTGTTTGAGACCCCTGTGGAGCAACTTGGAGCCAAGTTGCAGGAGGTGAAGGGCGAGTATGCCACCGACTTGCTGAATATCCATCCCGAGGATGCGGGCTTTATGCAGATGCTTACAGGCTTTGTGAGCGACCCCACGATGCGCGACATCTATAGGATGGTGGACAGTGTGCTGGGCGACATGAAACCCCAGGCGGAAGCGCTGGGCGCGGCACTGAAAAGGGCGGAAGAGCTCTGTCCGACGATGCGCTACGACAAGGTGTATACCTACCTGTCGGGTCTGTTTGACTATAATATGCGGGTGGGGTGCAACAGCCACGAACTCATCATCAGTCTCGACCAATATGTGCTGCCGTGTACCGAGCGATACGGCTATTTTGGCAGCCCCCTCTTCTTGGTGCAGCAGAGCCGCCCCGAATATATGGTGGCCGACTGCATGACGGCAATAGCCCGCGAGCATATAGCCATACCGCAGGACCGCGAGATGTCGCTGCTCGACTATATGGTGTCGGAAGGCAAGGCGATATATTTTGCACAGAAGGTGCTGCCTGGCACGCCCGACAGCATACTGATGCGCTACACGGAGGCACAGACCGAATGGATGGAGGAGAACGAAGAGCATGTGTGGAGCTATTTCATGCAGAACAAACTGCTGTATGAGACGGACTATATGCGATTTCACAATCTCATCGACGACGCACCCAAGACCAACGCCTTCAAGGATTCTTCGCCCCGAACCACCGACTACATCGGCTGGCACATCGTCAGCCAGTATATGAAGAACACTGGCAGTTCGCTCACGGATCTTTTTGCCGAGACCGACGCACAGAAGATTCTCAACCAATCGAATTATAGACCGAAGAGATAAATTGAAAATTGAAAATTGAAAATTGAAAATAGTCCGGGTGCGGCAAACGATTTCACTTTTCACCTTTCACTTTAAAAAGATGACTCGAAAGAAAACATGGATTAGCACCAACAATATATACGTCTATCTGTTTTATAAGGCGTTGCTGGCGTTTATACTACTGCTGTTGTCGCAGACGTTTTTCTATATGGACAACAGGCGTATCTTTCATGTCGCCGACATGAAGGAGTGGGCGGGCATAGCGTGGGGCAACGTGGTGTTTGGCATCGCTACGGTGGGCTGCTTGCTGTTGCCCTATTTTGCTGCCAACCTGCTGCCGTTCAAGTTTCGCTGGAACCGCCACTTCCACCGATGGGTGGAGGTGCTGCTCTACTATCTGCCGCTACTCTTTATGCTGGCGAGCAATGTGGCGGATGGGGCTTACTATCAGTATACCTACCGCCGACTGAGTGGCGAGATATTCCGTTATCTGGGCATCAGCGGCGACATGGGGGCGCTGTGGTGGCGTTTCCTCATCGATTACTGGCAGGCTACGCTTTTCTTTGTGTTCTCGGTGGTGCTGCTGCTATGGGCAGGTGCCAAGATGCACCTGTCGGCTCGCAACAAGTACCGCAAGCATGCACTGAACGATATCGTGGGCCTTATAGTCGGCTCTGCCTGTGTGCTGTTTTTGTTCCGAGGGGGCTTTGGCAAGCAGGTAGAGTGGCGCGATGCCGCCAAGTATTGTCAGCCCAAGAATTGCGCCTTGGTGGCAAACAGCGGCTACAATATCGTGCGTACTTTCCATGGCGGCACACTCGAGGAGGTGGAATACATGGACCCTGCACAGGCCAAGAGCATTTTCAATCCCGAGTTGCGTCCTGAGTCCAATTACGAAGGGCGTATAGTGGAGGCTTGGAGCGGATGGGATGCCGGATGCGGCTCCTACATGGTGGGCGACACGGCCTTGGGTTTTGCGCAACAACGGTATTCCAACATCGTGATAATAGTACTGGAGAGTTTCTCGCAGGAATATATGGGTTGTTACAACCAAGGCATTATGCCCAGCTTCACTCCCTTCCTAGATTCGCTAGCCCAACATTGCGTAGTGTATCAGGGTCGCGCCAACGGCAAGAAGTCGATCGAGGGCATCCCCGCCATCTTTGCCTCGGTGCCGACGCTGATGACCTTCCCGCTGACGTTGAGCGATTATGCCAACGACAGCCTTTACGCCCTGCCAGCCATATTGCGCGACAACGGCTACCATACGGCTTTCTTCCATGGTAGCTACAACGGGGTGATGGGATTCGACAAATTGTGCAGTCGGATGGGCTTTGAGGAATACTACGGCAAGAATGAGTATATGGCCGACCGCCTGTCGAAGGAGAGCGACTACGACGGCTGCTGGGGCATATACGACGAGCATTACCTGCAATACTTCTCGCGGAAGTTGGGCACCTTCAAGGAGCCGTTTATGGCGGGAGTATTCACCCTGTCGTCGCACCACCCCTACACCATGCAGCCTGAGCATAAGAACGACTTTGAGAAGGGGCCGCACCCGCTGTGCAGGGTGGTGTCGTATACCGACAATGCGTTGAGGAAATTCTTCGACGCTGCCCGCAAGACCGACTGGTACGAGCATACCACCTTTATCATCACCGCCGACCACAGCGGACAGGGGTTGCACCGCGAGTATAACGACTACGATGGTTGGTACCGCATACCGATGCTGGTGTACCGTCCGATATATGAAGAGGTATATGTTCCGACTTTCGGTGCAGCATGGAGTTGCCACAAGGTGTCGCCCCGCATTATGCAGCAGACCGACATAATGCCTACGGTAATCGACTATCTCGGCCTACAGACTCCTGCCGTTTGCTTTGGCACCAGCGCGTTCCGCAATCCGGACAAGGGGTGGCAGATAGCCTACGGCAACGGCTATTACCAACTGGAGACACAGGACGGAGTGGCCGTGCTGGGCGAAGAGAAAGAGCAGGTGATAGGCTTCGGCAACATGGAGTTGCTCAAGGCCGTAGTGCAGCAGTATAACCAAAGGATGATAAACAACCAGTTGAAAGTGATTAGTGATTAGATATATAGTGACCAGATATATAGTGACCAGTGATCTGTGACCAGTGACACGAGTTTTATTGGTGATTAGTGATTAGTGAATAGTGATTAGATTTATAGTGACCTGTGACCTGTGACACGAGATTTAGTGATTGGTGAATAGTGATTAGTGAATAGTGATTAGACAGATGAAGGCGGCAGCCAATTTTAATTTTTAATCGCTCTAATATAACATATGACTGAATTTTACCAAATAGTCTCTATGTCGCGTCCTTTCAGGACGCTGAATAGTAGGGTTATCCCAGACCCCACACTGCGAAACCTATCGGTTTCTTGTATGGGGTTATTAAGATTCAGCCTCTTTGAGGCTGTAAAAAATCAGTCAGATATAGCATAAGAGCGAAATTTTTAATTTTTAATTTTTAATTTTATCGGCGGTAGCTAACTTTCAACTTTTAATTTTCAATTTTCAACATTCAATTGAGCTATGAAAAAGAGAATGCTTGTCATTGTGAATCCCATTTCGGGTGTGGGTCGTCAGAAGAAGATTGAGAGGTTGCTAAAAGACAACCTGAACCAAGATTTGTACGACTATGAGGTGCGATACACCGAGCATATACATCACGGCACCGAATTGGCACGTGAAGGTGTGGAGCAGGGTTTTGACATCGTCACCGCAGTGGGTGGCGACGGCAGCGTCAACGATGTGATAGCCGGCATCCATGGCAGCGAAGCCGCGTTGGGTATCATACCCTGTGGCAGCGGTAACGGGTTGGCTCGCTGTATGAAGATACCCCTCACTCCGGCTTTGGCAATACGTGTGCTCAACCAGATGAACGAGGGTTTCATCGACACGATTGTCCTCAACGAAAAGTATTATATCGCCAGCATTGCCGGTGTGGGATTTGATGCCTATATAGCCCGACTGATGAAGTCGGCCAAGTTGCGCGGTTTCTCGGCCTACCTGAACCTGATACTGCGCGAATACCCCACCTATGAGTCGAAAGACTATACCCTGATTATCGACGGACAGGAGATTCACCGCAAGGCATGGTTCACCACCTTTGCCAACAGCAACCAATTTGGCTATAACGCCGCCGTTGCCCCCCTTGCCAAACTCGACGATGGCCTTATCGATATCAGCATAGTCGACAAGATACCTATCGGGCATGTGCCCATCACAGGGCCGCTGGTCTATGCCAACCATTTCGAGTTGAGCCAGCATGTGGAGATGTTCAAGGCGCACGAGGTGCATGTAATGGGCAATGTGGATCGTTGGGTGAATATCGACGGCGAGGGCGAAAATGTTGGCACCGAGCTGCATTTCGTCAACCACCAGCAGAGCCTCAAGATAATGAAGCGCGACATGAAACGCACGCTCCTCACCGCCAGCCCATCGGACCGTTTCCAGTTTGTCAAGGACCAGCTGGAGATGACCCACGACCAATTGCATCCTAGGAAGGTGAAAAGTGAAAAGTGAAAAGTGAAAGAACATACCCCGCCACTACGTGGCACCCCTCTAAGAACATACCCCGGCCTTACGGCCACCCCTCTCAAGAGGGGACGGGGATGGCTGCAGCGTTCATTTGTCTAATCACTAATCACCAATCACTAATCACTAATCACAATTCACCAATCACTAAATCTCGTGTCACAGGTCACTGGTCACAGGTCACTATAAATCTAATCACTAATCACTTAAATTAGTGAACAGTGATCAGTGAACAGTGACACGAATGGGGTCGTATCATGTGTCACAAAAAAGCGCTCGTATCACAGGTCACAGGTCACTCAAAAACACCAATCACTAATCACCAAATATCGTTTCACAGGTCACAGGTCACAGTTCACTAAAAATATATATTCCACATGTCGAAGAGTAAGAATAAAGTGGGAGTAGTGTATTCTACCAATCCCGATTTCCAATATGATTATGACGAGCCGGAGGCTTTCGATACGCTGCCAGCCTCACAGCAGAAGTTGAGGGTGCGCATGGAGCGCAGCGGACGAGGGGGCAAGACGGTGACGGTGGTGGATGGGTTTGTAGGTTCGGATGAGGATCTGGACGACTTGGGCAAGATACTGAAGAAACGCTGTGGGGTGGGAGGAAGCGCCAAGGACGGCCAGGTGATAATACAGGGAGATTTCCGTGAACGCATAGTCGCCCTGTTGAAGGAATTGGGCTATTCGCAGACGAAGTAACGGGGGATATTTGGCTCTCACGGTTACCCATCATAGGTCACAATAAGCACTCGCTTAGTATAACTCTCACTCACGGGTGAGGCGGAGTGTCACACGGCGTTGGTTAGGCCGTGTGCGGTCGTTTTTGCGGAAGGGGAGTGCCTTGTCGCTGCCATAGCCGATGGCGGTGAGGTCGGAGGGGCGGCAACCATGATCTATCAGATAGTCCCTTATGGCATCGGCGCGCTGCTGGGTGAGAGATAGATTGGCGGCATCGCCTTCGTTGCCATCCATATGGCTCTCGATAGTGACTTTGAACTTATGTTGCTTAATGACTCGGGCAATACGTTGTAATTCCTGTAGGGACGAGGGGGCGTATTGCGGATTGGAGGGAGCAAAGGTGACACTGTGGAGTGTGACGGGTAGGCTGTCGGAGAGGATCTGCTGGTAGGTGTCGGTTACGAGGTGAATGACGTTTTTGGCTTCGGCTTCAGATAGGGAGAGGTCGATAGTGTGGGAGGTGGGGAAATAGCGGTTGTCGCTGACAAACAGGCCGTAGCTGTCACCTATGGGCAGGGCGATGGAGAAGGTGCCGTCGATAGGGTAGGTGTGGCACTCGCCCAGGGGCAGTCCGGTGCTGAGCGACTCCCAGTGAATGGAGGTGCTGACGGGATTACCGCGGCTGTCTTTGACAGAGCCGGAAACGATGACTACAGGTTTGGGGCTTGCAAAGGTGGGTATCGGGATGGCGTAGAGATTGAGGGAGTTGTTCTCGTGGCGCGAGAAATAGGCCTTACTGCCGTCGGTGGTTACCTTATAACCCCATTCGTCGCCAGAGGTGTTGAACCCCTTGCCGATGTTGACGGGAGTGCTCCAATGGGTCCAGGTGTCGTCGAGACGGGTGGTCACATACACATCCATCTGCCCCAGCGAGCCATGCCCTTCGGAGCTAAAATAGAGGGTGCGCATGTCGGGATGGAGGAAAGGAGACCTTTCGTTGAATGGGGAATTGACCGTGTGACCCAGCTCGATGGGGAGGCTCCAGTTGCCCGAGCTGTCGAGAAGGGATACGTAGAGGTTCAGCGAGCTGTCTACCTCGTGGGCGGTCTGATTTCTGGCGGCGAAGAGAATGGCCCGACCGTTGGCGGCGAGCATGATGTCGGACTGCCAAACGCTTTGGTTGAACAATTCGGGTAGCCGTTGTGTCTGCCAACCATCGGCGGTGCGGTCGGCAAGTGTGAGTATGCCGCTTTGGTAGAGGAGCAGGCTGTTGCCGTCGGTAGAGATGGAGAGGGGCGCTTCGTTGCCGTAGGTGTGTGAGAGATCAAGGGCGATGGAGGCTGCCGACCATTTGGGGCCATTGCGGCGGGCAATGAAGATATCATCCCCTCCGATATTGTCTGACCGGTTTCGGGCGGCGAAGTAGAGTGTGCGGCCGTCGGAACTGATGACGGGAGCGTATTCGTCGCCTTTGGCACTGTTGATGGAAGGGCCAAGGGAGGAACTCTTGATGGCGGGGTCGGGTTTTGCCTGCAGGGTAGAGAGAAGTTGGTGGTAGTCGTAATCGTCAGCAAAGTAGTCGGCATAGTTGTTGGCAGTAGCCAAGGCGTGGCTCCAACGATGATGGTCTATGTCGTCTTTTAAGAGCTGTAGGAGCATCAGATAGGCCTCGTGGCATGGAGCCATGAGCCTTATGCAGCTGTCGATGATGCTGTAGTCGTATCGACTATAGATTTGGAAGGCCAGCGAGTCGGCTTGGCGTTGGTCGGCAGAGACGAGCTTGCCGTAGGGGCTTTGGTAAAAACGCTCATAGTTGCCGATGGAGGCATGGATATAGAGGTGGTGGATTAGGTCGACGAGCTGGTTGTGTAGTGGGAAATCGGCTCGTGTGCGTTGGATGGCCTGTTCGGCAGCAGGCAGGTGCTGGTGTTGCAAGGCGTAGCGTGCAAGACACAGCGTGGCACTATCGGCCCAGAAGGAGTGGTGGCGGGTGTCGAGGTAGTAGAGGATGCTTTGCCATAGGGTGGTGTCTACCTGTTTTTGATATTCTATGCTGTCGGCCATCCACAAGCAGCTAGGTGAGAAGGGACTGGCGGGATAGCGTTCGGCATATCCGCGGTAATATTGTTCGCTGTTGTGGAGCAGCACATCGCGGTAGTCGATAAAATATACACTGTCGGTGGCACGCTGGAAAAGATGCGAGTTGGGGTATGTGACCCGAAAATGCTGGTAGGCGGCGTAGGTGTGCTGTGCGTCGGCTTCGTCGAATGCGAGGCTGTCGCGCATCCTAACGGCATCGTTGAGGACTTGTGCCTCGGGCCGTCGGTCTATGAAGTCCTGAAGAGTCAGTATAGAACCTGCGCGACGGGCAATGTCGAACTCTAGGCTGTCGCGGCTGTTGGTTGCGCTATCGCGCAGGACTCGTGGTACCAAAGTGTAGTGGTTGAGAAAACGTTGGTAGGCATCGGGGGTACGGAGGCGATGAGCATCGGTAAGCGCCAACTGTCCTAGGAGCAGAAGGTCGTAGTCGATACGGGCACCGCTGTAGCTGTCGCGTGCCCACCGCTCCAACTCTTTCTCGTTGGCTTTGGCATAGAGATGGCGCACGCGCAGCAGATGGTGGTAGGCAGAGTCGAGATTGCGATACGGACACCCTTCGGTGCAGAACAGCCAATAGGCGGCATAATGGCACTCTAGGTTGTTGCTGTCGCGACTGATGCGGCGTTGTATCTTCTCGTAGGCCTTGTCGTATTTACCCTTTTCGATGTCGCGCTTAAATGGATATTCGGCATCGGGAGGGATGAGGGTGTGAGTGGGGTCTTGAGCCTGCGCCAGAGGGGGTAGTATGAGGCATAGCAGTAGGGTGAGTAGGGGGGCAGCGTGATGAGTAAGGCGCATAGGGGCTATAGGGTGATTTCGTGAGGTTGGATGTCGTCGACAAGGGTGATACGGGTAGGAGTGATGGGTGATTGTGCGTTTCGATCACGCTGATAGGTGATATGGTATGGGGTGTTCCCGTAGCGGTAGGTGATGGAGAAGTGGTCCCACTCTGAGGGTATGGAGGGGTTGACGACAAGCGTGTTGCCTTCCTTCTGCAAGCCCAGAATGTTCTCGATACCGGTCTTGTATGCCCAAGAGGCAGAACCCGTGTACCAAGTCCAACCACCGCGTCCCGGATGCTGGGGATTGCTGTAGATGTCGGCAGCAATGCAGTAGGGCTCTACCTTGTATTTCAGCACATCGGCCAAGGTGGCGGTGCGGTGTATGGGGTTGATGAGCGAATAGAGGAAGTAGGCCATGTCGGTGCGTCCTTCCTTCAATTGTGCCATAATGTACCACATGGCTCCGTGGGTATATTGGCCGCCATTCTCGCGGATGCCCACCGGGTAGCGCATGATGTAGCCCGGATTGTTTTGCGAGTGTTGGAAGGGAGGCGTGAGCAGCTGGATGATTTCATGCTCTCTGTTCACCAGGCGATAGTCCGTCTCGCGGAAAATCGACTCCTTCTGCTTCTCGGTGGCCACATCGGTGAGTATGCTCCAAGCTTGCGAGATAAGGTCAATCTGGCATTCGGTGTTGTTGCGCGAGCCCATGGGGTCGCCGTTGTCGAAATAGGCACGGAGGAACCAAGCACCGTCCCATGCGTTGTCCTGCAGGGCAGTGACCAGTCGGCTACGGAACTCGGAGAGTTCGCTGCAGTAGGAGAGGTCGGCACCAGGCATCATCTGGGTCAGCTGCTCCATCTTGGGCAGCAAGTCGGCCAAGAAGAAAGCCACCCACACACTCTCGCCCTTGCCTTCCACACCCACAAGCGACATGCCGTCGTTCCAGTCGCCGCAACCCATCAAGGGCAGCCCATGGATGCCGATACGGTGCATCGAGCGGTTGACAGCACGACAGAGGTGTTCGTAAAGGGTAGCATATTCAAAGTGGCTGTCGCGTTCTTCGGTGGTGGCTGCCACGATCGTGTCGGGGGTGGCGTAGCGCAGGCCGCGCTCAGCCTCTTCGGGGTTGAGCTGGTCGGCTTGGCAGAACGACACCTCCTCGCTGAGAATGCTTCTGTCGCCCGTGATGCGTACATACTGGTAGGTGACGTAGACGAGCCATAGGTAGTCGTCGCTGAAAGTGGTGCGGGTGCCCATACGCATGGTGTCATGCCACCAGTGCAGCACGTCGCCTTCGGCAAACTGATGGGCTGCATGGTGGAGTATTTGGCGACGGGCAAAGGCGGGGTCGCTGTAGAGGCACGACATCACATCCTGCAGTTGGTCGCGGAAACCAGTGGCGCCGCCCACTTGGTAGAATCCCGCGCGGGCGAAGAGACGGGCGGAGTAGACCTGGTAGAGGTACCAGCGGTTGAGCATATAGTTGAATGAGCGGTCGGGTGTGTCGACTTGGATGACGCTCAGCCGCTCGTCCCACTGTTGGCAAACCTGGTCAAACTCTTGGTTGATATCGGCAATGGTCAAGGAGCGCGGAGTGGCATCGAGGTCGTCGAAGGTGGCAAGGATAAAGGCAATCTCTTTTTCGCCATTGGGGGCGATGGTGAGCGAGGTGCCGAGACGCTTGCGGTTGGGGAAGTCGAGGGTGAGGTCGGTCAGCGGTTCGGTGGCGGTGAGCTGCAGGCGCATGTGGCGGTAGGTGTCGTGGTAGACGTTGCGCACCCACAGGCTGTTCTGCTCGGGTACCCACTGGCTGTGCAGATAGCGTGCCGTCTGCTCTTCGTTGGTGCCCAGCACCAGCTTGTAGACCATGGCCAGCTCTATGGGCAGCGGTTGGTCGGTCTTGTTGACCACCTTTATTTGATAGTATTTCTCCAAGTGCTGGCCACTCACAAAGAGGCGCACCATGACGCGACAGTTGTCGTAGTCGGCATCGAAGGCCGAGAAGCCTTGTCCATGACGCGCGGTGGCGGGTAGGAACTGCCGACCGTTGATAAGGAGCATCTCGGAGGCATTGTCGCGCACCATGTCGTTGCTCCAACCGGTGAGCTTAAACTGCTGTGCGTTGTAAGCGTAGGTGAAGCCTGCCATCGTGCTGCTCACGATGCAGCCGAAGCGTGGGTTGGCAATGACGTTGATCCACGGCATGGGCGTATTGGTGTTGGTAACCACATAGTCGCGACCCTCGCGGTCGAAGCCGCCGTACTGATTGTAGAAGTCGAGAGAACTCCACACCCTCAGTTCCGAGGTGGACTTCAATACGGGATATTCCACCATGTCCTGATAGTGCTGGTTGTCGCGCTCCAGCTGCTCCAGCTGTTGCTGGATGGTGGTGGCACCGCCGTTGGTGAAGAAGGTGAGGCGGGCAACAGTGCGCAACAGCGTGCGTTCGGCAGGTGTGATGTCCTTGCCGTTGAGCACGTAGACGTGGCCTGCCTCTTGATGGGTGGCCCACAGGTGTTCGGTGTTGGCCATGTTGCGGATAAAGTGGGTAAGCCCTTCATGCTGTTCGCCTTGCTCGTCGTTGATAAACACTACGTCGAGCAGTAGGCCATGTACCTTATAATATTCGTATGCGCGTAGTATCTCTTTGGCGTAGCCCGACTGCTTGATATTGTCGATTTCCATCAGCAGGATGGCTATGTCGCCCGAGATGCCGAATCGCCACAATCCCGACTGCGAGAGTGTGTTCTGGGCCAGGCAGGCTTGGCGGCGGTTGCCTAGGGTGGCGGTCTGCAACAGGTATTTGGCAATGCTGTTGTAGAGCCTCATCTGCGACCCCTTGAGGAGCGACATAGAGGTGCGCATGTTATGGAACACCGACGAGGTCTCAAAGGCGTGGTCGATATCCACCTTGTCGTGATAGAGAGTGGCGAGTTCGACCATCTGCTCGCGCGCCTTGCCAAAGCCTGTCAGCATGACCACGGTGGTCTGCTTGCCGGCAGGCACGTGGATGCGCCTGCGCATCGACATGATGGGGTCGAGCGTGGTGCCTACCGTGCCGGTGAGCGTACGGTGCCCTTCGAGGATGGCGGGATGCTGCAGGCTGCCACCTCGGCCTAGGAACTTCAGGCGCGAGGTCTCATACTCCAGCGTATCTGGGCTGGTGCTCTCCTCCTCGTTGAGGACAAAGAGGGTGTGCATCACAAAGTAGCGGCTCTCGCGTGCCTCTATCACAGGCTTGCTCAATATCAGCACTTGGTGTTCGGCATCGTACTCCGAGAAGATGTTCATGCTGTTAAACACGCGGTGGTTCTCGTCCTGGTTGTGGGGGGCGAGTATCACTTCGGCGTAGCTGGTCAGCTCTAGGTCAGTGTCCTCGTTGGTGCTATTGGTGAAGGTGATACGGCGTATCTCGGCGTAGCGGTCCTTGATAACGGTGATCTCGCTGAGGGTTTCGATACCTTCGTCCACCCGCATAAACTTCACCTTGTCCGAGGCGAAACTCACGCGGTAGCTCTCAGGCAGCACGTCCAGCGGGGCGTAGGTGTTACACCACAGCTTGTCGCTCTTCAGGTTGCGGATGTAGAGGTACTGCCCATAATGGTCGGCGCTGATTTTGCGGTAGCGGTTCACCATGATGTTGCGATAGCGTGAGAATCCCGAACCACGGTCGTTGAGCAATACGGTGTAGTTCCCGTTGCTCAGCACGCCTATCTCGGGCACGGTGGCTATGCCGTCGTACTCGCGGGCATCGCTCTCTGTTTGCACCTTGGCATATTGGTAGCGCTTATATTTGGTTACCTGCAGGTCGATATAAGGCTTCACCTGTGCCTTCTCTTTCAGCAGGGTCTCCATCGACTTCATAATGGGTTCGTTCATAAAGTAGCGCTGCAGGCAGTGGTCGGTCAGGTAGTTGGTCAGGCTCGCCAGTATCATTCCCTGATGGTGGGCATAGTGGGCGTAGACCGGCACGCGGTCCTCCTCGTCGTACGATTCGAAGAATCCCATATTGTCGTACATGTCGAGGCTGTGGAAACGCTGCATGTTGTCATACACCGCTCGGTCGTCCACCCCGATGGTCATCAACGAGCTGTAGGGCGAGAGAACGATGCGGTCGGGCGTGGTGTTTTGGAATTTCAGATAGGGCACCCCGAAGGCGTGGTACTTATAGTTCTGGGCGTCGTCCAGCTCGTTGTATGCGGTCTCGCTGATGCCCCATGGCAGCGGTTGCTTGGTGTCCTTGGTCAAGAGGTTGGAATTCTTGATAAAGGCCCTCTGAGCCCGGATGGCGAAACTGTAGGTTTCGTCCATCAGCGTATGCTTGTATGTAGGCAGAAAGATGAGCGGCATGAAATATTCAAACAGGGTGCCGTACCAAGAGGCCACCCCCTTGAATCCGCGGTATTGCACCAAGGTCTTGTCCAGGCAGAACCAATGCTTGTAGGGGGCATCGCCTTGGGCTATGGTCAGGAAGCTGGTCAGTCGGGCTTCGGAGGCGAAGTTGTTGTAGTGGTATGGCAGCAGCGTGTGCGAGCCGTAGTCGTACCCGATGCTGAACACGTCTAGTTCGGGGTTGTAGAGCTTGGTGAAGTCGGTGAGGTCTATCAGCCTCTCCACCTGTGCCATCAGTCCCTGCCCCTCGTCGGGGTGGTTCTGTGCGAGATAGCCCTTCAGCACATAGAGGCAGGCCACCAAGTTGCCGCTGTCGCAGGTCGAGATAAAGTAGTTGGGCAGCGCCTTCAGGGTGCCGATGTGGTACCAGTTGAAAAGGTGGCCGTTCCACTTCTCCAGCCGGGTGACGGTGTCGACGATATGCTTCAGTCGCTCGAGGGCGCTGTTGCGAGTTATAAGTCCCAGCTCGGCGGCGGAGATGACCGCCACTATCGAATAGCCGATATTGGTCGGCGAGGTCTTGTAGTCGGCCTTCTTCTCGCGGTTCAGCTGGTAGTTGTCGGGTATCAGGTAGTTGTTCTCCTCGGTCAGCAGGCTGTCGAAATAGTGCCAGGTGTCCGTGGCCCACTTCTTCACCTCCTCGGTCTCCTCTGCGTTGAGCCTCTTCTTATCCTGCGAGAACTTCATGCCCAGATAGTACATTAGGAAGGGTGCTCCCACCCAGCTCACGCACACAAAGGCGGTGGCAATAATCATCCACACCTCGGCGGCACCCATCTCGCTGCAGTTGCCCAGCACTATAGTGGAGAGCAGCACCACGACGGCAGCGCAGACATAGTTGAACCAGAACTTCTTCAGGTAGTCGTCAAGCGTCCCCTTGGTGCTCTTCGCCGCCTCGTCGCTGGTCACCCAGTTCAGCAGGTTGCGGTGCGAGAACCACATGCGATAGCAGGCGCGAACCAGTGCGTCGGTATACATCCATGCCTCCTTGGGCAGCAAGGCAAACTGCACAAACGCACGGCGTATCACCACCCCTATGCCCCGCATCAGGGTCATATAGTAGCGGTAGCGCTTGTTGAACCTTGGCAGCCGTGTTATCTGCCCCATCAGGAAGAAGAGGATAGGGAATGCCACCACCAGCAGCATCGCCAGCACATACCATGCGGGGCTGATCACGGCGCTATGATGGACCGAAGCGGCATAGCCGAACAACAATGCCACCACGCATGCCAGGCTCAGCACACTGCGGCGCAAGTTGTCGAATATCTTCCAGCGCCCTATCGTGTTCACCTGGTTCTTCACCCAGTCGCCGTGCTCGTTGCGCACCCGCTTGCGCAGCCACCCTATTATCTGCCAGTCGCCGCGCGTCCAGCGGTGGTGGCGTTTCGCGTCGTCGATATAGTTCGACGGGTTGTCGTCGAACAGCTCCACGTCGTTGATCAGGCCGCAGCGTATATGGCAGCCCTCTATCAAGTCGTGGCTCAAAATCAGGTTTTGTGGGAAAGTGCCGCGCAGCACCTGCTGGAATATCTTCAAGTCGTAGATACCCTTGCCGCAGAAACTCCCCTCGTTGAAGATGTCCTGATACAGCTCGAACGATGCGGTCGTATACACGTCCAGTCCGCCCAGTCCGGCAAACAGCTGGGCGTAGCGGCTCTTATTGGTCACTTCCACATCCACATTCACCCTCGGCTGCATGATGCCGTAGCCCGCATCCACCCGCCTGCCGTCGGCCGACAGCTTGGCACGGTTCAGCGGGTGTGCCATTGCGCCGATGAGTTTTTGTGCCGAGTAGAGTACCAACTCGGTGTCGGTATCGAGCGTGATGACGAAGGTGATAGGCGTCACCGGCAGCTGCAACCACTCGCTGATAGTCTCGCAGCGGAAGAAACGCCTCTTCTCCTCGTCCGAGTGTTTGCCCAGCAGCAGGTCGTTAAAGTGCAATATAGCGCCGCGTTTGCGCTCCCAGCCCAGCCAGCAGGCCTCGCCCTCGCTCCAGGCGCGCCGACGGTACACAAAGTTGAATATCGGCGCCCCGTATTTCTCGTTCAGCTCCTTCACCTTCGCCAAGCCAGCCTCCGCCACCTCGTCGTCCCAAGGCATCTCCTCGTTGGGGCCTGCAGCCGCATCCCCTATCAGGGTGTAGTAGAGGTTCTGCTGTCGACTCTCCAGCCGCTGCCCCTCCGAGGCGCGGTTGATGTTCGAGAGGTAGTATATCTCCAACTGCTCCAACAACTCCACCGTTCGCTGCTTATTCTTGAGTATCGTCGGCATAATCACCATCGTGGCATACTCCTCAGGAATCAGACCGTCCTTAAATTTCAGTTTGAAGGTACTCACTGGCTTGTGCAGCCAGTAGAGGCACTGGTTGAAAAGATCTATCACTATCTGGCTCATCGGCACCACCATCAGCAGGCCGAATACAAGCGTCAGCCAGTTATCCCAGCCTCCCATCGCCCAGCGGGCGAAGAGGGCGGCCAATGCCAGTGTGGCGCACGCCACAATCCATATATAGGCATGGGCGCGGCGGTTCCACCTCTTGGGTGGGAAAAGCTGCCAGCCCACATGCTCGCCACGCGCATCCGCCTTCTCCACCATCTCCTTCACCAAGTCGAACTCCCGCACCCCGCGCTTCTTCGACAAGCGCACTATCTGGCTTCGGTAGTCGTCCTTCGTCTTGTCGTACATCTGGTCGTACATCTCCGCCGCCTCCCCCTTCAGCATCCGCTCCGAATAGCTCACATAGTCCAATATCTCCGCCATCGGCAGCTTGGTCATCTTCTTCAACGAGTTGAACAAGTTCATCATCAGCAGGTTCTGCTTGGCCGCCTCGTTCAGTTTCTCCATATCCGCCGACGACTTGTCGGTGGGCGAGTAGTGGAATGCCCCCGCCTGCTCCAACTGTCGGCACAACTCGGCCAGCTCGCCAATCAGTACCGTCTTAATCAGTGGCAGCAGGGCGCACACCTCCGGGTAGGTCAGGTAGTCCTTCTGCTTCACCTGCACCTGCGACAAGTAGCGGAACAGCAGTGTCTTATCTATCTGATAGTGACATTTGCGCAGAAAACTATGTATCAGCTCCTCCATCTGCTGGATGCGCTTCCCGTCAATTTGGCGGAACGACTTGCTGCGCAAGTCCACCCGCAGCACCTTCTCTTGCTCGCTTATCATATAATAGTTATCCAGCACCCACTCGTTGGTGCTGCCCACCAGTCGTTGCGACTTCGTTTCCTCCACAAGCCGCAAGTAGTATTGCGTAATAGCTTTTTCGCTCTCTTTAAAAAACTTATACGTGTTCTTCATGCGTAAGAAATATAGATGAATGAATTTACAAAAATACACTTTTTTCTCAAATCAAAACAAAAAATATAACCCTCCCCTGTTATATTTTTTCTTCTACCCTGTAATCCAGCCTGTTGAATAACCATGTTTTTTTGAAGATTGGTGAATAGTGTTTTTGAGTGACCTGTGATCAGTGACACGAGATTTGGTGATTAGTGATTGGTGTTTTTGAGTGACCAGTGACCTGTGACACGAGCGCTTTTTTGTGACACATGATACGACCCCATTCGTATCACTGTTCACTGATCACTGTTCACTAATTTAAGTGATTAGTGATTAGACAGATGAAGGCGGCAGCCATCCCCGTCCCCACTTGAGAGGGGTGGCCGTAAGGCCGGGGTATGTTCTTAGAGGGGTGCCACGTAGTGGCGGGGTATGTTCTTTTCACTTTTCACTTTTCAATTTTAGAATGTGTTAGTCCTTGGCGCATCAAAAGATTAACGAATTAACACATTTACGAATTAACAAATTCTCATTCTTAATTTTTAATTCTTAATTTGTTACGTTCTTAATTTTTAATTTTCAATTTTTATTTCTCCCTCTATCTCGGAAAAAATGTGTATCTTTGCATCGAATTATTGTGTCCCCATATATGGAAAACTACATTGTATCAGCACGAAAGTATCGTCCGCAGACCTTCGATTCGGTGGTCGGACAACAACATATTACTACTACTCTCAAGAATGCCATCCGCACCAACCAGTTGGCGCAGGCGTTTCTCTTTTGTGGCCCTCGCGGTGTGGGCAAAACCACCTGTGCCCGCATCCTCGCCAAGACCATCAACTGCACCAACCTCACGCCCGATATCGAGCCCTGCAACCAATGCGACAGTTGCCGCAGTTTTGCCGAAGGCGGCTCGATGAACATCTTTGAGCTCGATGCAGCCTCGAACAACAGCGTCGACGATATCCGCGAACTGGTCAAGCAGGTCTATATTCCCCCACAGACGGGTCGTTACAAGGTATACATTATCGATGAGGTCCACATGCTCTCTCAGGCTGCCTTCAACGCCTTCCTTAAAACCCTTGAGGAACCTCCACAGTATGCCAAGTTTATACTCGCCACCACCGAGAAGCACAAGATACTACCTACCATTCTTTCGCGTTGCCAGGTGTTCGACTTCAAGCGCATCCAGAGCGAAGACATCGTGGCACATCTCCAAAACATCGCCGAGCGTGAGGGCATAACCTACGAGCCCGAAGCCCTACACATCATTGCCCGCAAAGCCGAGGGTGGCCTGCGCGACGCCCTCTCCATCTTCGACCAGCTGGTCAGTTTCACTCAGGGCAACCTCACCCGTCAGCTCTGCAACCAAAACCTCAACCTACTAGATGCCGAATACTACTTCCGTCTGGTCGACTGCTTCCGTTCTGGCGACATCTCCAACGCCCTTCTGCTATATCAAGAGATAATCGACAAAGGCTTTGATGGGCAGCACTTCATCACAGGCCTCAGTGAGCACCTGCGCAACCTTCTGGTCAGCCTCGACCCTGCCACCCACCGGCTCATGGAAGTGAGCGATGCCGAGCGTGGACGCTTTGGCGAGCAAGCTGTCAACTGCGGACTGGCCCTTCTGTTGCGCTATCTCGAAATATCTAGCGATTATGAGTATCGATACAAGGAGGCAGGCAACAAACGGCTCTTTGTAGAAGTCGCCTTGATGAAACTTGCCACCCTCGTAACCTATCCATAGATTGCAAGATCGCCTCGGGCGGAACACGGAACTCAAGCAGAAGCCAAGTCCACCCCTTCCCCTAGCGAAGTGGTGGCGAAGGTCGCGCTACGTGTGCCTGAGGCGGAAGTGAAAGTCGACAAAGAGGTGGCTGAGCCGTCACAATCCAAAACGCCTGTAGGAAAACTCCACCGCTCCATGGGCATCTCCGTCAAGCTCACCTCCCCCACAACTCCAGCAGTCGAACAAGCACCCGTAGAGGTTCCACCCCTCAGTTTGGAACAACTCAAAACCTATTGGGGCGAAATGCTAGAGGCTATGAAACAAGACGCGCCCAAACTAGCAGAGCAGCTGCAAGACCGCGAGCTGAGGATGGATGGCGAGGACATGTTTGTGATAGTGGTAAGCAACAGCTATCTCGACAGCGAGATTCGTCGCTATCTGGTGCGTATGCTCACTTACCTGCGCACCAAGAGTGGACGACCCCTGCTCAACGGCCGTGTAGAAGTGGAATACGAGGAAAAAGAAGCCATCGTCTACTCTCCGCGCGACAAGTACGACGTCATGCTGCAAGACAACCCCGCCCTCGACAGCTTCCGCGTCCTGTTTTCAGAAGTAGACTATTAAATAATAAAAATATGATTATTAGATATCTAGTAACCTGTGACCTGTGAACAGTGAAACGATATTTATTGATAGGTGATTAGTGATTGGTTATTAGACAAATGAATTTGTAATTAGTGATTAGACAAATGAATGCGGCAGCCAAATTTTAATTTTTAATTTTCAATTTTCAATTCTCAATGACCTATATATTCCTCGGACTGCTGATATTCTGTGCGCACCTTTTCAATGCGTGGTTCAGTCGCGGCCGTATACCCGACGTGCTGCTCCTCATGCTTATAGGCATATTGGTGGGGCCTGTCTCGGGATGGGTCTCTCCTGAGCAGTTGGAAGGTACAGGTCCTGTCTTTGCCTCGCTCACCCTGCTCTTTATACTATTCGACAGCGGCATTGACATGCGCCTCGACACCATTCGCAAGTATTGGTCGGGTGTGGTGCAGGTCACATTGTCATCGTTTGTCCTTTCCATGTCGTTGGTGGCGGTTTTAGCCTACTTTGTAATTGGACTTGAGATGCAGGTGGCCATGATGTTTGGGTCGATGGTGGCGGGAACAGCTGCTGCCATCGTTATTCCCATGGCGCGCCAGATGCGTGTGAGCGACAAGACCCGAGTGATGCTGACCTTGGAGTCCGCCATCTCAGGGGTGCTCTGCATTGTTGTCTCGTTGGCTTTTATCGAAGGTCTCAAGATGGGTAACATCAACATCGGCTCCACTATAGGGCGGGTACTCGCTTCCGTACTTATGGCACTGGTTATAGGCGTAGTGGGTGGCATTGTCTGGTCCTCTTTCATGGATCGTATACGCAAGCTCCAAAACTCCATGTTTCTGACCCCTGCCTTCGTCTTTGTGCTATATGGCCTCACCGAGTCGTTGGGCTACAGCGGAGCCATTGCAGCCTTGGCCTTCGGCCTTGTGCTAGGCAATCCAGAATATTTCGAGATGTCGTTCCTCAAGAAGCTCCGCCTGCGTCAAATGACTCCTCTGGAGGAAGATGAGAAGAGCTTCTTTAAGGAATTTGTCTTCATCCTTAAGACCTATTTCTTTGTTTATGTGGGTATTTGTATACCTTTTACCAATTACACAGCCCTGATGTACGGGGCCATTATCGCTGCTGCGCTTTTTGTACTACGATTTGTGCTTGTGGCAGTAGTGGGGAGAAAGAACACACTTGAAGACCGCTTGACGGTTTCGATGTTGATACCAAAGGGACTGGTGTCGGCAGTGCTCGCCTCAATTCCCGAGCAGGTAAACCTTGCCGCAGGGCGTGTGGTAGTGCCTGGGGCGACACTCGTAAAGCATATTACTTATTCTGTGATATTTTGTTCTATCATCATCTGCTCACTATTGGTTCTGCTGACAAGCAAGCGACTTGTGAAAGCACAGCATGAGGTGCAGTGGGAGGTGAAAGACGAGAATTGATAATAGGGATTTAAACATGATTTTTTCAAAGTTTGATGGGGCGGGTAATGATTTTGTTATTGTAGATGCCCGAGAGGACGATCCTGGTTTGACCGCCGAGGCTATAGCTCACGTGTGCCATCGCCGAAAAGGAGTGGGCGCCGACGGACTGATGTTGCTCACTCCCGCACAAGGGGATTATGACTTCGTGATGCGCTATTATAATTCTGATGGACTCCCAGCTGACATGTGCGGCAATGGAGGTCGATGTATCACAGTCTTTGCTCATCTCTTAGGGTTGGGACGTGTTTTGAATGGTGAGAAACATATACGCTTTTTGGCTACTGACGGCCCTCATGAAGCCACGCTTTTGGACTGGGACAACCAACGAGGGCAGGGAACTGTGCGGTTGGGTATGCGCGATGTGCCTAGACATACGCTACATCGAGTGCTGCAAGGATGGTGGCTTAATACGGGAGTGCCTCACTATGTGCAGCAGGTGACCGATTTGAGTCACTACGATGTGGTGGGTGAGGGGCGCCGCCTGCGTCACCATCCCGAATTGGGCGCAGAGGGAGCAAATGTCAACTTCGTTGAGCGAGTAGGCGATTGTTTGCATGTCCGTACATATGAACGTGGGGTGGAAGACGAAACCTGGGCCTGTGGCACGGGTGTCACCGCCTGCGCTATAGCTTTAGGCGTTACCCATCTTAGCACCCGTGGTGGAGACTTCTTAGTTGAGTATCAGCCTACTCAAGAAGCATTTACCCATGTGGAACTAACAGGCCCCGTATCGTTTAATTTCAAAGGAGAGATTACTTTCCCATAATCATATATAGCATCCTCAATTCCTATGACCCACACACAGGCACAGCAGCGCATAGCCGAGCTCACCGAGCTTATCGACCGCTATAATTATGAGTATTACATGAACGACCGTTCGTTGGTGAGCGACTTTGAATTCGATGCTTTGCTGCGCGAACTAATCGACCTCGAACAAGCCTTTCCCGATCTCTCACTTCCCACTTCTCCTACACGACGTGTGGGCGGCGAGGTGAACAAGACCTTTCGTCAGGTGGAACACCGTTTTCCCATGCTCTCGTTAGGCAACACCTATAGCATAGCTGAGATAGAGGATTTTGAAAGTCGCACCCGCAAACTGCTTGACGGCACCCCCTTCACCTATACCTGTGAGTTGAAGTATGACGGAGTGGCGATTGGCCTCACTTATCGGCATGGGGAACTAGTGCAGGCGGTAACCCGTGGCAATGGTATGGTGGGGGACGATATCACATCCAATGTGCGCACTATCCCAACCGTTCCTTTGCGTCTGAAGGGTGACTACCCCGACGACTTCGAGGTCCGCGGTGAGGTGGTGTACCCCTTTGAGGCATTCGAAGCAATGAACCGCCTTCGCGAGGCCGAAGGTGACGAACCTTTTGCTAACCCTCGCAACGCTGCCAGCGGTTCGCTGAAGTTGCAGAACTCTGCAGAGTGTGCCAAGCGGAGACTCCTTTTCTGTGCTTACTTTATGATGTTCCCCGATGGCACCCCCATCATGGGCACGCCTTTCGCCACCCATTTCGGCAGGCTTGAAGCAGCAAAAGAAATGGGTTTTAAGGTGCAGCCATATATCAAAGAATGCAAGGATATTAATGACATACGTTTCTTTATTGACTTCTGGGATAAGGAGCGTTGGAATCTGCCTTTCGGCATTGACGGGGTAGTGATAAAGGTCAACCAGACCGACTTATGGGACCGCCTAGGCACGACCGCTAAGTCGCCCCGTTGGGCAATAGCTTATAAGTTCAAAGCCGAGCAGGTAAGCACTCCGTTGCTGAGTGTTACCTACCAGGTGGGGCGTACCGGCATTGTCACTCCCGTGGCGAATATGCAGCCTGTGTGGTTGGGTGGAACCATGGTTCGTCGTGCCACGTTGAATAATGCCGACTTCATGGCCAAGCTCGACTTGCATGAGGACGACAGCTTGTTGGTCGAGAAGGGGGGTGAAATCATCCCTAAAATTGTGGGTGTCGACTTGTCTCAGCGCAATCCACAGGCGCAACCTATCAATTACGTCTCAGCCTGTCCTGTATGCGGAACCCCGCTGGTTCGCTCCGAGGGCGAGGCTGGTTTTTACTGTCCCAACCAGGATGGCTGCCTACCGCAACTGTTGGGTCATCTTGAGCATTTTGTCAGCCGCAAGGCTATGGATATCGAAAGCCTAGGCAGCGAGCGCTTGCGACTCCTCTATGATGCTGGGTTGGTGCGTAATGTGGCAGACCTCTATTATCTGCATCGCAATCAGCTGATAGGGCTTGGTACTGACACTACCGCCTCTATACAGGAGAAGGGGGCTGACAATATTCTTCGAGCTATTGAGGATTCCAAGCAGGTGCCCTTCGAACGTGTACTTTTTGCGTTAGGTATTAGATATGTAGGCGAAGTGGGGGCCAAGAAGTTAGTTCGTTACTTTGGCAATATTGATGCCTTGATGGATGCTACTGTTTTGGAATTAGCTATGGTGGAGGATGTGGGTGAGGTGACCGCTATGGCAGTATATGACTATTTCGCCAACCCCGATCATCGTACCCTCATCAGCCGTTTGCGCGAAGCTGGGGTACAGATGCAGGCAGTCGACAACCGCGTGAGCAATAAGTTGGAGGGTATGACTATCGTCGTGAGTGGTGTCTTCGACCACTTCTCGCGCGAGGAGATAAAGGCTTCCATCGAACAGCATGGTGGCAAGGCTAGTGGCAGCATCAGCAGTAAGACTACCTATCTGCTAGCTGGTGCCAAGATGGGACCTGAGAAGTTGCGCAAAGCGCAACAACTGGGTGTTCCAATTCTCACCGAGGCTGAATACCTCCAGTTGATTGGGCAATAGTTCTGACGGGTGGATGGGACCAAACGGTCGGTATGGACGCGAAAAGAACCAACGATTGGACTCCTTGTAGGAGGAGGGTCAGTGCATTTTTTTTTATTAGAAGAAAAAATATTCGTATCTTTGCATTTTCAATATGGAATTAAAATAGTTGTTTTATGCGTAAAATATTACTCTTTTTGACCATGGCACTGCCTCTGCTTGCTGGTGCCCAGACAACTGCCCCAATGGGTATCTTTGTGTCACAGAATCAAGGTACTGTGGATTGGCCGACAGTCCGCGAACAGAACGATTTGGAGTTCGTCTACATTATGACTACCACTGGTGCGACTATCTCCGACCAACGCTGCCTCACCAATATCGTACAGGCCCAGAAAGTGGGATTGCCTCTCGGTTGCGTGCACCGCTATGACCGTCATTTCTCGGCTCAGGGTCAGTTCGATAATTTCAAGGCGACCGTGAAGGGCTATCACATGGATTTGGCACCTGCCGTGTATGTGGTCCCCGACAACCCCTACGACTTGAATATCAAACGGCTCGATATGCTCCTGCAGATGATGGAGAAGGAATATGGGGTGAAGCCGCTCATTATGACTAGCCAAGAGGCATACCTCAAATATTTCAGCTTGGAGCGTTACGGAGCCTACCATGTCATCATAGTGAGCAATGGCCTGAAGTTTCCTTCCACCCGCTATACTTTTTGGCAGTATACCGATAAGGAAAAAGTGGCCGGTATTGTGGAATACGTACCCGGTCTGAAACTGCACCTCACATATAAATTGGCTGACGTGAAAATTAAAAATTAATTTAGTGACCAGTGACTTGTGACCAGTGAAACGAGCACATGTAAATTGAAAATTGGCTTTCGCTTTCATTTGTCTAATTACCAATCACTAATCACTATTCTCTAATCACTCAAAAACATAGGTCAATCAAAACACCAAGGTATGAAAAGGTTTTTGATTATTGGCTGTATGCTGGTGGTGGCGGCGATAGCGTCGGCGCAGGTGAATCTGAGTTTGGACGTGGGCTATGGCAATAGGGACTACGACTATACGGCTCAGGGGTTGTCAGCCTACGACGGTGGTCTGCCACGAGGCCAATCGGTCTTTATTGCTCCAAGGGTGGGATACTCTTTCGGAAGTGGTGTGGGTATAGGTGTGCAGTTGGGGGTAGGTTATTCTTCCTATCAGTATCTGGATGGTTTTTTTGACCCCACTGCCCAAGAGTGGCGGCAGTCGGCCGAGGTTGACGCCACCTTGCTGACCTCTTCGGCTAAGGCTTACCTGCGCGTGCGATGTGTAGATGCAGGCCGACTGAGCCTGCATGTGGAGGTATCGGGCAGTTACAGCCTGGGTTGGGGCAAAGATGCGCGGACTGAGGTCCGTGTTAACGACTATTGGAAGGTGGAGATGGTGCGCTCGCTGACTGAGCGTGCTTTCTATGCCCAAGCAGTTCCTGTGTTCAATTACGTTCTAGGCAAGCATTTTGGTGTGGATCTCTACCTAAACCTCGCAGCCCTTACCTTCAGCAGCACAACTACTGAGCAGTGGCCTTATGTGATTAAGAACACTGAGCCAGGCGAAGCGCCTGAGACGAAGACTACGGTTCGAGATTTTAATGTGGGGGTGAATGCCCTCAACACCCGCCTGTTGACGCTCGGTTTTTGCTATACTTTCTAATGTGAAAGTTGAAAACTTATAAAATTAAAAACGTAACAAATTAAGAATTAAAAATTAAGAATTAATAATTGGCTGCCGCCCCAACTTCTTAGTTCATAGTTCTTACTTCTTACTTCAAAAAGTTGGCTGCCGCTTTTGAAATTGAAAAGTGAAAATTGGCTGACGCTTTCATTTGTCTAATCACCAATCACTAAATCTCGTGTCACTGGTCACAGATCACTGGTCACTATATATCTGGTCACAGGTCACAGTTCATAGGTCACAATTTTTTAATTTTTAATTTTCCTAGTTCAATCAAAAATACGTAGGGGACAGCCGTACTTGTTTGTCCCTGTTTTTTTTATTGTTTTGTATGAGAATGGGTTATGGTCTTTGGGCTATTTTGGATTTGTTATTATATAATATTATTTGTATTTTTGCATTTTGAAAAATAGTTGTAGGATGAAAAGGTTATTACTAGTTATACTGACTTTCGTTCCCTTGTTGCTGTTTTCGTATACGGGGTATTGTCAGGCTCATTTTGTGATGTCGAATGGCTACTATATTACTGTTGACGGTAGGATGTCGGCTGCGGGCACCCTTGCTGACGATGGGGATTCGACGGGGAATTATTCGAATGGTTTTTATGGCATGATTATTATTGAGGCTGACTTGGGCGATACTATCAGTGTGTGGGGTGGGTATTCGACGGAGAGTTGCTGCGATGTGATTTCGATTTTCGATGGTAGGATGGGCAGCGGCACGCAACTGGGCACGTGGCGCGGGGAGGGGTCGCTGAGCGTGGTTTCTTATACGGGCTACCTCACCGTGCTTTTCTCGACCGACGGGTCGGAGACACGGAGCGGTTTCCTCTTTAACTATGAGGTGCGCCCCACGCCTTGCAGCAACAATGTCGTTGCGTTCGATGCCCGTCAGGTGGGAGCCACATGGGTGGAGCTTAAGTGGACCGCCTATGACACGAGCGCCAATTATTTGATACATTATGGGAGCGTAGATACGCTGGTGAGGGGAAGCTCGTGTAGGATTGAGGGGCTGTCGCCACTGACTAACTATACGTTTACCATTGTGTCGGAGGCCGACACGGCGCTGGCGGAATGCGTCGATGCGACGAGTGTGAGCACCACTCGTTTTAAGGCTGATGTGTCGGGTTTGCGCCCCCTCTGCGGTATGGATACACTGACTTTGGTGGCTGACAGCGCCGACGCCTACTTGTGGAGCACCGGCTCTACCGCCCGACAGGTAGAGGTGTGGGATACGGGGGTGTATTACTTGGTGGCTTATACCAACGGGGGGTATACCGATACGTTCACTTTTCGTGTGGGTACTATCCAACTGGACTTGGAGTTTGATCTGCCCACTGCGCTCTGCCCAGGCGATACCGCATTGGTGACGGTCGGCATGGCGCAGGGGTCGTCGATACGTGTGCTGCGAGGCGAGTCGACCCTCTCGGAGTCGTCGCGCATCTTCCTGCCCGACGGGCAGTATTGCGAGCCTAACGGCTGCTCGTACCGCTCGGAGCTGCTCTTCTCGGGGTTTGAGAGTTCGGCACATATTACGGATGTGAACGATATACGGTATGTGATGCTGAATATCGAGCATTCGTATGTGGGCGACATTTATATCAACATCACCTGCCCCAATAACCAGTCGGCGGATATATTGAAGTATGGCGGGTCGGGCACGTCGTCGTGCAACAGTTCTATCACCGCGTCGAGCCGCGGCTGGCAGCCGGGCAGCAATGTGCCGACGAGCAGCTACCTAGGGCAGGCGTATGACTATGAGAGCGGCAATGTGTGCGACTCTACGAGCGAATATAACGAGCCGGGGGTGGGGTGGCGCTACTGCTGGTCGAACTGCACGGATGCGGGCTTTGCCTACGCGGCGGGCGACGGGCTGGTGTACCGCTCGACGAACTTGAGCAGCGGCTGGAGCCTCGACTCGTCGGATGTGGCGGCGGGTACCCATTTCTACCATCCCGACGACCCGTTTACGTCGCTGGTGGGCTGCCCGATGAACGGGGTGTGGTATATCGAGGTGATCGACGGGTGGAGTGGCGACAACGGGTATATCTTCGGTTGGGAGCTGGCACTGAATCCTAACCGGCTGCCCCGCACCGAGTATGTGCCTACGGTGGCATATGCCGATATGGAGGGGCCGTATGCCACACGCTGGAGCGATACCGCCTTCGTGCTGCACGCCCCGCTGCATCGCACTACCGACACGACGGTAGCCTATAGGGTGCTTATCACCGACTCGCTGGGTTGTGTGTTTGATACCTCCTTCACGGTGGTCTATCATGCCGCATCGAACAGCAGCTATTACGATACCGTGATGGAGAACGACCTGCCTCACAGCTATGGGGGACAGACGTTCAACACCGATGCCGCAGATGTGGCATTCCACTTTCCGAGCAGCAGCGGATGCGACAGCTTGTTGCTCTATAACCTGCATGTGATACGCAACAGCCAGGCGGCTTTTGACACCACGGTGTGTTCGAGCCAGCTGCCCCTGCAGTGGTACCACCGCACTTTTACCTCCGCCGGCACCCAGCACGACACGCTGGCCAATCACCTGGGGGCGGACAGCCTGCTGGAGCTGACCCTGCGGCTGTACCCCTCGTATAGCATAGACGTCTACGACACGATATGCAGTAACGGCTCCTACCTGTTTGAGGGCACCACCTATACGGCAGCGGGCAACTACCCCCATCAGTTCCTCTCGTCGCAGGGGTGCGACAGTGTGCGTCTGCTGCATCTCGCCACCTTGGCGACCAGCCACGCCGACACCTTTGCCACGGCCTGCGACCAGATGACGTGGTACGGACATTCGTTCACCTCGTCGAGAACTTTTACCATTCCGAATCTCGCCACCAATGCCGTAGGGTGCGATAGCGCGGTGACGCTGCATGTCACCATCAACCCCTCGTATGCTACCAGTCGGCTGGACACGATCTGCGCGGGCGATTCGATTCTTTTGGGTACCACCTATCGCTCGTCGGCGGGATTCTATTCCCACACTTTCGCCTCGCAGGCGGGGTGCGACAGCGTGGTCGTTATGTTGCTAACGGTTTCGCCCACCACGTATGGCGACTATTACGACACTTGTGTCGAGAACGGCCTGCCCCACCACTATGGCGGGCTGACCCTGTATGATGATACCACTGCTGCGATTACGTTGGTCAACTCACGGCAGTGCGACTCGATACTCACCTACCACCTGCATGTGCTGCGTAACAGCTACGCGGTGTTCGATACCGCCTTCTGCGCCCGTTACTTCCCCCTGCAGTGGTACCACCGCATTTTCTATGCCCCCGGCACCCAGTACGACACCATACCCAACGCGGTGGGGGCCGACAGCATACTGACCCTCAACCTGGCGATGCTGCCCAACTATTACGACACCGGCTATGTGTCGATATGCGAGGGGGGCTACTATGTGTTTGAGGGCGATACGCTGACCACGGCTGGCTATCATACCCACAGCTACGTGACCAACCGAGGGTGCGACAGCTTGCACACCCTTTATGTCACACTTCTGCCCAACACACAGGGCGACACTTTCGCCACGGCCTGCGACCATTTCACATGGGGCGGCACAATGTTTAGCACCTCCGACACCTTCACCGTGGCCCATTATGCGACGAACGTGTATGGCTGCGATAGCGCCGTGACGCTGCACCTTACCATACGCTATTCGACCGATACCAACATCATGGCGGAGGCTTGCGACAGCTATAACTGGTTCGGCACTTCGTACCTGGTGCCGCCTGCCTCTACGCCTGTTCATACCCTCATCAATTCGGAGGGATGCGACAGTACGCTTCGCCTTGTGCAGCTGACGCTTCATTATTCAACCCAGACTCAAGACTTCGACACCGTATGCCAGCAGCAAATAGCTGCGGGCTATCAGTGGCGCGATACCCTTCTACAGGGTATAATGTCCAGCACTACCGTATTTCGTCCGCTCACTGACCAATATGGGTGCGACAGTCTGCTGTTCCTCTCTTTGACGGTGTATAACAGCTCGACGAGCCAGGTGTTCGACTCGATCACCGAGAATCAGGCTGCCACCTGGCAGTATAATGGCGTGGCGCTGTCGGCCGACACGGTGGTACAGATAACCCTCACGAACCAGTGGGGGTGTGACAGTGTGGTGACCTATCATCTGCATGTGTGGCCAAATGTTTCGCACACTATCGACACCACGCTGTGCGACAACAGCCTGGCCTCGTTTACATGGAACGGCATGACGGCCGCCGATACTCTTGTGGCGCACTTGGTGGGAAACCATGGTGTCGATAGCATGGTTACGCTTATCATGCATGTCAATCCCACCTATCAGATAGATGTCTACGACACAATCTGCGATGATGCGACTGTCTTTTTTGCCGGTCAGACGCTTTCCACTACGGGCGACTACGGCCACACCTTCACGTCGCAGCTGAATTGCGACAGTGTTGTCGCACTCCATCTTACGGTCCATCCCACCTATAGTTTTCACTTCTATGATACCGTATATGTGGGCGATACCATACACTTTGAGGGGAACAATTATATCCAGCCTGGCGACTATACCATTACTTATCTCACCGCCAACGGCTGCGACTCACTCCTCACCCTTCATCTCGAAGGGCGCAATATCCTTTGGGTAGAACGGGTGGACAGCCTTTGCGAAGGCGAGACCTACGACTTTTATGGTCGACAGCTGACCGAGGCTGGAGTATACACCGATACGGCTTTCTCGGGCGATTTCTTTGCTGGCGATACGATTGTGAAACTAACCCTTATTATGGTTGAGCGCCCCGAGGCTTCGATAGTGGTCACCCCCGTGTGCGAGGCACCAGCCCACTATATATTGGAGGCCCGCACCGATGTCGACTACCTCCTATGGGAGGGACCTGGGGTGGTGGAAGGGCATGAACATGACAGCCTGATAGCAATTTACAGCCCAGCGGACACTTCGCTCTATAGGCTCTATGCCGACTATCGTCCCGAGCAGTTCTGCCCAGCGATTGTCGACACGCTGTTGCCGCCTGTGCCTGTGGTGCATGCCCTTATCGATGTGCGGCCTTCGGCCCTCACCATAGAGGAACGTCATATCACGGCCACTCATGCCAGCTGGGGACCTTATACCCGACACCTCTGGTATGTGTTCTATAACGAGGAGGCACCTTTTACAGACACAGTCCACCGTCTGCAGTTGGATGTGCCTATGTATGTCGACAGCCTGGCGTTGGTGCTAGATGTCTCAAACGACATCTGCACGTCGTCGGACACGGTGTATGTGGGTGTGCTGCGGGCTGACATTCTCTTCCCTAATGTGTTTACCCCCTCACTCAGCACTAACAACATCTTCAAAGCCTATACGACAGCAGTCTCCGAGTTTGAGTTGTGGATTTATGATCGGCGGGGGGGTATGGTGTTCCATACTAAGGATATTGACCAAGGGTGGGATGGCACGCATGAGGGCAGCCCCTGTCCGCAGGCCGCCTATGTGTATAAGTGCCGCTACCGCGACCAACTGACTCCCGAAGGTTATCAAACCCTCACAGGCACAGTGACTCTGCTAAGATGACGAGGTGCAATGAAAAAGGGGGTTGGAAGTTGAAATTTTCATGCAAAAAAGAAGGGGGGACAACGATTGTTGCCCCCCTCTCAGTTTATTTTTATCCCAAATCGGTCATTAGGGTTTATGGCAGATTAGCATTTGTTTCGAGTAGATTGGTCACATCGCTGGCGAAGGTGAGAAAGGCATCCAGTGAATGCCTTTCAGCTACGGCGAGACAGCGATGTGGACAAGATGCTGAAAGAAATGCTGATATGACATAAACAGACATAAAAACGAGAAATTGATTAGAAAGGCGACCTAATGACCGATTTGGGTTTATACTATGTTCTAGCGGATGGGTTGAATGTGTTCGTGAAGGAAGGTGCGTAGGTTCTCGATGGGGATGCGCTGTTGCTGCATGGTGTCGCGATCGCGGACGGTGACGGTGTTATAGTTATCGTTGGCTCGGCCTTCGGTGTCGCGGTCGACAATGGTGTCGTTGTCGACGGTGATGCAGTAGGGTGTGCCGATAGCATCTTGGCGGCGATAACGACGGCCGATGGCGTCTTTCTCGTCGTATTGCAGCATGAAGTCGTATTTGAGCATATCTATAATTTCACGAGCTTTCTCGGGTAGTCCGTCTTTCTTGACGAGGGGGAGAATGGCGGCTTTGTAGGGTGCCAACACAGGAGGCAGGCTGAGGAGGGTGCGGACACTGCCGTCGGGCAAGGTTTCGTCCTTGAGCGCATGGCTGAAAATGGCTAGGAAGGTGCGGTCGACACCGATGGATGTTTCGATGACGTAGGGAGTGTAGCTTTCGTTCAACTCACTGTCGAAGTACTGCAGTTTCTTGCCACTGAACTCGCTGTGGCGACTTAGGTCGAAGTCGGTGCGGCTGTGTATACCTTCGAGTTCTTTGAATCCGAAGGGGAACTCGAACTCGATGTCGGTGGCAGCGTTGGCGTAGTGGGCCAGCTTCTCATGGTCGTGGTAGCGGTACTTCTCAGCCGGTATGCCGAGGGCGAGATGCCATTTGAGTCGTTCTTCCTTCCAGTGGTTGAACCAATCGAGTTCGGTGCCAGGCCGTACAAAGAATTGCATCTCCATCTGCTCGAACTCGCGCATGCGGAAGATGAATTGGCGGGCTACAATCTCGTTGCGGAAGGCTTTGCCTATCTGAGCGATGCCGAAGGGGATTTTCATGCGGCCCGATTTCTGGACGTTAAGGAAGTTGACAAAGATGCCTTGTGCCGTCTCGGGACGGAGGTAGAGGGTGTCGCTGTCGTCAATGACAGAGCCCATCTTGGTGGCAAACATAAGGTTGAACTGACGCACGTCGGTCCAATTGCGGGTGCCGCTGACGGGACATACGATTCCGAGGTCGAGGATGAGTTGTTTGAGTCCTACTAGGTCGTTGGCGTTCATCAGCTCGGCGTATTTGGCATGGATTTCGTCAATCTGCTTCTGATGTTCCAACACACGTGCATTGGTGGTTACAAACTGCTGACGGTCGAAAGCGTCGCCGAAACGTTTGTGAGCCTTCTCGCACTCTTTGTTGATTTTTTCCTCAATCTTGGCGATATGGTCCTCGATGAGGACGTCGGCACGATAGCGCTTCTTGGAGTCCTTGTTGTCGATCAGGGGGTCGTTGAAGGCGTCGACGTGGCCGGAGGCCTTCCAGATGCGGGGGTGCATGAAGATGGCAGAGTCGATGCCGACGATGTTCTCGTGGTACTGCACCATGGCGCGCCACCAGTATTGTTTGATGTTGTTTTTGAGTTCGGTGCCCAGCTGACCGTAGTCGTAGACGGCGGCAAGGCCGTCGTAAATCTCGCTGGAGGGGAATATGAAGCCGTATTCTTTGGCGTGGGATACTACTTTTTTGAATATTTCTTCTTGATTAGCCATTGTGATTTATTTTGAGATAAGAAGATGGAACTAAGAGCTGGGAACTACTTAGTGCTTACTTCTCGGTTCTTACTTTTGTTTTGCAGATGCCTGAGTGGCAGTGATAGCGACCACGTTGACCACATCCTCGACGCTGCAGCCACGGCTGAGGTCGTTGATGGGGGCCGCCATACCCTGCATGACAGGACCTACTGCTTCGGCACCAGCCAGACGTTGAACCAGTTTGTAGCATATGTTGCCACTCTGCAGGTCGGGGAAAACGAGGACGTTGGCTTTGCCAGCAATGTCGCTACCAGGTGCTTTGCTGGCTCCTACCTTAGGCACGATGGCGGCATCAGCCTGTAGTTCACCATCAAGATGCACATTGGGGTCGAGCTCGTGGGCTACGCGAGTGGCCTCAATGACCTTGTCGACCAGTTCGTGCTTGGCACTGCCCTTGGTGGAAAAACTGAGGATGGCGACGCGGGGGTCTTCAAATCCTGCGATGGCTTTGGCGGTCTGAGCAGAGACTACGGCAATCTGACCCAGCTCTTCGGCAGTGGGGCAGGGGGTAGCAGCGCAGTCGGCAAAGACAAACATGCCGTTCTCACCGTAGGTGGTGTCTTTGAGAATCATAATAAAGGCACCGCTCACGACACTGACACCGGGAAGGGTCTTGACGATCTGGAAGGCGGGACGCAGCACATCGCCAGTGGCATTGCGTGCACCTGCCACCTCGCCGTCAGCATCGCCATTCTTGATAAGCATGCAGGCCAGATAGAGGGGGTCGGCAACGAGCTTCATGGCCTCGTCCATCTGCATACCTTTCTTCTTGCGTATCTCGCAGAGCATCTGTGCATAGTACTCGCGTTTGGGGTTAGATTCGGGGTCGATGATGGTGGCTTTGTTGATATTCTTCAAACCCCATTCAGAGGCGAGGCCATTGATTTCGGCTTCGTTGCCGAGAAGGATAAGATTGGCAATGCCTTCTTTCAGGATGATGTCGGCAGCCTTAAGCGTGCGTTCTTCAGTGCCTTCTGCTAGCACAATGGTCTTGTGGGCAGCACGGGCCTTGGCGCGGATTTGTTCTAAGAGTGTCATATTGTTTGTGTTTTTTTATTGTTTTCATTCTAGTATTACTAGTATTGCTAGTTTTAATCAAAGAATTTCCAGGTTAGGCCAAAGTAGAAGCCGAATTGCTTGGAAGGGTAGTTGGGGATAATGCAGTGGGCCTGTCGCTCGAGGTAGCTGTTGAAGTGGCCGGCTTTGGCGTAGATGGTGGCACGTTTGATTTGCAGGTTGATAAAGAAGTCGGCCCACAAGTAGTTGCCTACTTCGACCTCGTTCTGACGGTAGAAGACACCGAGGACGGGGTCGTAAGCATCGGCCTTGAATAGTGTATGGTAGCGCAAGTCGAATCCGACTTGGGTGTGCAGCACCTTATTGAAGAGGTAAAAGTCGGTGTAGATGGAGTTCTTACTGGCAAATAAAGGGGCGCGGACGATATCTTGGTTGCTGCTGTATTGTACTGTCTGCTGCATGTCGTAATGGAGCCATCGGGTAATAGTGAGATAGAGGTTGAGTCGGCCTTGGAGTAGCAACGCACTGCTATCGGGCTGGCAGGGAACCAGTATGGATGTATTGTCTTCGAGAGTGCGTTTTTCAAACCAGATGTTGTGGTCGAGGTGTTGGGCTACTAGTTGGAAGTCGAGGAGACCTGTACGGCAGTAGTCGAGTTCTATGCGACGGGTGCCAATAGGGTGGATGGTGGCGAGTTGGTTGTAGTCGTGCCGTTGGTTCTGAGCAGTGTAGATAAGTTCTGGGCTGTAGGCTTTGACTGTGGCACGGAGGGTCAGGCTCTTCTGAGTGCTGCCCAAGGTGTCGAGCAGGGGGAAGACGAGGTGCGCATCGAGGTTGTATTCGGCCATGTTGGGAGTTGCCTCTGCTAGGATGTTGAGTCGAGCAGCAGGCCAAGGGCTGAATTCAACCCTTGCAAAGGGGAAAAGGGCAAACTCGTGCAGCATGGAGTCAACATAAAGCGGGTTGTGGAGTTGGAGAAATCCGATTTGAGGTCGGATGCCACCATAGAGTTTAAGAGGATTGTGCCAACGGTGGTCGGGATAGGCATCGTTGGTCCAAAAGAGGATGGCAGAGAGTTGGTTGTATAGGGTTGAGTCGGTGTAGCGATATTTCTGTTTCTCCCACTTGATATCGAGCGAGAATACTCCGGTGTTGTAGACATGGGGCTTGCTGGGTTGAATAGTGTCGTAACCGACTATAGTGTCGCGTAGGCGGAATGTGGTTGTGGTAGTGAGGGAGTCGATGGTAACGGTGTCAAAGGTCGTTGAATCGAGTTGAGAGATGTGGAGGGTGTCGGTAGTGGTGATAGTGTCGGTGACCTGCTTCTTAATGGGACGGTACCACTCAACCTGACGGACAGTATTGTACGACTGCTTGACGAAGAGCGTAAGGTCGTTGGAAAGGCTCATGCGTCGGGTCTCATTTACGGGAATGCCCGACATGTTGTAGGTGCGCTTGTTGATGTAGGCATCGAGATTGGAGAGGCCATTGTTCTCACCGAGGAGGAATTTTTGGGAGATAAAACCCGCAGCCAGCTGGTAGCGTGCGTCGGAAGAGAAGTAGTGGGTGACTAGGTTGACCTGATGGTCGGTGGCAGAGCTGTTTGCAAAGGCACCGGTGGGGCTGAAGAGGTGGTAGTCGAGGGCTATGTTCCAGTGGTCGTTGACGTTCTGAGTGTGGGTAACGTGGAGTTGGTAGTCTTTGTTGAGGGAGCTATGATAGGACAGCACAGAATAGGGGCGCTGCACTTGGTAGAAATAGATATTGTCGGGGGTCTTGAAGAAGGCTGGGTATATATTGGGCTTGAATGCAATAGAGGGACCGTCGGCAAAGGTGTTCAGCAGTGCATAGTGGGGATGACCCAGTTCAGAGACATTGAGGTAGTAGTTGCCGTTGAGGGCATCCAGCGGGTCGCAGAATTGTGCACCAGTGGGAGTGAGTTCCGGGTGTTCGAGTTCCATTATCTTCACTTCCATAGGCAGGCGGTGGAAGAGGAAGATGGAAGCTTGAAGAGTGCTGTCGGGTATGTCCTCATGGTACTCGATGCCATTGAGGCCTTCGGCCGAAGCCGAGTCGGTGGCGGTCCGGTTGCTGTCGGGCAGCGTGGTGGAGGGACGGTTTGGAGTAGAAGGGCTACCAATGGCAGAGGCCCCTCTGAGGTTAGCAAAGTCGGAGATATTCACCTGCCCCCACATGCTGGTGGACATCATCAGCATGGCTAGCAAGGAGAGTATGAGCCTAAAGGATTTCAAATGAGGTGACGCCCTTGGTGGGGCAGATTAGTTGTTCTGCAGAAAACGTTCGACATCCATTGCTGCCACACATCCTTTGCCTGCAGCCACGATGGCCTGGCGGTAGTTGGGGTCGCACACATCGCCTGCGGCGAAGACACCGGGCACGTTGGTGGCACTGCTCGGATTTTGGACTTTTATGTAACCCTGCTCGTCGAGGTCAATCCACTCCTTGACGAAATCAGTGTTGGGCTTGTGGCCGATGGCAACAAAGAAACCGGCAATGTCGATGTGGCGTATCTCGCCAGTCTTGACATTCTGCAGGTCGGCGCCCGTCACGCCGTCGAGGTCGCTTCCGCATATCTCTTTGGGAATGGAATCCCAGACCATCTCAATCTTAGGATTGGTAAGCACCCGATGCTGCATCGACTTGGAGGCACGGAGTTCATTACGGCGATGAATGAGGTATACCTTGTTGCATAGGGTGGCCAGATAGCAGGCTTCCTCACAAGCAGTGTCGCCTCCGCCTACCACGGCGACATCGAGGCCTTTGTAGAAATAACCGTCGCAGGTGGCGCAGGCGCTCACGCCTTGTCCATAGTATTTTTTCTCGCTGTCGAGACCCAGCCAGCGGGCAGAGGCACCGGTGGCGATAATGACTGCTTCGGCTTCCAGCTCGTTGCCATGGTCGTCTTTCAGGTGGAAAGGACGTTGGCTGAAGTCGACTTCGGTGATATAGCCAGTGCGGACATCTGTGCCAAACCGCTCGGCCTGCTTACGTAGGTCGGCCATCATCTCGGTGCCGGCAATGCCTTGGGGATATCCTGGGAAGTTCTCAATTTCGGTGGTGATGGTCAACTGGCCACCCGGTTGCATTCCCTCGTAGAGGATGGGATGAAGGTCAGCACGACCAGTATAGATGCCTGCAGTGTAGCCGGCAGGGCCAGAACCAATGATAAGACAGCGTGTATGTTCCATGTGATTTGGGATTTATGTGTTAATAGGATTGTTTTCTTGTTTGCGAGGTTTGGCAAAGAGGGAAAAATAGAGGATGTAGAAGACACCCACAACGATGATAACTACCTGTTGCGACCCCCATAGCAGCCATCCTGCGGCCAGCCCAACGGTCTCGCTTATGCCGTAGAGCGCCAACGCCTGCCACACCAGTACGGGATAGGCACCCAGCCCACCTTGCGATATGGTCATGCCGATAGAACCGAAAAGATACACCACAAAGGCGGCACCAAAGCCTAGTCCCACCGCCTCGGGGATGGCCTGCAGGATGAACACTCCGCCTATGATGTAGAGGAAATAGATGATGCAGCTGTAGATAATAAAAAGCACAATCGACTTCGGCTTGAGGTGGAAGATGCTTTTCAGGCCTCCGATGCCTCCCTGCACGATGCTGTCGACCTTGCGAAAGAATTTATATTTATTAAGTCTTGGACGCATCCATCTGTACAGAAAGACGCACCCTATGATGGCTACGATGGCTGCGACGGCGACCAGAGCAATGTTGGGCAATTGGTGACTTTTGTCAGCTAGGATGTCGACAAGCCACTCCTTCGCCTGTCCGTACATGAAGAATAGGCCTAGTAGTACAACCACACCAAAGGCGAGAATGTCGACACAACGTTCAGTGACGACAGTACCAAGCGACTTCTCAACAGGAATCTTATCGCTGGTGCGGAGAGTTGCACAGCGCATCACTTCTCCCAGTCGGGGGAATGCCAGATTGGCAAGATAAGCTATCACCACCGAACCGAATGTGTTGTTAAGTCCAGGCCTATATCCCAACGGCTCATATAATAGTTGCCATCGGAGGGCACGGACAAAAAGGCTGAGCAAGCAGGCAAGCATTGTGCAGCCTACCCAGAAATAGTCGGCATGGGTGAAAGAATCCCAGATGGCTCTCTTCTGAGAAGGGTCGAGTTTGAGCAGGAACCAGTATATGAACAAAAAGCCTATGCCCAGAAAAACTACCAGCTTTATAATGTTGCCGATAGTTCCTTTTTTCTGTGGTGCACTGGTTTTGTTGCTCTCTGTCATGGGATTAGTCTAGTTTGTTATTCTGTGGGAAGATAACGGTAGGATGCCATTGTTTGGCCTCTTCAAAGTCCATGAGGGCGTATGAGGCTATGATGATGAGGTCGCCAGTTTTGGCCTTGTGGGCGGCTGCGCCATTGATGCCAATGATGCCGCTACCCCTTTCTCCGCGAATGACGTAGGTGTGGAATCGCTCACCATTGGTGATGTTGTAGATGTCCACTTGTTCGTTCTCAATAACATTGGCAGCCTCCATCAACTCCTCGTCAATAGTGATGCTTCCGATATAGTCTAAATTGGCTTCGGTAACGGTAACTCTATGAATCTTAGATTTTAATACGTTTACCAGCATATCTGTTTTTTTTGCAAAGATACGTTATTTTTTTAGATTGGAAAAGAGAGAATTGCGATTAGTGATTAGTGATTAGTGATTGGTGATTAGTGATTAGACAAATGAATGTTGCAGCAAATTTCAATTTTCACTTTTCAATTTTCAATTTCAAAGGCGGCAGCCAAATTTTAATTTTTAATTTTTAATTTTTAATTTAAACAGCTTCTATAAGTAGATGATGATCATGATGAGGAGGAAGGCGATGAAACCATATATCATAATTTTGGTAGTGGATATGGGTTTCATGTACTCGCTGTCGGATATATCAAACCGACGGCGTATCTTGATTTGCCTTTTGGCCTGCCAGTACTTTTCGCTGAGCGATTGGGAATTATCCTCAGCCTCAGCATTCTCGGTGGGTTGGGAGTCAGGGTCTGAACTGAACCGAGGTTGATAGTGGAATTGGGGCATCTCACGCTTGCGGAACATGTCGCGCCATGTGAGGCGCGAGCTGCGTGACAGCTGCTCTCGGTTGATGTCGCGCACCCGTTGTTGGAAATAGGCAAGTTCGTCTTTGTTTTCGCTATCCTTGTCTTGGGTTGGTTGCTCGGCATCCTTTTTCTTTGCCTCCTCTTGCTCAATGGCATATTTCTTTTTCAACGCCTCCCATTTCTCTTTCTCAGGGTCGTAGAAACGAGGCACGTAATGAAACTGTCGGGGCTTCTCTACTTCAAACATAAGCTCTTATTAAAAATTGAAAATTGAAAATTGAAAATTGAAAAGGGCTGCAGCGTTCATTTGTCTAATCACTAATCACTTAAATTAGTGAACAGTGATCAGTGAATAGTGACACGAATGGGGTCGTATCATGTGTCACAAAAAGCGCTCGTGTCACTGGTCACAGGTCACAGGTCACAATATATCACAGGTCACTCAAAAACGAATTCCTTCCACTATCACTCTGTCCATCGCCACATCGAAAGGCTCTACAGGCACTTCGTCAACCAATTGGAAATTAAATCCCACTCCCACCTTGAAGGCGTTGGGCGTGCTTTTCAGGAGACGATCGTAGAATCCACGACCCCTTCCCATGCGGTTACGCTTCCGGTCAAAAGCCACGCCGGGGACAATGATGAGGTCTACCTTTTCGAGCTCGGTGAATTCGGGACCGGTAGGCTCTCCAATACCAAATTGCTCCCCAGCCTTCAGGCACTCGGGGCCAGTGTACTGTCTCAGTCTCAAGTCGTCGCCATCTACGCAGGGCAACAAGAGCCTCTTTTCCTGATACCAACGGTTGACAAAATCGTGTGTCTGCACCTCGTCTTCCATCGACCAATAAAGCAGTACCGTGGCGGATTGCTGGAATTGAGGCAGCAACTCCACCTGGTGCATGATAGGCTGCGAACGTTCGCACTTATCACAAAAAGGGACGGCTCTTTTTGCCGCCCTTATTTGTTTGCGCAATTCTTGTTTTTCCATCAGAAGGGAAGGTCTTCATCGGGTTTCAGCGGGGAGGCGAAAGGAGTTCCCTGTGCAGGGGCGGCAGCCTGAGGTGCCACCGGGGGCTGCTGGGCTGGAGCGACAGGCGCTGCAGGAGGCACGGCCGCTTGAGGTGCTGCTGCTGGCCATGCGTATCCCGCCGACTGTGGGGGCATCTGTCCAGGAATATAGTTCTGAATACGTGAGCAGCGCAGGTCGGTGTACCAACGTTCTTGATATTCGCGCGATTCGGGAGTGAAGGTCACGATGACAGGGCTGTTCAGTGCAATGCCCGCTACCATCGCTAGGCGGTCTTCGCCGAAGGTGGTGAATGCCACCTGGCGGGGATATTCGCCATCGGTCTCGATTACAAATCCACCTCTCACCCATGGTCCGCGTGCACTTTCGCCACGTACTTCTTGCAAAATCTTGATTAACTTACCTGAAATTTCCATGTCAATATTGTTTTTCTTGTTAATAATCAATAGGATGTGATGCCTTCTAGGCATTTAAAACATCTACAAAGATACCCATTTTTCGCCACATCGCGAAATTTATTTTTCAACAACTTATTGATGATTGGTGATTAGATGTATAGTGACCTGTGAACAGTGACCAGTGACACGAGCGCTTTTTTGTGACACATGATACGACCCCATTCGTTTCACTGGTCACAGTTCACTGGTCACTAAAATTTAAAGTCTAGCGTCCGGTGCGGCGGCGGAAGAAGATAATCAACAAGATAGTGACCACAACCATGGCACCTATCACCACCCAAAACGAAGTCACATTGGGGTTGAATGGGAAGGTAAGGTTCATTCCAAAGAAACCCGTCACCACAGTCAGGGGGAGCATGATGGTCGAGAAATAGGTCAGCACCTTCATAATCTCGTTAGTGCGGTTGGCCTGCAACGAGTCGAACGTCTTGGACAAGCCTTCGATCAACTCGCCATAGTCTTCAATCGAGTCGAACATCTTCTGGTATTGGTCGAGTATGTTGCCCCAGTAGTCTTCCATGTCTAACACCTCTGGGTCGACAAATCCCTTAATAGCACCGCCCTCAAACATGTGCAGCACCCTCAGTTGGGGCTTGAACGTGGTGTTGAGCAGGATAATATTACGCCGAGTGACTGAAATGAGCTCGATGATGCTACGGGCTTTCTTGTTAAAGATATCGTAGTTGATAAGGTCCACTTCTGCGCCCACGCGCATAATAAGGGTATAGGTCTCCAGCATCAGGCGGTCCAGGATGTGGTAGAGCAGCAGGTCGCTCGATGAGAGCATCTCCTTCACGTCGTCATCATCGTCGCGCAGGTCCTCCTGCATCTCCTCAAACAGCTTCTGTACTACCCAGTGCGACTTGCCAATAGTGATGATGTAATCCTTGCCCCAGAAGATTTTCACCTCGCGGATGCGGATAAACTTGTTGCCTTTGTCGAAATAGGGGAAATGCAGAATCAAGAAATAGTAATCGTCATATTCGTCTATTTTTGGACGTTGGTTGCTTCCACGGCAGTCCTCAATATCCAAAGGGTGAAACTGAAATTCTTCCAACAGGTAACGGTAATCCTCCTCGGTAGGATTGGTTATTTGTTGCCATTTCAAAGACTGGTATTGGATAGTCTCTATCATGGGGCCTCCTCCCTTTTTTTTGCGATCACTTGGTGGTCAGTATTCTACATTCGTTTGCTATTTTTTTATTCAAACTGCAAAATTACACATTTTTTATCACCTGTGCAAATTAAAAATCATAAAAATGTGTCAAGCTCTTATGCAGTTGCACTAACCACCGTTGTTCTAAAATACAAAAAGTGGAGTTGTTACCGCAAGGTGCAACTCCACTTGTCTAACCATCACCCACTCTTTTTAGGATGAGTAATGGTCTACTATTCTTTGAAAAGTAATAACCATTATAACTATGTGACCTCTATACTGGGTATAACTTATCGCTCCATCAATCGTATGTTAAACTAGAGTTTCCCTTCTTTCACCGCGCGGCGGATTTTTGACTGCTTCATGCCGAAGGAGAAACCCAACTGCGCGTTGATGGTGAAGCCTTGCGGAGCTCCCACGATGCTCTTGAAGCGGTCGGAACTCACATACACCCTGCCGTGTGCCGAAAAAAGGAATTGCTCCAGATAGTTATCCATGTAGATATCGCCGATGCCAAGATGGTATTTGACATCTATGCCGGCACGCCAGCATCCCTCGGAAGGCCCGTTGGAGGAGCTCCCGTCGCCTTCGTTGTAGAGTACGGCCTGCATCCCATAGCCTACAAAGGGCATGACGCTCCATTTACGACTGTCGATGGCAATGAAGCCATAGTCGATATGGAGGTCGAGGGTGGAGATGTCATCATCATAATATAGTGTGTTGTATGAATATACGGCCACGATAGAGTCGGGACGGCAACGGCCACCGCCTGCGTACATTCCCATTAGGAGCTCATGCCGCCATAGGCCAGCCTCGAAATCAAAATAGAAGCCACCGCTGGGGGCAAACAGGTCGTGCAGGTCGCCATGGTAGAACTTAGCTCCCCCGCCTAAATTGAAGAGCATGCGGTATTGGGGAATTATTTTCTCTATCGCGTTGGCGGTGATATGTCTTTCTACCATGATAGGCGTGATGGAGTCCATCTGTCGCCGAATGTCCTGTTCCCACCAAGCCACCGCCGCAGTGTCGGCACCATAGTAGGTGTCGTGGCAGAAGCTGTCGACCATATAGGAGAGTAGCTGCGTGTAGTAGTTCATATTGACGGCCCCGCCTGTGTCTATTACCAACTGTAGACGCCGGCGATGGAGCTCTGCCAGATTGAAGGCTACCTGATTGTATTTCAACTCCTGGGGAGTGCGATAGTGCGAGTCTACCCACGACATCTTTCGGTCGACATACAGCACGGCTGTCTTGGTCTCCATCTCCTTGCCGTTTATCTCGTCGGGGCGTTGCTCAACTTGTAGAATATATTCCAGATAAGAGTGCTCATCGCCCACGCTCTCGTTCATCAGCGTGAAGTCGTTCCACGTCAGAGGGCCTTTCTCCCATCCGCGCAGGTTGGTGTTCTGCGACATGGCGGTGGTGGTCAGCGAAAGGCCGAGTACAATCAATACGAATGACTTGATTTTCATGTTTTTCTATTTCTTTTTATTGTTGATTATTTTACTTATTCACAATGTGCACGACCTGTCATCAGTGAGACACCCAATTGCAGGTTGACGGTGAATCCGGTGGGACTCCCAATGACCTGCTCGAAGCGGTTGTAGGTGGCATAGAGTTTGGTATGGAACGAAACTAAGTCGTGCCGGGCGTTGTAACGAAATCGGCAGAGGAGTTCGTTCAACTCCACTTGGTTGGAGATGTTGTAGTGGAAGTCTACTCCCACATGCAGGCAACCGTCGGATGGACCGTGCGAACTATCGTCCATCCCGTTGTAGTAGAATTTCTGCCTGCCGAAGCCGATGAAGGGTACGAGCCGTAAGTAGGCATTGTCGACAACGGCATAGCCATAGGCGAAATAGTAGTTGAGGTGAAGGATGGGGTCGCTAGGGTAGAGGTCGTTGATTTCCCATTCGGTATGGTAGACCGTGTCGAAACAGCGGCTGCCTCCCATCGAAAGAGCCGTAGTGAGGAAGTGTCGCCGGTAGCCCACGTCGCCGGTGAATCCGAATGCCAACCCGTGCTCAAGATAGTCATGCAGATGCCCTCCGATGAAGGCGATGCCACCATCGAACGCCAGGCCCCATCGCATAGGAGCGTCACGGTGCTCGGTAAAAGTGTGGAGGGTCGTGGTGTCAAGTTGCTGCTTGACTAGTGCCTGCCATTGGCTGAGACGGATGCTGTCGCCACCTTCGGCGGTTTCGGCTTTTAGCAGGGCAATTTCTTCGCCCACCTGCTGCATGGCGTTGTCGACCATGTGGTCGGGGTCAATCAGTTCGAGGAAGCTTGCTTTCCCCGACATGAGATAGTTCTCTAACTGGCGGCGGTGCAGTTCGACCAAATCGAAGGCGCACTGATGGTAGGCAAGCAGTCGGGGTGTGCGAAAGGCAGGGTCGGCCCAAGAATATTCGTTACTCATAAAAGCCGTGACAGTGGGGTGAAGATACTTCACCCCGCCTTTTTCACTCATCGAGCCTTGAATCCCCATGTAATACTCCATGTGTGAATGTTTGTTCCCAATGGAACCGTTGGGGGCAAAGTCTTTCCACGATAGTGCACCCATCTTCCAACTGTGAATATTATTTTGAGCCTGGATACCAGTCAGCGAAAGAGCGCAAATCACTGCAATTACAAATACTTTCCTCATAATGACAGAATACATTTGTGGGTGCAAATGTACGCATTTATTTTCATTCAGACGAATATCTGAGTGTCCATTTTTTAAACCTTCGAGTGTTTGAATAGCATCAGTCGACCAAATTTGAAACAAGGCTGAGTTTAGTTTCCCTCTACCATGGGTTCGGGTGATGTCCACTCATTCTATGTTCCATATTTGATACATGTTCACTTTAGACAGCGAAACACGAGGTTTTTTGCATTGTTTAGCTATTGAAAGACAGATATATACACTTTAAGTGGGGTATAAAACATATCTGCGCCCTTCGCAAGGGAGGGCAAAGGCAAGATGGGGATTGTCGGCCTACAGAAAGTAGGGGAGAGGGAGGTTCTACTGATTCTCTTTGACAATCTGGTTCATCAGTTGGAGGGCGGCATCTTTATCCTTCTCTTCTGGGCCAAAGTTGATGCTCTTGCAGCCACGGCGTGTGGGGTCTTCGGTCACCCATTCGCCATAGCGATAGCGCTTGAATATGCTCGTGGCTTGAGGATAGAGTTGCGCATTGTCGAGGCTGATGCCGATGTCGTCGCCCCAATGATATGTGACTTTAACTTGGTAGCCAGGTTCGCGTCCCGACAACTTTTTAGTCACTAATACACGAAACTCTTCACCATCCAGCGGAATGCAGTAGCCGTCAATTAATTCTTCTTTCTGATTATGGGATTCTTTTAAGTTGGTGATTCTCCCAAATATTGGTTTTTCTGATTGTATCATAATGTTTTTGTTTTGTAATAGGGTGTTGGTTATTTCTTGTGTAAATTGTTGTCCTGTAGTGTATAGTAGATGGAGCTGATTGGGAAGAATGTCTTAAGAATCGATTTCTTTAGCTTGATTTTACTTTGCAAAGATACTCATTTTTTTTGAAATGACAAAATGATTGTTGCTATTATGCTTTATATCGGTTGATTGCATGAGGATTGATTCGGAGGTAAATGTGATTATTGAGGGGTTAGGAAAGAGTAAAAAAGAAAGGCCGCCCGAATTGGGGCGGCCTTGGATTGATTCAAAGTGTAGAGTAGGCTTGGCAATTATTTGCGCTCGCCTTTGGCAGCATTGTAGAAAATCTTGAATGCGCCGGAGTTACGCAGCTCCTGTTTGATGTCGCTGATGAGACCCATCTTGGTGTCCTTGTCGGCCTTGATTGAGAAGGTGACGAAGGGGCGGTCGGCCTCGACGCGGTCGTTGATTTCGGTCTCGACAAACAGAGGAATGTCGGAGACTTCGGAGATCATGTCGTTGAGCTGGATACGGGATTCGGTACCGTATTTTTTCTGCATCTCACCGACCATAGGCGTACCTACGTTGATGTAGCTTACGAGACTCTTCTTCTCTAACTTCACGGTTTCGGTTGCTTTAGGCACCTTGATGGTGACATAGAGCGAACTTTCACGCATGGTGGTAATAGTCATGAAGAAGAACAGGAGCATGAAAATAATGTCGGACATGGAGCCCATGTTGAGACCCGGGGTCTCTTTCTTTTTCTTACCAGTGAATTTTGCCATTATTTTTTATCTCCTATCTTTGTAGGCTCAGCCTCGGAAATAGCAATGGGGATTGCTTGGTCGATGGCTTCGGCCTGTGAGTCGTTAAGGTCGGCATATTTCCTACCGAACTTCTCGTGAGAGAGTTCGTTTCGCATTTCGTTGATGGCTACAGTCAGTTCATTCTGTACTGCGACATACATGTCATACGAGGTACCGCGGTCGTTTTGCAGGGAGATAATACCTTTCGATACTTTCATGTTGCCCAGCAGGGGGATATCCATGTCGATCTTCTCAGGCAGGTTGGGGTCGTCGTTAGGATTTCCGAGGAATTCCTTTGCACGGTCCTTGAGGTCAGCGATATCGCCAACTTCGCCATTGAAGAGCAGACGGTCCTTGCTGTTGATTTTGACTACGAAGATATTACGTTCCTTAATCTCTGGTGGTTTTTCCTGGTTGGGAGGCAGAGGTGGCGGCAAACGACGTGCAATACCCTGATCTGTGTTGATGTTGGAGACCAATAGGAAGAAGGCCAACAACAAGAACGAGATGTCGGACATTGAACTGGTGTTTAAGCCAGGTGTTTTTCTTCCCATAGTTGATTATTTTTTCTTGAATGATTTAGCAACTTCAACATAGACG
>JAEEGL016536738.1_pt1 | contig 49896 bp, 35 predicted proteins | sample 9134231 | NCBI WGS metagenome assembly JAEEGL01 (sample SAMN16246548, study PRJNA631951) | gut metagenome | biome: gut microbiome; feature: rumen; material: fiber-attached | host: Bos | place: Iran: Karaj | collected 2018-10 | reverse complement strand
AGGTTATCAATCCAATCGTCTAACCCGTTGTCATTGCCTCTACTGGCCATCTCCTTCATCTTTGTGACGAAACTGTTGACGCTCGTCAGTAGTTCTTCGACGAGCGAAGCTGCAAGCCGATTACCTCGTAGGTACTGCGCTCAATTGATATTACTTCCATGTCTTGTTTAGTTTTTGTAATTTGCGGACAAAGGTACATCATGATTTCCAGGTAAGATTACTTTGAAAATTCCTTGTTGTGAAATAACAATTCAGGGAAACAAGACCCTAATGTCTGCCGAGCTTGCTCATCAGAAAGCAGACAAGCATCTTTGTGTGGCACTCCACAGAAAAGTGCGTATTAGGCTACACCCTTCTAAAGAACCTGTTTGCGGTATTGCAAGCAACAAGGTGATTATTTCCTTATCACTTCAATCAAGTCGAAATACATGTATCGTGTTTTTAATGGCTGTTTCATTCTCGAACTGACCGCCTCCTGTTCCTCGTCCTTGAACAGATAGGCGAATCCGTTCTTTTCGTAGTAGTTCAGTGTGCGAGAATTATTAAGGGCATCCACTGCCAAGTAACGAACTGCAGCCTTGTTGTCTGGCTCCACAAACCAAAACTTCAGAATCTGCATCAGTTCTGTGCCAATACCATTATTTGCGAACTGGATGTCAACACCAAGTCTGCCAATCAGCACGGCAGGGTATCTGCGCATCCGTTTTTCCTTAGGGATCTCCTTCAGGAATCTTTTCCTCTGTGAGTTAGGCAATAGGTCAACACGGATTGTATCGTTCGACAAGGAAAAGGCACAGACAATGGTCTGCGGGTCATCTTTCAGCACAAAGCAATAGGTTTTGCCATACATCTGGTCGGCCCATAATGGTGAGTCTTTCAGAAAGTATTCGTCGAGATCATCATATCCACAAGAAAACGGCTTACACGTTGCAATTAGTTCACGTGTAAGCAGTCTGAATGTACATTTGTCGGCAAGGAATCCCATTATTTAATAGATCTGTGCTGTTGACATAATCTTATCGAAGTCCTCGCGCGACATTTCCAATTCCACAGTGTGCGCATTGCGTTCTGCTGCCTCAGCAGCCTCCACAAAGCGAACTGCATCGTCACCTGTTACTACAGGTATTGGTCTGATTGGTGTTGCCATACTCTTAACTCCTTTTCTATTAAATCCGCTGCAAAATTACGTTTTTTCTTTCAAACTTCCAAATAATACACGAAAAATGTATATTTTTCCGCTCCTTTGCCATTATAATTGAAAAATAATCGCTATCTTTGCACATGTGTTTTGTAAAGGACACAATCTTATTGCTCAACTTTCTCTCTCGAATCACCACCTCGGAAAAGAAAAACGAGCAAAAATCCAAATACGCAGAGGTCGCGCACTATAGCGCAGACTTCTCCATAGCGTATTTGGGGCTTGTGGTGAGCCTGAGAGAGATATGGCGGGGCTGCGCTATTTCTATTAGCAGATATGGTGTACCGTCTGCAAATGGCAGAGAGTTAATTAGCAACTTAAAAACAACGAGTATATGAAAATTGTTTCTTTGGGTCAGCAACTAATCAGTACCATCATTGACAAGATACTGATTACAATCCTTTTCGTGATTATTGCATTTTTGTTCTGTGCTGGTGTTCCAGGCGCTGAATTAGGCCATTTTGTGTCACAGCTTGGTATCGAATACAAAGAGATTGAATCAGAAAAGACAATTCATGAAAGGAATGCAGAAGTGAATGAGTGGCTCAAAGAGAATGGGTATTCGCAAATGATGTCTGACGACCAAGAATATGAGCATTACAAAACAATGAAAGATGTCTATGATAAATACGTATGGATTTTGGTTGTCGTTAACTTGATTTACTATCTGTTGTGTGAACTTTTCTTCAAGGCTTCAATGGGAAAGAGAATCCTAAAATGTAAAGTCCGAAAAACAGACGGGAATGAAATAGATAAAAAGGATGTGTTCACTCGCACAGGTATTCTTGGTGCACTCCTACTATTGGCGGTAGCGTTACAAATGACAATGAATATTAATGGATATATTACGACCATCATATTCTTTGCAATCTTAGACTTTACAGTTTTTACTAAACAGTGTTCTTTGGTTGACAAATATTCTGATACGATAGTTGAAAAGGTTAGTTAGAATCCGTTTTTATGGAAAAGAAAGATAATAGGGATAAGAAGGACATTTATATGTTAGTTCTAACAGGTCTGTTCTACTTGTACTTGTGGGGTAAGAATGTTGTTGTGGCAGTATCCTATGTTTCTGGATGGGACTGGCTTGCCTTTATCGTCCTTGCTATAATTGCTTTAGTGATTTGCGGTTTCGCTTGGCTGTTTTCGTGTGTCTTGGTTACTGAGACCATCAAATACTTCGGCCTGCAAAAGAGTTATTTAGTAATAACGATTCTATCAATTATCATTGCACCGTTGATGATATTATTTCTCTTATTGGTTTTGTCTGGCGTTATTCCTTCTATATTTGACCCACGATTTCTATAATCCACGATTATGGCTGATAAAAAAGAAAATTTTGAACCATTCGACTTCTATCGTACAGGAATGGGATTTTCATGGTCTGAAAGAAGTTTTTTATGGAGAAACAACAATGTAAAATTACTCAAACTCTCTGACTATGGTATAACAAATCAAGAAGTATATCGATATGAACAACTGATTAAACAACGGCGGGAGGAGGCTAAAGAGAGGCATACTATATATCAACATAGAAGTAATTTCTTCAAGGTGTTGGCAGTATTGTTTCTTATTTTTATCTTCTTTTTCATCGTGGCACATTTCAATGGTCTCATGCGAGATACTGGCTGGCTTTTTGATGCACTGTGTTATCCCGTTTACATAGGGCTTATATGGGTCATGTACCGATATGCTTACCCATACATCGCTTTCGTAATAGAAAACACGCAGGAAAGGATAGAAGAACAATATAAATATCCCAACAATGGACATCCTGATGGCTATGACCCACGGATTGAGAAATACTTCAATGATTTGTTGTGGAAGTTAAAAGACCACCCAGTGATCTGACATTCAATATTTATTCAATTTATAACGGTGCTATGTTAAAAGACTACTATTCCGTGTTAGGGATTTCATATCCCTCAACCTCAGAGGAGATTCGAACGGCCTATAATGCCAAAAAGGAATCCTTAGGCAAAGAATCTTCCAACAGTAACGATTCAAACTACCAATCTCGTGTAGAGGTTGAATTAGCTTATCGCATATTGGGAGCCTCGTATATCCTAAAGACTGCTTATGATGGAGAATATGAAAAGGCGATGGCAGAAGGTTTTGATGATTATGAGGTCAAACACGAAAGCCTTCTTTCTGATATTGAACGTGAGAGGGATTTTGTAGTTAACCGACTATTAAATCCTAATTTCAAGATGCCGAAAACAAGCAGTACAAAGGAGAAAAGCTGGAGTATGAAAGTCCTAGGATGTCTTGGTAAGGGATTCCTTATCTATCTTTGTTTGATGACGTTTGTTTACGTTAAGAAATGTTCGAGAGACCGAGTGAGAGATTCTTATGAAAACCAAAGCACCTATGTTTCAACTGAAAATGCCGACTCTAAACTGATGCGTTTTGCTGCGGAAAAGAATGCTATGCTTCCACAAGATATGGATGAGAATATTACGACCCAAGAAGTTTTGATTGAAAGTGATGCACTTGTATATGTTTATAAAGTAGATGATGATTTCTTCGCAGAGTTCAAAACCCATGCGCAATCACGTGAGATTCAACTTGGCAATTTGAGAACGGTTTATAAAGAAATGAAACCGATGATTGATTTGCTGATAGAAACACACCGCGGAATTTACTACAGGTATATATGCAGAGAATCCGGCGAGACTACAGAGTTCAAAATCTATTATAGTGATTTGGTAGATTTGCAGTAAATCAAAAGAAATACAGTTATAGCAAGAAATACCTAATCCGCAAGTCTTGTGGCACCAAAAGACTCTTTCGTTTGAGATTTATTTCGTACCTTTGCAGTCAATATGTACACAATAGCGGAAATTTGTAGTGGGGCATCGAAATTGGTGCGGAGCGTGTTGAGCAGGAAGCGGGAGTATCAGCTTCAGTTCAACAAGGAGAAAAACGGCTGTTGGTATGTGGACTTCCCTCATTGGCCGTTCTCTCACGAAAACCTTGCAATGGTATCTGGGGCAGTTTTTTTCCTTAATTTTGCACCCAAAACGATGAAGTTATGACTGCAATACAAATGAATGTCGAGATGCTCCGCAACATGAGCATCATTGCCGAGGACGAGGACCTGCTGAAGCGGGCTGCAAAATATCTACGCAAGTTGGTGGCCGAAAAGCAGGCCGACCCGACACAATTCTCAAAAGAAGAGTTCTTTGCACGTATCGATGAAGCAAAGAAGGGGCCGACATTTGAATTACGCGAAGATGAGACCCTTGAGGATTTGATTAAACGAGTAGGATAATGGCATATAGAATCTAATACTACAAGCAGGCACGGGAAAACCCGAACCATTGCCATTACCAGACCAGGAGAATGGAGTAGACGTATATCCCAGAAGCATCGGCTCATTTACGAGATTCACGATACAGAGGTTATTGTTATCGTAATCTCCGCCTACGGCCATTATCGTGACAAGTAATAAACTGTTTAGTGTCATCACCAAATAGAATCTCGGCTTGACCGCTGAAATCGAAAGAAAATCCTTGTAATCTGCGCAATCTGTGGTCGTTTACATACTTGCGGAAGTTGAAACAATTATAATAATTTCGGCTTAATTACGGTCATTACGGCAATTCATTTCCTATTATTTCAATTCGTGAGTATAATTATTCACATTATTCAAATTCGTTTACAATGATTCCTTGATGTCTGCGACACCACGCCAATATGCGCGCGTATGTGCGCACTACCGCGCGCGAAATAAGGTGCTACTCGTGCTACTTCGGAGCCTAATATATTCGTTTACAACTAGTTGTCGGTAGCTACCATGCGTAAAAAGGAGCTACCAAGGCGCTACTCTGCCGCTACTGCCCGTTTGGGGTTGAATTCTCTGGAGAATGGAAGCAAATACGCACGCTGTTTGAAAAAATACGCACGCCGTTTGAAAAAATACGCACGCCGTTTGAAAAAATACGCACGCTATTCGCTAGTATGCTGTCTGTAGCTACAGAGTAGCGCCATTTTGGGGCATGTAGCTACCGATAACATTTTGCCTTACAGTCAGATAATCTCAAGAGTAGCTCGAGTAGCACCTTTTTCTCGTGCGCATAATACGTGCGTGCGCGCGAAGTGGTTGAATGATGACGCTGAGAAATTATTGAAACGAATTTGAATAATTAGAATAATTATCGACCTGTGCGGTTGAAACGTGTGAAACTGATTCTGACCGCAGAGCGGTCACCGATCAATAGCCGGGGTGTGCGAAGCACCCCCGGATGGTAGTGCAACGTAGCATCGACCCTGAAGGGGTCGCCTCTCAGTAGCCGAGGGTACGCAGTACCCCCGGAAAGATGGGTGCTAACGACATCGACCCTGCCTTTTATCCGCAGGTCGTTCTTCGACTAGCGAAGCGACTTTGTCGATTACCGACCTACGGCTATTGAGAGGCGACCCCTTCAGGATCGATGTCAGCCCCTGACTTTTTTCCGCAGGTCGTTCCGACCTACGGCTATTGAGAGGTGACGCTTTCAGCGTCTTTCAACCGCACAGTACGATAATTATTTCCACGAATAATATTTCTCACCCGGGAAACGAATCAGAGAGACTGGAAACAAATGAGAATAATTGGAACGTATGGGAATAGAATATATTATTCATATTTGTGGTTCCAATTATTCTCATTATTCTCATTTGTTTCCGAAAAACCTTATTCTCTATCAGAGGAAAGGTTCTCCTGAACAAGGATGATTTCTTAGGGTCACTCTATCACTAGCACTGTGATAGAGTAGGGGGGCAGGGTGATGGGGAACTGCTTGCCCACCTTCTGAGTGGATTTTCCTGGCGTGATGTTCATCGGCTTGTCGATAGTATTTGTGTCTTCCGGTTTGTCGGACTTCAGTACAATCTTCTCTGCTTTCGATTTCACCTTCTGCACACCTTCGAGCTTGATTTTCAGTTGTTGGGCATCGCCCACAGCATTCACCAGCTTCAAGTAAATCTTGCCTGTCTTGGCATCCTTTGTGGCGGTATAGAACACGGCGTTTGCCTCGTCGTTGCGGTCAAGCTTCTGCTTGGGGATGTCGGTGGCTTCCACGGGAACGATGCGGTCGCCCAGATACTTCGAGAACAGCACTTGTGCCCAATAGGATGGCGAACCGTAGGAGTTCAGCACGTCGTAGCCGATGAGGTCGCTGGCCCACTGCATGCCGCCAGGCTCCACGTTGACGAAGAGGGGGGCATAGCACGACATGATGCAGATGTCGGAGTTTCGCTCCATGCAGCTCATCCATGCAGCATCGCCCAGCGCCGCATTCATGTTGGTGGTGGGAGACCCCTCGCGTGTGGCCCACTCGCCGCAGAAGATCTTCGGCCCCTTGCGGTCGTAGCGGTCATACTGGAAGGCATTGCGGTACATGTCGTGCGCATTGCGGTAGTAGTGCTCGTCGATGACGTCAACGACGGGGTTGGGGATAGCCTTCGACTTCAGGGCGTCGTAGCCAACGGTGGAGATGATCTGCAGCTGGGGGTAGCGGGCCTTGATAGCCTCGTAGAACATCTTGAAGCGGTTAGGGTAGCTGCCGCTGCGGTCGAAGAAGTCCTCGTTGCCTATCTCCACATAGTGAAGGGGGAACGGCTCGGGATGACCGTCGCGGGCACGAACAGCTCCCCACTTGGTTGAGGCATCGCCCATGATGTACTCTATTTCGTCGAGCGCATCCTGAATGAATGGCTTGATGTAGTCGCCGTCCAGATGGTCACCGCTGAGTACATAGCCGGCAAAAACGCCCACTACTGGCTCCCCGCCGACATCTTCAGCCCACTGGCAGAACTCCAGCAGTCCCAGGCCGTCGGTAGAACGATAGCCCCACGGACTCTGGTGGCCCGGGCGCTCGTCAGGATTGCCGATGGTCTGCTTCCAGTCGAAACGGTTGGCAAAGTTGTTACCCTCCAGATAGTTACCACCGGGGAAGCGCACGAACTTGGGCCGCATCTCAGCCATCATCTCCATGAGGTCGACGCGCAGGCCGTTCTTGCGGTTCTTAAAGCTGGGAGCATACAATGTGACGCGCGTCAGCTCGATGCTGCCTGCCTCGCCAGCCGTGATGAAGAGCCGAGCATCCTTCGTGTCGGCCTGTGTGGCCGAGGTGGTCAGCGCGATGTCAAACCGCTTCCAGCTGTTGCTGAAGCCACTAATTTTCTGCTCGGCGTATGTGGTGGTGCCGTCGGCGCTCTTCAGGGCAACGGTCAGCGTTTTTACAGCGTTAGCGTTTTGGTCGTTTGGCATCTTTGCATAGAGTGCACCCTTGAACGTTGTGTTCTTGCGGATGGGGAATCCCCAGTAGCCCTCGCTGACGATGCCCAGTCCTGCCTGTTCGAAATTCACTATCAGCGACGTCGGGTTGGCATCGTTTATGCCGCCCTGTCGGTTCTGTCGCACACGCACCTTCACCGTGTCGGTGAGCTGCCAGCGCTCCGGTCTCACCGTGTAGCGCGGAGCATTGGGGTTGGGCCGTCCTCCCCGGCGTCCACCCCTGGGATTGAACATGTCGGCGAACGACGGGTTGGGAACCAGCTGCGTGTAGAGTCCCCCCTCGTAGGAGTAGTTGATTTCCTCGGTCATCAGTCCGTAAAGCATCGGACTCACTTCTGTCTCGGCCTTGTCAAGCAGGAGTGTCAATTGTTGCGCTTGGAGCATCAGACTGCTTGTGCCCAGCAGAGCGGCGATGGTTAATAGTTTTTTCATCTTGTTTTTCCCTTTCAATGATATGATTAGATACTAGAATTCCAATTTGTACGCGACCGTCAGCAACGGCTTTCGGCGTTCTTACTTCCCAGTCCCTACGACGTTCTTAAAGGAGGAGCCGAAAATGATGTACTGGGTGTTGCCGGCGATGGTGCCCTCATTCTGCCCCCAAAGGAAGGGCCAGTCATCGTAGTTCTCGAAGTGGTCGGGACGGCGGAAGAGAAGACCAGGAGCGACGTTGCCGGGGATGAACGAGAAGTCGGCTCGGTTGTTGCCGTAGAACACCTGCTTGGGGCGGGTGGCTCCTACGACGGCTACGAACGAGTAGTTGTGATATGGGTGGCAGCCGTATAGCCAGTTAGCCACGCGGTAGACCTCGTCCTTGCTGACGACATCGGGGAAATAGATATGGGCGTAGTTGACGGTGATGCCGAAGTTGAGCACGGCATTCACCCCCGCCCAGTTGCCGAGGCCGATGGGCACGCCGTACGGGTTTTGGAGGTCAAAGTCCTGGATGTAGGTGTTGAACTTCACGACGTATGGGCGCAGCTTCTGCTTATAGGCGTCGTCCATGTAGGGAATGGCATCGAGAGCCGTCTGCATGGTGTTCTGCACGTTCCGGTCGAGGGCTGTCCAGATTTGCTGATAGAAGTTGTCGAGATACTGCTGTTCCTTGGTGGCTGCATAGAGCTGGAGGTTGGTGGCGAGGTCGCCTCGGCTGTTGTTGCGGGGCGAGGCAGCATTTCGGTTAGTCCTCGACGCACGTGATGCCATCAGCTCGGTGGCCTCCTGCATCAGGCGCTTCGACTGTGTCAGGGCACGCTGGGCGAGGGCGTCGTTATAGCCGGTGAGGGCACGGTAGGCGGCGGCAAACATCGTGGCGGCCTGGAAGTCGAGGCTGGGGTTGCGTGTGGTAAAGGCCCACATGTCGTCGGGTGTGCCGCTACGCTTGCCGTCGGCGCTGACCTCGTAGGGCTTCAGGCTCGGATCGTAGTGCAGGCCGTCGGTGATGGAGGCGGCATCGCCAAGGTGATGGTAGTTGTCGAGGATGCTGTTGGAGAGTGTCGAGGCCATGTGCCCTATCTGCTCGGCCTGGGCCAAGAGATTCAGCGTGCCGTGCTCGATGAATTGCATGATGTCGGGCTTGCCGTCGGGCCGGTGAAGCTCTACGTACCGCTGTTCTTGCGAGACGAAGGTCTCGTCGCGCTGAGGATGGAACAGCTCCCAGGTACGGATGAAGTTCTGCACGACGCTGATGTTCGAGCCGGTTTCGATGTCGAAGTCTCCGGCATCGAAGAACCCGCCCACGTTCAAGCCGGGGATAAGCTCCAGCGGTTTGTACTTTGTGTCGGTCGTTGCGCCCTGGCGGTGCAGGTCGAAGTGGTCGCTCTCAGGAGCCTGGAGGTAGCCCTCCTTGAACGGCTCCCCGTGCCAGGTGCGATAGCCCTCTGTGACGTACATGTGGTTCATGTGGATGGGCACCCATACGTCGGTTGTGGCATCGGTAATCTTGTCGTAGACGTGCTCATCGATGAGGAAGTCGTTGGTTCGTGTCTGTCCGTACTGGATGAAGTAGACACCGGGCTGTCTCACCTGCGAGAAGTCAAACTTCACATAATTATATTTATAGTATGCCCCCCACGATGTGATCTTTCCACGGAAAGCCTCGGCCGTGGTGCCGTCGGGGTTGAGGCGCATCAAGGCAGCCGATGCCTGCGGCGTGTCGTTCTTGTCGAGTTCGATGACGGCGACCTTCGGCTGTTCGGGGATGTAGCCCACCTGCGAGAAACCGATGTTCGACTCGCGTATCCAGCCGGGGATGGCGTGCGGTTCCACTGTCCAGGTGATGACCTTGCCCGTCTTTCCCTTTGGCAGGATGCTGCGTACCACGAACCAGCCATTTTGTGCCAGCATGCGGCCGTCGAACAGCCTCAGCTCGGCATCGCTGCTGATGGTGACGAGACGGCTGGGGTCGTCGGTGGCCATGCTCAGCCGATGGCCGCTGTCGATGGGCAGCGGGTCGACGAAGCGCCCCGTCCCTCGGTCGTCATAGGTGCGGAAGCCTTTGAACTGGCGTGGTTTTTCGCTGTTCGGCCGGGTGACCGTCAGGCTTGTGGCGTAGCGTGGCAAGCGTCCAAGTCGCCCGTCCATCGTGTACGTCTTCAGCCAGTATTGCGACGGCAGGAACTCGATGTTCAGCCCCGCCTCACCAGCCAGCTGCTCAGGTACGGGCTTGTCGAGCCAGACGGCAATCTCCACTGCCTTACCCTTCGCTGTGACCACTACACGAGAGTCGAAATCTTCTGTGAACCCGGCTGCTGCGCCGCCCAGCTGCTCTTTCTCATACCGCATGTTGACGGTAATCGTTCCAGCCTCGCGATTCACCGTGCGGTTCACTGTCCGGGGCACGAGATCCCACTGCTCCGGCGTGTTGTTGAGCCTGACAGCTCCGCCCTGCACCGTTCTCACCCCGTGATGAATAACTTCAATTCCTGAGTTCTTCTCGTCGTTGAACCCGCCGTTGAAGCTGTTGCTGAACACAAGCACGTTTACCCCCTGGCATTCAAAGTACTCCAGGTCGTTGAGCTTCAAATTCTGTGCGCTGCAAACCGTTGCCGATGCCAGTAGGAATAGTAGTGATAGTCTGTTCATAGTCATTGCATATTTTCTTTTGTTATCGCTGCCTTCGGTCGTTATTGCCCCATTTCTTGTCATACCGTCCCTCTGTGTCGACCTTGCCGCCGAACATGTTCAGGCGGTAGCGCACGTGGAGCATGGCATAGCTGTTGATGCTGTTGTAGCGGGTGTCGCTGCGGCCTGTGGCTCCCACCCAGCGCTCGTAGTTCGACTGTTGGCGCAGGAGGTCGTAGAAATTGAGGGCTACCACGAGCGTCTTGCTCTTGAGGAAGGTTTTTGATATTTGTCCGTTCCATATCAGCTCGTTGGTATTCGACGACGGATCGTTGTAGCCCCGGCGGCTGTTCTCGTGCAGGTTGGTGGATATTTCCAAACCGATGGGAAGGCGTACCATCACCTGTCCGCCGTAGCTGAAACGCCAGGTGTCGAGGTCGGCGCTGGGCTGCAGTTCGTTGCGTGAGTGCTGGTAGTTCACGTTGCCGTCGAGCATCACTTCCAGCCAGTCGTTGCGGAAGCTCATGTTCAGCCGCTGGTTCAGGTTTGTGGTCCTTGTGGTGTTCTTCGCTGCGTCGGCCTTGTTCTGGGCTACATAGCTCACATAGTTGTTATAGCGCAGGCGCGTGTCACTACCAACATTCCAGTGGGCGGTGCTGTCGATGGCGGTGCTGAAGTTCAGTCCGCCGTCGGCGTTCCAGTTGCCATTGATGTTCTCCGGGCGTGAAAAACTGCCGCCCGTCTCGGCGTTGTAGCGCACGAGGTTCGAGATGCTGTTGCGTATGTGGCGGTAGTTGGCGTAGAGTACGATGCTGCGTTTATATTTCTGTATATAATTATTGTAGTAGACGTTCAGCGAGTTGGTGAACTGTGGCTTCAGGCCGGGATTGCCCTGAGTGATATAGAGAGGGTTCGAGTCGTCGGTGATATCGAGCAGCTGGGTGATGTCGGGCTGGCGGGTGTCGCCTCGATAGGTCAGACGGATGCTTTGCTGGTCGCTGAAGTTATAATGGAAGTTCACGGTGGGCGTGAGGTTGACGATGTTGCGGATGGTGTCGACGTAGACGCCACGGTAGTCCTGAATGAAGTTCGAGTGCTGGGGCTGTACGAGGAATCCGATGTTGTAGTCGTATTCCTTCTGCCAGTGGCGCAGCGTCAGGCGGATGTTATGGGTGTAGTTCTTGTACTCGGAGTAGCGGCTGAGGTTGCGGTCGAGGTAGTCGTCCATCGTCCACTGGCCGGTGAGCATCGACCATTGGCCGTTGTCGCCAATCCAGGGGTCCCACTCACGGTATACGGGTACGATGCCCTCGAAGGGATTCTGTGGCAGACGGCTGAAGTCGTAGGTCTGGCGGTCGCTCTTGTTCTGGTTGTAGCGCAGTTCGTAGTTGGCCTGGAGGTGTGCACCCTTCCAGAGCGGCTCGCTGTAGAGTGCTGAGAGTACATAGCCGCTGTTGTCGCTCGGAGTAGTGTTGTAGCGGGCGGTGAAATAGGTGGAGTCCTCTCCGGCCTGGTTCTTTACACGGTGGAGGTAGACCTCGTTGTCCGAGGCGCTGCGGTTTTCGCTGTCGCCCATCGAACCTTCCACACGCAGGGTGACATTGCGCCCGTTTTGATTCAGTCGGCGGTAGAACTGCAGCATAGCCCATGCGTTCTTGTTCTCACCGTATGAGAGGCTGGCGCCGTGGTTGTGGTTGACGATATAGGGATAGAGTCTGGTAGTAGGGTCGTGGACGACGTCCAACGGGTCATTGGCATAGAGATAGGGGTCGGCGTCGAATGTGGCGCTGGCCGATGTCGACGTCCCGTCGTTGGTGCCTGTGCTCCCGTTGGCTCGCAGCAGCACGTTGGTCATCGTGTCAGGTTTCCACTCCACGCGGATGTTGCCGTTCCAGTTGTTGCTGCGCGAGAGGCTCTTCGACATGCTGTTTGAGAACGTTCGGCTGGTCTCCGAATAGAAGTTCTCGCTGGCATTCTCATTCTCATTGTCGCCGCCACGATGGTTCCATCTCACGCTGGCATCCATCTTCAGCTTCTCACCGTCATCGTAGTTCAGGTTCGTGCCCAGCATCTTGCGGGAGTTCAGTCCTCGGCGGTTCCACCAGCCGGCGTTTTCCTCCTTGTTGTTCAGGTTGCCCATGAGCACGAAGCGCATCTTGTCGGTGAAGCTGCTGCCCATGCCTCGCGAGGCGTAGCGGTGGTGTGTGCCGCCAGCCAGGTCGAGGTTGGTCATGTAGCCCCGGTTCATACCCTTCTTGATGGTGAAGTCGAGCACAGCCTCCTTGTTGCCGTCCTCAATACCAGTGATGCGTGCCTGGTCGCTCTGCTGGTCGTAGAACTTCACGTTCTGGATGATGCTCACGGGCAGGTTCTTCAACGCCGTTTCCACGTCGCCGAGCATAAATTCCTTTCCGTCGAGCAGAATCTTCTCGATTTTCTTGCCGTTCACCGTGATATTGCCGTCTTCGTCCACCTCCGCGCCAGGCATTCGCTTAATCAGCTCCTCAATGGGCGAGCCTTCCGGCGTGCGGTAGGCATCGGGGTTATAGACCAGCGTATCCTTCTTCACGATGACCTGTGCAGCGCGGCCTGTGACGACGGTCTCACGCAGCAGTACCGCATCGTTCGACATCAGCAGCTCGCCCAGCTCTACACTCTGGTTTCTCCGCAGCGTCACCTCACGCTCTATCGGCTGGTAGCCTATGGATGACACTTTCAGTCGGTAGATGCCGTTGGTCGGTGCCACCATCGAGAAGTTACCCCGCAAGTCAGTCACCGTGCCGCCCACGAACGTAGAGTCCCGCTGTCGGAACAGTTGCACCGTTGCCTGCACCATTGGTTCTTTTTGCTCGGCATCCTGCACGGTGCCGCTCACTGTTAGTCCCTGGTCTTCCGTCTGGGCGGCGGCGCCGGCTGCCACCACCAAGAGTATAGATAATATGAAAAAACGAACAGCGTGTATCATCGTTTTGTTTTTTATTTTGTTTTATGTTTTTTTATTTTATATTTTTTATTTATTATTTATTATTTGTTATTTTGCTTGGTACTGTCGCGCAGCTCTAGCCGGGCATTCACCACCACATGCTGCACACTGTCGTCGCCGTTCATCTGGTCGAGCAGCAGACGGAAAGCCTTAGTGCCTATCTCGCGAAGGTTCTGTTTGACGAACGAGAGGCGGGGGTGCGACATCTCCGACACCCAGTCACTGATGTAGGCAATGATGGCCACGTCCTCAGGAATGCGCAGTTCCCTGCTGTTGATGGCTTGCATGGCCGAGATGGCAAGGAGGCCATGAGTGGCCAGGATGGCGTCGGGAGGGTCTGGCAGGCTGAGCAGCTCCAGTGTGTCGGAAAGGCCTGAGTTGAAATTGATGCGATGACATTTCACCAGGTCAGTACGTATCGCGATGCCCCGCTCGCGCAGCGCCAACAAGTATCCGTGCTTGCGGTCGGTGGTTTGTTTCAGCTGGTTAGGGCCGCCCAGGAAGGCTATGCGGCGGGCACCGGCGTCGATGAGGCAGCCAGTGGCATGGCGGGCGGAGAAGACATCGTTGATGATGACTGAGGAGATGTCGATGTCGGGGGCACGGTCGAACAGCACCACAGGTATGTGAGCCTCACGCAGCCGCAGCAGATGAGAGAAGTCGGTGGAATCCTGCGCGGGGCAGACAATGATTCCCTCCACGTGCATGTTCACCAGCAGATCCACACAGTTCAGCTCGTTCTCTACTGTGTCGTCGGTGTCGGTGATGATGCTCATATAGCCCGCCATCCGGGCATCCGCCTCAATACGTTTCACAATGTGCGCATAATGGCTGAACGACACGTCTGGAACGACGATGCCTATCGTTCGCGTCATGTCATAGCGCAGGCTCACGGCAAAAGGGTTAGGGCGGTAGCCCTGCTCTTTGGCCAGCTGCACTATCTTCTGTCGCAGTTCGGCACTCACGCCATCGTCACCTCTAAGTGCTCTCGACACCGTAGAGACATTTACGCCAAGCAGCTTGGCAATATCGCGTTGTGATATCCTTTTCATCAATAGTTATAAAAAACTCCACAAAGGTAGTCACTTTTTCTTATAACACAACGCAACACCTTCAAGAAATGTTGCGCAACGCGTTGCTTCGCATAAGAATGCCGCCTGTCTTTACTGACAGGCGGCAGGCGTTGGAAAGCCAAGTAGTTATGATGTTGTTTTGCGTTAGCCTCTACAACGCTGCAAAATTAATGCTTTCCGCACGCAAAACAATCGTTTTTCACTCAAAAAGCTATCGCAAAGCGTTGCGCTAAGCAATCCCTTTTTGTAGCGGGAGCTACTTCATTGGCAGATACCAGTTTTGAGGATCTGTGAGGTCTTTCTGAGGGTTCTTGTAGGCAAGCTTGCGGGCGAGCCAGCGGCTACCGAAGTCGTTGCCGTAGAGTCCGGCCTGGTTCTTATGGCGTGCCAGGCGGCAGAGGTCGAAGAAGCGGCTGCCTTCGAAGGCCAGCTCCAGGGCATACTCGTCGCAGAGGATGTCTTCCATAGCATTGATGGAGTCGGCCTTGGCAGCTCCTACGGGGTAGCCGTTCGACGTGAGCTCGGCTAGCTTGAGGCCAATGATGCTGTCGGGCTGGTAGGCGGAGAGGCCGGGCTGGTAGGTGGCTCCGGTGTAGTCGCGCACATAGCCGCCGCCGTGTCCGTGAATGCCGAAGTAGGCCGTGTTGGCCGCAAACTTCGAGATGTTGGCGCTGGAGAGCAGCGGATAGGTGGTCTGCAGGGCCTGACGGGTGGCATCGCTGATATACTGTGCGCCGATGGCGCCGTCGATGAGATAGCGGTTGATGCCGTCCTTGAGGATGGCGAAGGCGGCGTCGTACATGCCCAGGCGGTTGAATGCCTCGGCCAGGTGGAGCAGCACGCCGGAGCGGCGGTAGAGCAGCACGCGGGGGGTGTTGTTCTTCGTAATCCAGACGGTGGTGGATTGCAAATCCTCTCCAGCATCAGGGGCGTCATCTTCACGGATGATGCTGCGGTAGCGAGTGTCGCCGAGGCGGGAACAGCCCACGGCCATGTGGTAGTCGTCGCTCTCGGTGGTGATATAGTAGTAGTCGGAGCTGTTGGTGAGGTTGAGATAGCTGTCGCTGGCGGCAATCTGTATCTCGTCGACGTATGCCTTGTTGTTGGCGTAGTAGTCGTAGCCGAAGGCGAGGGGAATCTCTGAGGCTACACCCTCTCGCTTGTTCTGGGCCAGGGGGATGTAGGTGATGTAGTCGGTGCCTGCTGTGCCCGTGAAGATGGAAGCCCAGCTGGAGGCGCCAGTCTGCAGGTTGTTGTTCTGGGGTGCCCAGTTGCCGGGCAGCTCGTCGATGTCGGAGCCCATGCCTCGGCTCCGGCGGCTGTAGGTCTGCATGAATGCTGTGTGGTTATCTTCCTCGGTAGCCACTTCGGTGAGCCAGGTGATGTAGTGGCGGGCAGCACGGTCGTACTGTCCGTCCTCGAGATACATGTCGCCTAGCACCACATCGACGGGGATGAACAGATAGGCGGACAGGATGCCGGAGGGGGAGACGCCACCGAAGTCGGATGTGTCATAGCCGGTGTACTGCTCCAGGTCGGGGGCCAGCCGGGCCACGACGCCGGCCATGTCCAGCTCGGGGAACTGGGCATCGTCAATCTGCGAGATTTGTGTCAACGGCTCGGTGTAGAAGGGCACCTTGCCGTAGGTGCGGCAGAGCTGCATGTAGGCCCAGGCGCGGATGGCCTTCACGCCGACATACTCCTTCATGGCCACGAGGGTGGCACCGGTGCGGAGCGTGGTGTCGCGGTGGGCGATGTAGTAGTTGCAGTTGTTGATGACGCGGTAGTAGACGTAGGCAGAGTCGTACTTGTTGGAAGTCGTGGCGGTGAAGTTGGCCAGCTGGCGCAGGTGGTTGTCGGTATAGGCGGTGGTGGCCACGAGGTCGCCGCGCATCTCGCCTTGGAAGAGATACTGGTCGGCCAGCTGTTGCATGCCCTGCAGGATGCCGAGGGCATAGAACACGGAGTCGGTCTTCTGGTCGAGTGCGGGGTCGAAGACCTGACGTGAGCTGTCGCTCTCGAGCATATCGGCGCACGATGTGAGCATCATGCTAAATGATAAATGACAAATGATAAATGATGAAGTTATCAGAAGCCTTTTGCTTATCTTGCTAATCATATCTTTCTTAATTACTAATTACTCATTACTAATTATTCATTTGGCTGAAGGCTGCTTACAGATTGATTTTCAGTCCGGCCATGAACGAGCGTCCCTGTGCCAGGTTGCCGCTGTCGATGCCTTGCCAAAGCACTCCGCTGCCGATGGAGAACTCGGGGTCGTTGCCTAGGTACTTCGTGAAGGTGAGCAGGTTCTGTGCCTCGGCCCAGACGGTGAGTCCCTGCAGCCAGTTCCATGTGCCGGGGACGGGCACGCGGTAGCTCAGGTTCACGGTCTTCAGGCGGAGGTAGCTGCCGTCCTCAATCCATCGGTCGCTGAAGCGGTTGTTGCCCATGGGGTCTCCGTAGACGGCACGGGGCAGGTCGGCATGCTGGCCTTCGTAGCGCCAGCGGTTGGTGGAGGCCACCTGCTGGTTGTAGAAGGTGGAGCCGCTGTTGAGCACCGAGCGCTGGTAGTTGTATACATCGTTGCCAAGGGAGTAGTTGAAGCCCACGTTCAGGGTCAGGTTCTGGTAGTTCACCGTGGCAAAGATGTTGCCGTAGATGTCGGGGTTGGGGTCGCCGATGACGGTCTTGTCGGCCTGGCTAATGATGCCGTCGCCATTGAGGTCGCGGAAGCGGACGTCGCCAGCGCGGAACGGGGTCTTGTTGCCGGCGTTGTCCTCCATGTAGAGGTAGTCGTTGTTGCCGGCTGCAATGGCCTCGTTGTTAGTAGAGATGATGCCGACGGTCTTGTAGCCGTAGAACAGGGCGACGGGGTTGCCCACGGATGTCAGGACGTTGTTGTCGCCATAGATGCTGGAGGTATAGTCGCCGTCGGGCAGCTTCGTCACCTTGTTCTTATAGTGGCCCACGGTGGCTCCCAGCTCCACGCGCCAGTCTTTAGCCACGACGGGCTTCATGCTGATGCTTACCTCGAAGCCCTGGTTCTCCAGGCTGCCGCCGTTGCTCCAGTAGCGGTTGATGCCGCCCACGGGGTTGGAGAAGGTCTTCATGGTGAGCAGGTTGGTGGTCTTGTGGAGGAAGTAGTCGAAGCCCACGCCCAGGCGGTTGTTCAGCAGATATGCCTGCAGGCCGAGGTTCAGCTTGCCGGTCTTTTCCCACTGTATCTTGTCGTTGCCGATGTTTGTCAGCTGGATGCCCATGGCGCTGTTGTAGTATTTCACGGCGGTGTAGCTGGTGCGTGCGGCATAGTTGCTGATGCCGTCGTTGCCGCTGAGGTCGTAGCCGGCGTTCAGACGGAGGTAATTGATGACAGACCTGTGGCCCTTGAGCAATGTCTGGAACCAGCTCTCGTTGGTGACCACCCATCCCAGCTGGAGGCTGGGGAAGAGGGCCCACTTCACGCCGAAGAGACCCAGGCCGCTGACATTGTCGCCGAAGCGGCTGTTGGCCTCGGCCGAGAGCGAGAGGGTGGCGAAGTAGCGGTTCATGTAGTTATAGTCCACGTTTCCATACCACATCATGTTCTTCCACACGTCGTTGGCTCCGTCGATGTCGGGCAGGTTTGACGAGGAGAGACGGGGGTTCTTGTCGTCGGTGACACCCTGATACTCAGTACCCAGGTCGCTGTTGTCGAAAGAGAAGTAGTTGTAGCGTGCGCCCACGAAGGCGTTCAGCGTGTGCTGGCCCATCTGCTTGTTCCAGTCGAGCTGCATGCGCCCCATGAAGTTCTGCTCCTTGGCGAAGAGCGAGACGACCTTCGAGGTGACGCTGCCCATCTCCTCTACCTCGAACTGCGGCACGCCCTGATAGGGACGGTAGTAGCGCTGGGCGTTACGGTTGAGCAGGTAGTTGAAGTCGGCAGTCAGGCGGAAGTCCCTTGCAAATTCCCAGGTCGGGGTGACATGGACGGTGAAATAGGTGTTCTCGGCCTTGTTCTTGTTGTCGCCAGTGCCATACTCCAGTATGGAGAGAGGATTGGCCAGCGACTGGTTTTTCAGCGAGGAACGGGGAGCGGTACTGCTGGCCAGAATGTTGTCGTAGTCGCTGAGCAGGCTGGTGAAACGCTTGATGGTGGCGTTGTATTCGTAGGGAGCCACCAGCGGCGACTTGATGAGTCCGAGCACGGCAGGCGACGTGACGGGGCCGGAAGCGAAGTCGGCAGGCATGCCGTCGTCGTAGATCTGGCTGTTGGTACGCGAGATGGCAATGTCGAAGCGGGTGGAGAGGTTCCACAGAATCTTGATGTCGGTGTTGAAACGCACGTTCATGCGGTTGAAGCCGCTCTCCTCCAGCGTGTTCTTGGCATCGACATAGCCCACGGAGAGGTTGTACATGCCCACATCGTCGCCACCCTGCACGTTGATGCTGTAGTTCTGCGTCAGGGCATTGCGGTAGACATAGTCCTTCCAGTCGGTGTTGTTGTGGTAGGTGTTATAGTAGTAGCCCTGTGGGTCGTCATTGAGGAAATAGAAATTCTTGTACTCGTTGATGTTGGGTATGGTTCCCAGCAGCTCGGAGGCATAGTTGCGGTACTGGGCGGCGTTCATCATGGTGGGCAGCTGGGGTATGAGCTGTACGCCGGCCGAGATGTTGGCATCGATGCGGGTAGCCATCGACTTGCCGCGCTTGGTGTCGATAAGCACCACGCCGTTGGCGCCGCGTGCGCCGTAGAGGGCGGTGGCATTCTTCAGTACTGTCACCCGCTCGATGTCGTCGGGGGCGATGTTGGCCAGGATGTTGTTGAACTGGCCAAGGTGCAGCGAGCTGCGGTCGCGCTGCATGTCCTGCTCCACCCCGTCGATGACGATGAGTGGCTGGGCATCACAGGTGATGCTGTTCAGGCCTCGGATGAACATGGAGGCTCCGCCTTCCGCTGCTGCCGAGCGCATGATGGCGTGCATGTCGCCACCCAGTTTGTTGGCTATCTCGCCATCGACGGTCACGCCGAAGCTGCTGATCTCTGCCGACCGGCTGGCGGTATAGGTGGTGCTGCGGCCGTACATCGGACGGAACTTGTCGCTGAGCATGCGGATGCTGAGCTGCTGGCTCTCATCGCCAGCCACCACAGCCACCTGCTGGGGCAGATATTCGGGTGAGTGGACATAGAGGGCGGTGGAGAAGGTGGGCACCTTGATGGTGAAACTACCGTCCTCCTCGGTCATGGCCGTGTAGCGGGGATAGCCCAGGGCCTGCAGCTGAATACCGACGAGGGGCTGGCCTGTGGCCTGGTCGGTGACAATGCCCTTCAGCGTCACCAGCGGGTAGTTCACTTGCTGCAGCTGAGAGCGGGTGGGCTGCTTGATGGCAGTCTCCACCTCTTCCTCCTCGTCCTCGGTCTGGGCGTAGGCAGTGGTCGTCAGTCCTATTGCCAAAGTGCAGACGGCCGTTCTGAGGATGCCGGTCTGCAAAAGATTGAATATAGTACGCTTCATGTTCATTTCTTGTTAGATTCTTCAAATTCCACCAGTTCTTTCGGCTTCAGGATGATGGAGGCGATGCGGAGGTCGCGGGTATAGGCTGCCATCAGGTTCTTGTTGAACACGGAGAACGGCGAGGTGACTTTGATGTTCGGACAGTAGTCGTTTCCCAGGCCGGCATAGCAGACGGGGAAGGTGAACTCTCCCAGATAAACCGTGTCCAGCCGGAGCGGGTCGTTGGAGAAGGCACGGATGGTGGTGCGGTTGGAGGTGTTGTCGGAAAGGTTGAACTGCTCCTGGAAAGCGTTGATGTTTTCCTCGCGTTCGTCTAGGAACACATAGTCCTTCAGCGCCCCTTTCTCATCGCAGTAGTTCAGGGTGAAGATGACGCGGTTGGGCAGCAGGTTCTCTTCAGTGTAGGCATCGTAGGGAGGAACGAACACACAGTAGAAGTCGTAGGTGGCACTGAGTACACCTGAGAGATAGATGTCCAGCTCTGGGCGGGCGTATCCGCCGGAAGGAGTGACGTGGACGTAGCCGTAGTCGCCTATTTCAGGATCTTTCGTCTGTACACGATAGGTCTGGAATGAGCCTGTCACCACACGGCCAATGTTGCTGGCACTGCTTGCCGATATACTGCGCTCGGGGGCGTAGGTCTCCCACGGATACATGGCCAGGGAGTCGACAATGAGTGCGCGTCCGTTGCTGAGTGCCATCTTCTGACGGGCCTGGGCGATAATGCCCTGCGGGTTCGACAGCTTGGTGCGAGTGGTGGAGCGCAGCGTGTCGTTGCCGTAGCTGGTGGACTGGCCCTCGAGCCACGTGTTGTAGACATCGTTGTTGCTGAAGAACAGGTTGCGCACCAGGTGACTGCTGGTCAGCGAGTCCTGCCAGAAGGCGTTGTCTATGCTGATGGAGGCAGGGTTGGTGTCGATGTTGCCGTTGGTGAAGGTCTGTGCCACGGTGGTCGGACTGTAGTGATAGTACGACTTGATGCGGTCGTAGGCTTTCTGCCAGGCCGTGTTGTTGGGTATGACAACAGTATAGGTACTGTCCTCGTTGGTCATGCGGGCATTAAGCATGCTCCACAGGGTGTTGGTAGTCACCATCACCGAGTCCACATAGGTCTGCATGCCGTCGACGATGGGGCCGGGTACCGAGGTCTGTTCGTCGAGGTAGGTCTGCTCGTACTTCTGGAAGTAGTGGCGTACCATGTCGATGTTCAAGCCCAAAGCCAGTGTGGAATCGGTGAAAAACTCGTAGATGTTGGGGTAGAAGGGTACTGCTCCTCTCAGGGTATGCAGAAGCCCGTTGTTGTTTGGCTGGTCGGGCAGCTCAATGGTGAGGCCCTCCAGCCGCTGGGCTTTTAAGTCGTACGACTTCTCATTGAGCATCATCACACGCTCGGCATTGCTTGTAGAGACAGGATGGCTGTAGTCGGCAATGTGATTCTTGACGAACTGTCGCAGCAGCGCGCTGCTTGGCAGGCTCTGCCACTGGGCAGCGTCGAACGAGCCGTTGATGGGTGCCCATACGGTGTAGCAGTGGGTGGTGTTCAGCTCATCGTCGAAGCCGGCTTTCTTCACCAGAGCGGCAAAGTCGCTCAGTTCGCTGTTCTGGCTGATGTTCTCCCAGAGCGTCCTGTTGGCATAGGGATGGCTATTGGCTTTGTAGTCGTTGAAGTCATCGAAGTCCGAGCAGGAGGTCAGCGCTACGCTAAATATTAATGGACAAATGATAAATGATAAACCTATCATCTGTGCATCTATCCTTGTTCTGGTTTTTATCTTGTTCCTCATTGTTCAGTATTTTTCAATTTCCTTTTTTAATTACTGGTCTCGGCCTTATGATTTTTATTATGTTTTTTATTTTATATTTTTTATTTATCATTTATCATTTATCATTTAGGCCGAAGGCCGCCTTAATACCAGTCTTCCGAGTACTGCTGGTTGTCGACCACGCTGACGGGGACAATCTCTACGAAGTCCAGTCCGACGGGATTGGTGCTCTTGTCCATGTTGAGAGACTTGATGCGCAGCCAGTTCTCGTTGCCTTGCTCCAGCTGTACGCGGCCCAGTACGTAGCGGACGGTCATGCTGGCGCCCCACTCAAAACGGGCATTGTTGGTGTCGCTCCAGCCGTTCTCGGCATGTCCGCAGTAGCTGTAGGGGCCACGCATGTAGCCACGGTTGTGCATGGCAATGTCGGTGGCTATGCCCTGGTCGTCCTCCTGTGTGGCATCGGTCAGACCGACACGGGGGTCTTCCACGGCGACTGTGGCATCGAAAGGCAGTCCGATGGGCAGCATCGAGGCCAGGCTCGACGACGTGCCGATGTAGTACTGCATGAACGAGCCGTAGCTCATGGGTGCATAGACCACGCGCAGCTCATAGAGTCCCGTGGGTACGGGTGGCATCTTGAAGGCCAGGTCGTAGCGGCCCCAGAACTGCATCTGGTCCGACTGGTAGCATCGCCAGGCGCCATGCAGACAGTAGGCCAGGCAGACCTCATCATTATAGAGAATGAGGTTGTCGAACGATTTCTTGGGTATGCCTCGGCGCGAGGTGTCGTAGTTGCTGGGGATGTTGCCGTCGCCCGTGGAGTAGTAGCGGAACTTGTTGTTGATCAGCTCGGGGAAGAGCGAGGTGCAGTTCACGCGCATGCGCTCGTTCAATACTTTCTTAGGTACGTCGGCATTGTAGACCAGCATGCCATTGATGGAATGGATGTAGGCATTTCCAGCTTGCAGCGAGCCGTTGCGGTCTACCTGTATGCCCTTCAGTATCAGCTCGTGGTTGGTGCCGGGCGAGCCTACCTCGTTGGTCAGCGTGTTGAAGGTCTGATAGCGGTTGAGGTAGATTTTCTTGCCTTCCGAGGCAGGTTCCCACACCTTCAGGATGGTGTGCGGCAGCATGGTCTCGTAGTAGTCGTAGGGGTCGGCATCGGGGGCATAGTTCCAGTAGGTGCTGGACCCCTTCTCGAAGACGAGCTGGTTGACCGACATCGACGCGTAGAGGATGTGGTAGGCTACGAACATGTTGAGCGCGTTGAAGCGGTTGGTATAGTCATCGCCCGTGCTGACGGTGAGATGACGCTCGTTCATGTAGTCATACCACTCGGGGGCGTCGGCATAGGTCTTGTTGGCGAAGGCGATGAGGTCTTCTATGCTGTTGATGCCGTTCTTCTGCATCACCTCGTCGGTCTCGGCAAAGAGGGTATAGCCCACCTTGCACTCGTCGAGTGCTGTGGAGCCTACGCCCGAGGCGGGATAGAGGATGCCGGAATAGTTCTCACGCGCCAGCTGCTTGAACTCGAACTCGCCCTTGGTGTAGGTAAGCAGCGAGTCGGCCAGGCCTGTCAGCTGCAACGCCTTGCTGAAGATGGAGTAGAGCTCCTGGTTCTGGTCGAGGATATCGCCGATGGGCTTGTCGGTGCGTGGAATCACGTTGTCGATGATGTGCACCAGGCCGTTGACGGTGACGTTGTCGGAGCTGAGGATGGTGGCCTTGCCGCCCAGCACAGTCTGTCCGGTGGCCGAGGAATAGGAGAACTCATAGCCCAGGAGGGTGAGTATCTCGTTGTCGTCGGTCATCGACACCACGTCGCGATACTGGTTAGTGATATGATAGCGGGAAATGTTCTTGCAGAGGCTGTCTGTCAGTCCCTCCAGCGAGTTCTCCGTCATGCCGTTGTGGGGTATGGCGGCCTCGGGGTCGTTGTAGAGGCTGTCGAGATAGGCCGTCACGCCTTCGTTGGTGGGAGCGAAGCAGGTGTAGCTGCCGTAGGCGGCCAGCATTCTGTCGTAGCCCACGCGGGAAAGGATGTAGTTGAACGATGTCAACGTGCTGTCCTTGGAAATAAACGACTCGATGGTCTCACCTGTGAAGGTATAGAGGTCCGACTCATCAGGCTCGGGGTTGCAGGAAGTCACAAAAGGTAAAAGGGTAAAAAGGTAAAGAGGTAAAACATACTTTACCATACCCTTAACCTTACGGAAATAATACTCGTGCATAAGATTTTCTTTTTTACTTTTTACTTTTTTACCTTATTAATAGTTCTTCGAGTAACTGTCGTTGGTGCCATAGCCGGGGTTCTGCTTCAGCACGGGGCAGATCTTCAGGTCGGCCAGCGGCACGGGCATGTAGAGACGTGGTTCGGTGGCCATCTTGGCGGCCACGGCGCTGCCCTTTGCGTCAAGCTTGCGCTTCATCAGGTCGAGCATCTCCTTGCTGTTGGCCACGTGTCCGGTCTGGTCGGCCAGCAGGGTGTTGTAGTTCACGCCTTCCACATGGCGGTAGTTATAGCGCAGCAGGTCGTACCAGCGCTTGCCTTCAAAGGCCAGCTCGCGCAGGCGCTCTGCGAGCACCAGCTCCTCTACGGCAGTCACGCCGCTGCTGTACTTGTCCCAGGTCAGCGAGTCGCTCTCTGTCACCTTAGAGCGGGTGTTCACGGTCTGAGCCAGGGTGAAAGCCTCGCGGAGGTGCTGCTCGTCGGTATCGTCGGTTGCGAGGGCAGTGAGGGCCTCAGCCTTCATCAGCAGGATGTCGGTCAGGCGGTAGACAGGATAGTTCTGTTTGTACTCCCTGTATTGGCGGTTGACAGAGGCGTCGGTGCCCACCGTGGCTGTGAGGATGTTGGTCTCGGAGGCCACAAACTTTCGCGGCCGCACACAGGTGAAGTCGCCCACGGTGACATCTTGCGAATAGGTGCTGTTGTAGCGGCGGTAGTCGTTGGTGACGGAGCCGCCTTCCGTCCACATCTGGTCGTTCGATGTGGTGAAGAGGCTGGAAGCATAGAAATAGGGGATGGAGGTGTTGTTGGTGGCGTAGTGGCAGTAACCCTGGCAGATGCCCTGGTTGCCTCGGCTGCTGTTCTCATCTCCGTTGAACTGCAATTCCAGGATGCTCTCCTCGGCATTCTGCTCTACGAAGATGACAGAGAAGGCTTCCCTTCCTTCCTCCAGCGGATATTCCTTTTCCTCCACCTCAAAGCGTCCTTTCACATGTTGGTTTTTCTTCGACTGGATGACCTTGTCGCAGTAGGCCACGGCCTGCTGGTAGTCGGCACTGCTATGTGTGACGCTGCCTCGCCAGAGGTAGATGTCAGCCAGGAGGGCCTGGATGGCATCGCGGGTGAAGTATCCCACCCGGCGCCAGTCAGCGTAGGCATTGGCTGAGATGGCGTTGGCCTCTGCCTGCAGCAGGTCGTTGATGCAGCCTTCCAGCACGACGCTGGGCGCCGACTGCGGCACGTTTCGATCCTGGTCGCTGCTCATGTAGGCTTCTGTGATGTAGGGCACGTCGCGGAAGTTGCGCACCAGGTAGAAATAGCACAGCGAGCGCAGGGCGAGCATTTGCGAGCAGTGGGCCTGATAGTCGCCTTGGGTGTAGGAAGGGTCTTCGTCCATCACCTGAGCGGCCTTCTTCAGCACGATGTTACAGTTGTTGATGACGCTGTAGAGCGATGACCACGTGGCAAACTCATTGTCGGGCTGTGTGTTGGCCAGGTTAATCTCGATGAGGTCTTCCATCGTGGTTCCTGTGATGGAGGATGCCGGAATCAGCTCGTCGGAGCGCAGGTCTCCCCATACGATGAGGCGCAGGATGACCGAGCTGTTGAGCATCGACTGATAGGCTCCGTTCACCATCAGCTCCACGTCCGACTTCGACTTCCAGAAGTCCTCGTCCACCGTCTTGTCCTCAGGCAAGATGATGGTATCTACGCAGGAGGAAAGCGCTACGCTAAATAATAAAGGACAAATGATAAATGACAATCTTATCATCCGTGAATATTTCTTTATCCTATTCTTCATAATTCTTACTGTTATTAAGTGTTTCTTTGGTCTCGGCCCAATGATTTTCATCTTTCATCTTTCATCTTTCACCTTTCATCTCTCATCTTTCATTCAGGCCGAAGGCTGCATTAGAATCCTACGTTCAGCGTGATGGTGAACTGCTTCGAGCGTGGTGTCTGCGACACGTCGGCAGCCACGCCGTAGCCCGATGGAGAGACCTCGGGGTCTACGCCGCTGTACTTCGTCCACACATAGAGGTTGTTCATCGAACCGTAGAGCTGCAGCTGGTTCAGGCCGAGCTGCTTGATGAGCTTCTTGTCGAAGTTGTAGGCAATCTGCAGGTTCTGGAATCGCACGAAGCCTCCGTCTTCCACATAGCGGTCGCTGGGCTGGAAGTTGTAGGCGGTGTTGTACATGGCTCGGGGGATGGGAGTGACGTCTCCGTCCTTGCGCCAGCGGTAGTTCACTGTGGCACACTGGTTGTAGGTGGTGTACATGTTCTCCAGGTTCTGCCGTGCCACGTTCACGATCTTGTTTCCGAAGCGGTACATGAAGCGTGTCTTGATGCTCCAGGGGCCGTAGCGGAAGGTGAAGTTGAAACCACCGTTCACCTTCGGCAGCGAGTTGCCCAGGTAGACCACGTCCAGCTCGTTGATCTGGCCGTCGTGGTTGATGTCCTCGTAGCGTGCGTCGCCACCGTCGAAGGTATAGGTCTGGTCGCCCTGTCCGTTGTTGTTCACATAGTTGAACACCATCGGCGTGGGCTGTCCCTGACTGTTCATCAGCACCTTTCCGTCGTTGCGCAGGGCCACGGGGAATGTCTTCCCCTCAGCCAGCAGCTTGTTGATTTCGTTCTCGTAGGTCTCTGCATCCCATCCGTGCTCCTTCTGCAGGTTCTGCAGATAGTCGTAGGTGTACTGGTAGACGCCATGGTAGCGGAAGCCGTAGATAGAGCCTAACGAATTATTAAGTTGTACGCGCAAGGGCCAGTTGCCTCGCTGGGTGATGGCCCAGGGGCTTCCCGTCCTGCCGTTGCTGTAGTTAGTATAGTAGGTGTTCAGGGCGTCGAGCACGCTCTCGTCCATCTCTTTGAGCAGGTTGGAGTTCTGTGCCACGTTGAAGCCGAAGTCCATGGAGAACTTTCCGGCCCTGATGATTTTCTTCGCTGTGAAGTTCATCTCCCATCCGTTGTTGTCCATCCGGCCTACGTTCATGTACGACAGCGAGCTGTAGCCCACCATCGAGGGGATGGCGACGCTCGACATGAGCAGGTCCTTCGTCTCCTTGTGGTAGTAGTCGAAGTCCACCTCAATCCTGTCGTTGAGCAGTCCCAGGTTGAAGCCCAGGTTGTAGCTGGTGGTCTTCTCCCAGCGCAGGTCGTCGAGCTTCAGTCCGCTGAGCGATGCCGTGGGCTGTGTGGAGCCATTGCCGTACATGCCTCCGTTGCCATAGTATCCGGCCGACGTATTATAAGTATTGTAGAACAGATAGTTCGAGCTGGGAGCCTTACCGTTGATGCCCCACGAGGCCCGCAGGCCGAGCATGGAGAGCCACTGGCCCTTGATGGCGGTGAAGAAAGGCTCGTCGCTGATGTTATAGCGGGCCGACAAGCCGGGGAAGTAGGCCCACTTGTTCTCTGGGCCGAACTTCGAGTCGCCGTCGGCACGCAGCGAGAAGCCCAGGCTGTAGCGTCCGTCCTTATAGCTGACGTGGCCGTTGTAGAGCAGGTTCTGCGATGCCGAGCGGGAGTTGCCGCTCGACATGTCGGTGAGCCAGCTGTTCACTGTAGGCGATGTGATGCCGGTGGGCACTTCGTTCATCGACACCGACTGCTGGTTGTATTTCGAGGTGCTCATTTCGTAGCGGGCCAGCATGGTGGCGCTCCAGTCCTGGTTCTTGAAATAGGGGGTGAAGACCAGTTCCACGCGGCCGCCCACCTTGAAGTTGTTCGTCTCCTTATTGGTGCTCAGGTTGTAGCTGGTGCTGTTCCACTGGGCGCTGGAGAGCGAGGCGGGATAGTAGGTGGGGCTGCTGCTGGCGTAGATGTCGAAGTCCACTCGGCCGTTGAACGTCAGTCGGCTCTTCTCGGCCTCGGTGCCCAGCAGCTCGTACTTGATGCTGAAGTCGGGAGTCAGACGGTAGGTGTTCTCCTTCGACGTGGCCAGATTGGCGATGGCGATGGGGTTGCCCATGCTCTTGATGTCGCGCAGCTCGTAGCTGGAGTAGTTGCCGTCGGACGGATAGGCTCCGCTGCGGTTCTCGTTCATGATATAGTACTCGCCTGTGTCACGTCCCTCGGTGTCCTGTCGGTAGATGCTCATGTTGGGCGCCGTCTTCTGGGCGATGCCGAGCAGTCCGCTGTAGTTCTTGTCGTTGCCCGTATAGGTCAGGGCGAAGTTGGTGGAGAAGCGGATGCGGTCGCTGACGTTGTAGTCGAGCACCAGTCGTGTGGTGAACTGCTGGAACTTCTGCTTGATGATGGAGCCCGTCTGGTGTTTGTAGCCGGCCGAGATGCGGAAGGTGGCTTTCTGACCGCCGCCCGTCAGGTTGATGTTGTAGTCGTGCATGGCGCCGAACTGCTTCACGGCTTTCACCCAGTCGGTGTTGTTGTCCCAGTTCTGTGCCTCTGCCCAGCGGTCGCTGCCCAGATAGTTCAGCTCGTAGATGTTGGTGGTGGCATCGGGCTGCTGTCGTGGGTTGTAGAATTCCTCCTTCATCAGCATGGAATATTCGTCGCCGTTGAGCAGTTTGTAGCCGTCGGGCTGCCAGGTGCCTGTGAACTTATAGGAGAAGTTCACGCGTGGCTTTCCGCGCATGCCTCGCTTCGTGGTGATGAGCAGCACGCCGTTGCTGCCCCGCGACCCCCACACGGCTGTGGCGGCGGCATCCTTCAGCACCTCGATGCTGGCAATGTCGTCGACGTTCACCGACAGCAGCGATGCATACTGCTCCTCTGTGGCGTTCTGGAAGTCGAAATTCTCGTCGGGGTTGTCGAAAATCTTGTCGTCGACTACGATGAGGGGGTTAGCATCGCCTGTGATGGTGGTCACGCCGCGCAGTCGCATCTGCGTGCCCGAACCGAGGTTACCCGAGTTGGCCACAATGTCGAGACCGGCAATCTCACCCTGCAGGGCCTCGTCGGCCGATGTGAAGGCGAGGCCCTCCACGCTCTCCATGTTCATCGTCTGCGAGGAGACGGTGATTTCTTTCTTCTGCAGCATCAGTCCGCTGCTGTTCGAGCGCTTCGACGTCACCACCACCTCCTTGATTTGTGTGGCAGGCTCGAGCTGCACCTTGAAGGAAGTCTGCGAGCCGATGGCGATGACCTTGTCCCTGTCGCCCACATAGCTGAACTTCAGCTTGTTCTTCGTGCTTTTAATCTGCAGCGTGAAGTTGCCGTTGAAGTCAGTCTGCGTGGCCGACACGATACGGTTGTTAGCGTCTATCTCCACCACGTTACCCATCATGATGGGGCCTTCGTTGTCGGAGAGTGTTCCTGATATACGCACTCCCTGAGCCGATGCGCCGACGCTAAATAAAAATGAAAAAATAATTAATATAAAAGCTCGCTGAGCCGTAAGCGGTATTTTCTGGAATGTCATATCTTCATTCTTTCTTTTAGTTCATTAATTTTAGCCTACTCCCCCCAATTGTTCTCCCCGGTGGGAATCATTCCTTCCCTTGGGGGAGGTTAGGAGGGGCTTAACTCTTAACTCAGAAAGTTAGTCCCAGTTTTCCGGAGTTAAGCGGTTCTGTCAGCTCATGTACCACGCAGAACGACGAGGTATAGATGGACGAGGCCGTGGTGCGGTCGTTGTCAAACCAGTAGTCGCGTGCCATGAGGTTCGTCAGTGTGGCGCCGTCGTTGGCATCGATGGTATGCGCTTTGCCGGTGGCGTCGGTGACGGTCAGCTTGCCGTTGCCTCCCTTGACGTCCAGCTCGATGGCCAGGCCCAGCTCGTCGGTGCTCAGGCTATTGAAGTCGCCGCCTTCCACCACGTTGTCGGCATAGACGGAGACGCTCTGGAAGTGATAGCGGGCGAAGTCGCGCAGCTTGCTGATCATGGCCTTGGCCTCGGCCTTGGCCTGCTCCTCCTGCTCACCGCCAGCCTCGAGGTTGTCCTCGTAGAGCTTCTGTATCTGTTTCCAGCTGGGCAGCCCGGCGGCGTATGCCTTCTCCATGGCCGCATTGTTGGGGGCGTAGAGCGTATAATTATAGGTGTTGAACATCTTCACGTTCTCGTCCAGGCAGTTGTTCCTGGCGTTGCCGGCATCGTTGGCATACTTGTTGTCGCTGGTGAAGATGATGTAGGCATCCTGCTCGGTGATGCCGAAGGCGTTGGCCACGTCGCTGATGCCGGCCCATGCCAGCAGCTCGTTGTTCGAGAATCCGCCGCACACCTCGTAGAACTCGCTGAAGCGGTCGTAGTTCTGCAGCGTGCGGCTCACGCTGTTGCGCGGTGCCTCTATGACGTGGTTCACGCGGAAGGCGGTGCCGTTCTTCTCCTGGTAGACGGTGGTGACGGTGGCAGGCTCCACGCCGTTGTCAATCTGCTGTCCGCTGGCCACCTGGCTGCCCTCTCCGGTGCCGTTGATGCGCACCTCTCCGCCGTGCTTCGTCTTATAATAGTTGTTCGCGCCGAAGACCTCGGTGGAGTCGAGCACCACGGTATGGTAGTTCAGGATGTCTATCATCAGCGACTTCCACTGTGCCAGGGGCACGGTGGCACCGTTGTTCAGCACGTCGCCGATGGTGTTGGTGGCAGGGTCGTAGGCGTAGGCCACGGCATTGACGGTGGCGGAGTTGCCCTGCTTCACGAACGAGAACTTCAGTGCTCGTGGCTGTGCATGGCCCAGGTAGATGGGGTCGATGTAATAGTGAGTGAAGGCGCTGTCGTCGGGGATGAAGAAGGCGAAGTTCGACTTCATGGCCATGAGGTAGTAGTGGTGCGACACGCCCAGCTGGTTGTCGTCGTTCACGGCCCAGTTCATCACCTGCATGTCGGGATAGACCGACGAGGGAGCCATCACGCTCTGGTACTTGTCGGGGGCAATCAGCTCGGTCAGCTTGTAGACCACGCCGTTGTTGGCAAACTTGATGTCGTACTTGCCGTCGCTTCTCTTGGCGAGCTTCTCCAGCGTGATGCCCATATACTCGCTGGCGTCGGAGAGTATGTCCTCAAACTTGCTGGGCACGGTGGCTGTGAACGAGCTGCGCATCAGGTTGCGCATGAAGTCGGTCAGTATGTCGGGGCGCTTCGCGTGCAGCGAGTCCAGGTTCTCGTTGAGGTTCTCCTCCGTGTTGGGCTTGTCGCCGTAGAGGTCGAGCAGATAGGCTCCTCCTCCGCCTGCCAGGAAGAAACTCTTCACGGCTTGGTCGGTGGGCATGAACATGGCGGCCACGTCGCCTATGGTGTAGTCCACGCCGTCGCTCTTGGCGCGGGGGCTATACTCGTTCCATCCCGGGTCGTAGTCCAGCAGTCCGCGGTCTACGATGTTGCCGTCGGGGTCGGTAGTCTGCTTGTGCGAGGTCTGCGTGTTCAGGTAGCGCACCTCGTATATCTTGTCGATGGTGGGTCGCCCGGCTTCCAGCGCGGCGGCGTTGTAGGCGTTGGTCACGGCCTGGTTCTCGAAGGGTGCCGAGAAATAGTCCAGTATGCGGCTCATCAGCTGTGTCTCGCCGTCGTCGCGCAGCACCTGTGCCATGTTGCCCGGCGGCACGATGACGTCTTTCACCTGATGGATGTAGCCGTTCTGGCAGGTGACGTCGCTCTTCACAATCTGGTCGTCGAAGATGTAGGCCATGCCGTCCTCGTAGGGCGTGCCCGTCAGCAGTGCGAAGTCGCTCTGCTCCCCCAGCGTGGTGATGTCGTTGCCCAGCATGTGCTCGCGGGTGAAGTGCACCAGCATCTGGCTGCTGGCGTCGCTCACCACGTAGGCCTGTCCTGCCTCTCGCAGCTTGTCCCAGTAGTGGTTGTTGCGCGGCATCTGGGCACTGCTCGTGATGTGCTGGATGGTGTCCGACGTGCTCAGGCTCGTCTGGTGCTTCATGGCGATGCCCTTCATCACCTTTTCCGAGCCGCTGGTGTTGCTGAGCATGCCCACCAGCAGCGCATTGTCGAGCATGGAGTTGTAGAGCAACATTTTCTTCTGGGCAGTGGAGAGCCGCTCATAGCTGCCCACGCCCCATTTGTTCGACTGGAAGAACCGCTGGAAGGCCTCGTCGTTGGCCGGGAACACCGTCTTCGAGCCGGTGCGGTTGAGCGTCTCGGCGTAGCCCAGGTCATCAATCAGCCGCAGGTAGGTAGAGAAGGTGCCCTCCAGGTAAGTGGGGTTCTTCAGTTCCTGGTAAATGCTGCCTCCCAGCCACGAGGGCTTTTCGTCTGCGTCCACCAGCTCATTCTTCTCAATGCAGCCAGCCAGCAGTCCCACCCATGTGAGAGAAAGGCAGAAAAAGAACTTTTTTCTCATGTCTTTTTTTATTAGCTAATAATTGTTGTTTTATCGTTAAACGATGGTAGATTTGTTTTCAAGGTGCAAAATTAAGCAAAAATTTGCAAACCGCAAAATAAACTTTCTGCAATAATTGACATCCTTCCCCCAATTTTTGCCTCCCCTTCTCCAGCGGCAGCAGCACGACGCTGTAGGGATTCCCCCATGCTCTTTTATGGATTTGCCCCCCAAGCTTTATGGTTTTACCCTTGCCGGGCATGAAGAAAAGCCGTACTTTTGCACCAGGAACAGTAAACCACAATGTCTCACCATTAAAAGATTACAACAATGAAGAAGTTATACACCATGATGCTGATGGCCACGGCGGCCCTAGCATTCACCGCTTGCGAGGACGAGTTCATCGCCGACTCCCTGGAAGGCACCTGGAGCGGCGACATGTATGTATCCTCCTATTACGACGGGCGCGACTACTACGCCACGCACACAGAGATCACTTTCGACATCGACCCCTTCCGCTTCACCAAGGGTTCGGGCTACTGGGTCGACTTCTACAGCGGTGCCCCCTGGGACTACGTGGCCAACCACATCAGCTGGCGCGTGGACAACGGCAACATCTACGTCCACTTCCGCGAGGAGGGCACCTCGGTGGTCATCAGCGACTATCGCCTGTCGAACTCACGGTTCAGCGGCTACATCGCCGACGGCGACTACGACATCCACTTCAACCTCACCCATATCTCCTCGCCCAACTGGGACCGCTACAGCCACTGGGGCTACGACGGATGGTACGACGAATACTACTATGCCCGTCAGACACGGGGCAACGGCAGCGACACCACCGGCGTGGCTCCCGCAGAGAAGCCCATCCGGCAGTTCGGAAAGAGGGTAGAGTAGGGGAGATACACTGTTTGCCGCGAAAACTCTGCAACTCTGCATTGCTAGTATCGAACAGCGTGGTTTGCAGGAAGTTACCAGGTGTACACTTCGCTGCAAACCCCGCATTTGCTCTGCATGAACCCTGCATCTTTACCCTTGGCAGCTCCGAAGAAAAGTCCCAAGCCTTGGGACAAAAAAATACTGCCAGTATTTTCCCAAACGGCGTTCGCGTTTTTCCAGACGGCGTTCATATTTTTCAAGACGAAGTGAGTGTTTTCCTGCATGGAGCGCGTATATAGACAATTGCATAGTTAATGCAGGGTTTTGCCCTAAGTCTGCACCTAATACTTTCCTGCAAATCAGCTTGTTATAAAGCCGAAGTGCAGAGTTGCAGGGTTTGCGAAAAATATCGTATCATGCAAGTTAGTGGCGGGGTGAGAAGCTGTTGACCGCCTCTACCACGCTTCGGGCTCCTTCATCGCTCACTACTGGGCTGATGGGGAGGCTACTTTCCTTCTCGCAGATGCCCTTGTTGACCTCACTCGCCAGGTTGGGCACCCTGTCCTTCATATTTCGGCTATCACTTCAATCTCGACCAATGCTCCTTTCGGCAGGGTCTTGACGGCGACAGCAGAGCGGGCAGGAAACGGCTCTGTGAAGAACTCCGCATAGACGGTGTTCATGTCGGCAAAGTGGGCCATGTCGGCCATGAAGATGGTGGTCTTCACTACGCTTGCCATCGTGAGTCCGCCCTTCTGAAGGATGGCCTGGATGTTCTTCAGCGACTGGCGGGTCTGCTCCTTGATGCCTCCCTCTGGGAATTGGCCGGTGGCAGGGTCGATGGGGAGCTGCCCTGACGTGTAAACGAGATTTCCTACTTGAACGGCCTGACTGTAGGGGCCGATGGCAGCGGGTGCCTTTTCTGTGCAAATAACTTTCTTCATGATTGATTCTCCTGTTTATTTGTTGATAAAGCTATGTGACTTCAGCCATTGAATCATCTGGCTGCTCCACGTCTCAGTGGTGGTCTCCCCCGTCTGCGGCATCAGCTCGTAGGGGCCTCTGCCGTCGCCATAGATGTGAAGCTCGGCATTGGCTCCTGCCTTCTTCCATTCCATAAACAGGGCGACGAGGCCTGCCGCCACATTGGGGTGGTCGGCACGGGTCATGATGAGCAGTGGCGGCGCATCGTGCGCGACGGTGACGGGCATCAGCGAGGGGCCAAAGTTGGTGCAGAGGAAGTCGGGGCGCTCCATGCTGTCGGCCGACATCGTGGCAGCGATGGCCACCCCGCCGCCAGCCGAGAAGCCGAGGAAGCCTATCTTATCGCTGCTGACGTGCCATTCGTCGGCATGTTCCCTCACCATGCGGATGGCTGCCTTGGCGTCGAGCGCCGCAAGACGGATGACGGAGTCGCCGCTGGCATGATGCATCGGATTGGCATCGGCCTGTGGGAATGCTTCAGGGTGTGTCACGTCTACCGTCGGCGGCATGGTCACGGCCTGGGGCATGGGTGTCTTGTTCAGATGATAGCGTAGCCCGATGGCGGCAATGCCGTGTTCGTTGAGGAACGAGGCCATCTTCACCACATCGCTCTCCCACGACAGCCACCGCATGGCTCCGCCAGGGCAGAGCACGACGGCACAGCCGTTTGGCTGCTGGGGAAGATATACTTCAACCATCGGCTTGGCGTTCTCCTCGTCGGAAGGTGTGGCCGTTGGCAGGTAATACTGCTTTTGCGCCCATACGGCCAAAGGCAGGAGAAGCATGCTGAAGAAAACAAGTCTTTTCATAAACTATCCTAATAATCGGTGCAAAGTTACGAAATAATCAGGATTATTGACTACCTTTGCCCGTGATTTTAATAAGATTTGTGAAATGCAGCTGTTTTTCTTTACCTCCACATCTCCTTTACTCCTCTACCTCCTACACTCCTACACTCCAAAGGAAAGGCGGAACTTAAATAATGTAACTCAACTTTCTCAAGCTATGAAAGCGATGCGCAGCCAGCCCCATAGGGGCATGACATTGGTAGCCAGCCATTACAATGGCTGGTATAAAGGGACGGTAGAAAAGCGTGCCTTTAAGTACGCGACAGCATCCAACCCATATCGCGTACCTACGGCACGCCACCTACCACAACCCTGTCACCAGCCATTGAAATGGCTGGCTACCAATGTCTGATGCCTACGGCATCGACTGTGCAGAACTTGCGGAACTTAAATAATTTAATATGTTAGGACCGATTGCAGATTTTACGGCTTGGCCAATACTCACGGGTATTTTCATCAGCTATATTGCCAACCGCATCATGAGCGGCGAGGGCAAAGGATGCTGCATGAACCTTTTCATCGGTGTCGTTGGCAGCTATGCCGGCACCTTCATCAGCCATCTGCTGAACATCGAACTGCTTGGCAAAGGCTATCTCACCAACTTTGTGTTCTGCGTCGTTGGTGCTGTGACAGTATTGTGGCTTTGGAAGAAACTGTTTGACGGCGCATGAAGAAGATATTGTTTCTACACGGCTTCTATGCCAGCGGCCAGTGCGTGCCGGCGGTGGCGCTGCGAGCGGCTTTCGCGGGGCGTGTGGAGGTGATGACGCCCGACTTGCCGATGCACCCGAAGGAGGCCATCGGCTTCATCGGCGAATTGACAGCGGCTGAAAAGCCCGACCTGCTGATGGGCAACAGCTGCGGGGCGTTCTATGCGCAGATGGTGGCAAACACGGCGGGCATTCCGGCCTTGCTGGGGAATCCGCATTTCAAGATGACGGACTTTCTGAAGCAGCGCATCGGCGGCCATGAGTACAAGTCGCCGCGAAAGGACGGCAACCAGCATTTCGTCATCGATGAAGCCCTGATTGAGGCGTTTACCGAGATAGAGCCCATCCAGTTCGACAAATGCCGCCCCGACTGCAGAGAGCGTGTCTGGGGCTTGTTTGGCGAGCAGGACACGCTGGCGCACTTCGAACCGATGTTCTTGGAGCACTACTGCCGTTCGTTCCACTTCCCCGGCGGTCACACCCCCACAGCAGAGGAAGTGCGTGACTGGTATGTGCCTTTGGCCGAAAGGATGCTGACCCTTTACTGCTAGAAGAGGAGGTGAGGAGTTAGGGAGTTTAGGAGTTTAGGTGTTTAGAAGTTTGGGAGTTACCTCCTTTACCTCCACATCTCCTTTACTCCTTTCCTCCTCGATTGTCTTGTTTCAGTTGCCGGTGTCGGCACCGAAGTATCGGTAGAGCACCATGATGGCATCGGCTGGCGTCAGCTTCTTGTCGCCGTTCATGTCGCCCAGAATGCTGTAGTTCAGTTTCAGGCCTCCCTGACGCTCGGCGAGGGCGGTATAGTAGCGCTTAGGCACCAGCAGGCGTGCCTGGCTGGGCCCCAGCGCAGTGTTCTGCGTCACAGGGATAAAGCCTGGCTCGCCATCGGTCAGCAGGCCCGCCACAAGGCTCATGTATTCCTCGCCGCCTGCCATCTCCGTCGGGGCTATCGTCGCTTCCGCTACGGCGGGCCGCAGCAAATTGGCGTACCAATAATCCTTCGTGGTGGTGGGCACGACGACCTCCAGGCCTGCCTCGTCGCTGATGAGGTAAACGCCTGTATTCGGCGGTACTATCTTCACATTCTTCAGCAGCACCTCACCCTCATTGGAAACGCCGCTCGCTATCCAGGCCGTCAAGTCATTCACGTTGGTGAAGTCCAGCCCGTAGGGGCAGCTAAAGGTCATGGCCTTGCAGCTGCTGCCAGCCACGCTCATCGTGATGGTCACCTCGTCCTTCTGCTCCAGCGCGAAGGCTGCCACCACCGTCTTGTCGGCTTTTATTTCGTTCAGCGTCAGCGTGCCGTTACTCACCAGCGTCAGCACATCCTCGTCGTTCACGGTGAGCACCGCCAGCTCGTTGCCTTGTGCAGGCGTGATGGTCAGCACGGCATCGCTGCCCTCGTTCACGACGAAGGTCGTGGTGGCTGCCGTCACCTCCTTTCCGTCGTAGCCGACAGAACCTCCGTCGCCAGCCGTCACCTTCAGGTGGTAGAACATGTTCCCGTTTACAGCTGCTATGGACTGAAAAGAATTCCAAGGCTCCGCCTCTGTATAAGCGCTGAGAGATGCTTCAGGCACATAGAGTGTACAATTGCCAATGGGGGAGTCACTGAAAGTATCGCTTTCCGTCTCCGGCACATGCTCGGCCAGACAGTACACATGGGCCAGGTCAGAACAATTGGCAAAGGCAAAATCGTCGATGCTCGTCACACCGCTGCCAATCATCACATTAGTCAGGCTGCCACACCGATAGAAAGCAGAGTGTCCGATGCTCGTCACGCTGTTGGGAATCTTGAGGGAAGTCAGGCTGCTGCAGCCATCGAAAGCGGAGTCGTCTATGCTCGTTACGCTGCCGGGAATGGTGACGGAGGTCATGCCGCTGCAGTCCTGGAAAGTGCACTCTTTGACGGTTGTCACACCATAGGGAATCGTGACGGAGGTCAGGTCTCCGCATCCCCAGAAGGCACCCGCTCCGATGCTCGTCACGCTGCCGGGAATGGTGACGGTGGCCAGGCTGCTGCAATACTGGAAGGCATAGTCTCCGATGCTCGTCACGCTGCCGGGAATGGTGACGGAGGTCAGGGCGCTACAGTAAGCGAAAGTGGCGTATGCTATGCCCGTCACGCCGTTGGGAAGCGTGATGGTCTTCAGGCTGCTGCAGCCTCTGAACGCATTACCTCCGATGGTCGTCACGCTGTTGGGAATCGAGACGGAGGTCAGATCGTTGCAGTCATAGAAAGCAAGATCTCCTATGCTCGTCACGGTGTAGCTGATTCCTCCGTATTCAAAGGTCTTTGGAATCACGATGTCATCACTATAATAGACGTAGTTCTTCCATTGGATGACCTTGGCTTCCTCGGTTGTCGCCGCCAATTCATACCACAGTCCGTTGACTAATGCCTCCTTGGCGGATGCACTCGCTGCCGTCAGCAACATCATCAGGAATAAGAGCCGTTGTTTCTTCATCATTGTTTGTTTAGGTTTTCTTTTAGCCCCGAAAGGCAGTGAATAGCTGGGAGTCACGGAGGGCGCCGTGTGCTAGCGTTTGCTGCGCGCTATCATGGTCTTTATTTTCTTGTTGAACTTGCTTGCCGCCATGAGCTGTTCGATGGTGATGTGCATGCGCCATTGCCAGCGGTTGTAGGGGTCGGAAGGAGTATTGATGCGCTCCTCTCGAGGATTCTTCGAGCGCAGCTCACTGTCCAAGGCCAGCCAGTCCTGCAGGGAGAGGATGCAGAGCATGGAGGGGCAGTAGAGGTGGCGGGCGATGATTTCCTCGGCCAGATGGGCAGGCAGCTGGGCGGGTGCGCGTCCCTGCTTCTGGAGCATGGTGACGAAGTAGCGCTGGACGCGCTCTGGGTTGTCCTGCCACCACAGACGCAGCGGCGGCATGTCGTGGGTGGAGATGGTGGCCACGCTGCGCACGGGGTTGGCGTCGAGATGTGTAAACTCCGTGCCGGGCTGCTTGGGCATCTGCTGTATTTCCAGGGTAAGAATGCCCAGGCTGTCGAGCACAGGCTCCACGCAGTCGGGCAGCATGCCCAGGTCTTCGGCGCAGAGCAGCATGCGGGTCGACTGCTGCAGTCGGCTCAGTCGCTCGTAGCCTGTACGGCCCCAGAAGAAGTTGTGGCGCTGATAGAAGAAGTTGTTGTAGATACGCATATAGGCATCCTTCTCGTCGGCATTGAGCGTGTCGTAGACAGGTTCCTGCCAAGCCTGTATGCGGGGATGGAACATGTCGGGCTGGCGCGGGTCTTCCAAGAAGAGCACGTTGGCAATCAGCCGGTAGAGCCCGTCGCGAATCCACAGGCTGTTCTCGTCGGTGCGCCCGGCGAAGTAGTCGTTTACCCGGCGTTGCGTGCTGACTTCCTCCTTGAGGTCGTAGAGGCCATAGGCTTTCTTCACGAGGAAAGTGTCGCGGACATACTGTGCATGAATGCCGAAGATGCGGTCTACGATGCGGTCGTTGATGAAGGGCCGTGTGAGGAAGTCGCGGCGGAAGGGCAGGCCGTAGTATTCTATCTCACTGGCTGTCAGGGGCAGGGCAGGGGAGAAGTGGCCCATCGTGCCGAAGAGCTGCTCGCGGGGTATCTCCCAGATGCGGAAGAAGCCCGGCACATGATCGAGGCGGAGGGCGTCGAAATACTGCTCCATCCACTCCATGCGACGGTCGAGCCACTCGCCGAAGCCTTCAGCCTGCCAGTTGTAGGTGGGGAATCCCCAGTTCTGTCCTTGGGGGGAGGAAGCGTCGGGAGGGGTTCCTGCCTGGCTGTCGGTGTTGAAGAAGGCGGGGTGGGCGGTCACCTCGCGGCTGTCGCGACATACGCCGATGGGCAGGTCGCCCATGAGGATGATGCCACGCTCGCGGGCATGGTCGGCGGCCCGTTTCAGCTGCTGGTGGAGGTGGTGCTGGACGTATTCGGGGAAGGAAAACTTCCCCGCACGGGACTCCTGCCCGGAAGGGGGCTCTTGCCAGGAAGGGGACTCCTGCCCGGAAGGGGGTTCCTGCCCGGAAGGGGGTTCCTGGAGAGCTGTGGTTTCCTGTTCGTACAATGCCCGCAGATAGTCTGTCTTCACGCGGTGAACGGCTTCGTAGTCGCTGTAGGGTAGGGCGTTCAGCTCGCTTTGCTGGCGGCGGAAAGCGGTCATGCGCTCCTTGTCGTTCAACGGCTTCAGCTGGCTGAGGTCGATATAGTGGGGATGGAGGTCGAAGGCCGACATGATGTTGTAGGGATAGCTGTCGTTCCATTTCCCCGAATGCGTGGTGTCGTTGACGGGCAGCAGTTGGATGATGCGGATGCCCACCTCGGCGGCCCAGTCGACGAAGCGGTAGAGGTCGCCGAAATCGCCCACGCCGCAGCTGTGCTCACTACGGAGCGCGAAGACCGGCACGCAGACGCCTGCTACCCGCCAGGGCTTCTCTGCCAGGCGCAGCGGCTCGCCGTAAGCCACGTAGACCTCGCCGTCGGCCAGCTCGTCGGTCAGCACGCGGTTGTCGCCCTCTTCCCAGGCCACCAGCTCATGGGTCTCTTTGTTGATGACCACATATTTATACTCCAGCGGCAGCCCCATCCAGTCGACATTGAGCGTCAGCATCCAGTCGCCCATGCCTGCCGGCTCCATGGGAAGGTAGCGGGCGGCATTCCATGAGCCCAGAGCGGGATGACTGCCGATGACGGCCAGCACCTGACCTGAGGAAAGCTGTGGCGCGGAGACCCGGAAAAGGATGGTCTTGCGGAAAAGGGGAAGACGGAGAGGCGCCCCTCCTGACCTCCCCAAAGGGGAGAAATTCTTCCCCCCTTCGGGGGGATTGAGGGGGGTAACCCCTTTGCGGGATGGAGCGGGGGCGCAATTCTTCCCCCCTTCGGGGGGATTGAGGGGGGTAACCCTTTGGAGGGCTTGCGTGGTCGTCTGATAGGCGCTGCTGTAGAGATGGGATGCCAGCGGAAGGTCCCGCCAGCGGTCGGGCATTCTCCAGCTTTTCGACGGGTCGAAAGCATAGAGGCGGGGCACTCCGTTCCATTCGCGGCGCAGCTCCTGGCCGTCGGCGTTTACTACTATATAGATGTATGAGAATGCAGCCACGGGGCTTCGTCTGCTCTCCAGCACAGCCGTTTCTGCCGTCCAGAAGTCGCCGTCGTCAGTCTGCATGGGAAGGCGCACTTGGCTGGTGGCCCCGTTCTGCGACAGATAGTTCAGCAGCACCACCAGCTGCTGGCCCCATTCCGTCGTATAGTGTATGGAAAAACTCAGTTTCATCGTCTTTTGCAGTTTTTTATGCGCAAAGATAATCAATTCTCCGCAAAAATCACTAACTTTGCAGCGTTTTTTTAAAGAAAAAGTATGAAAGGGAAGAAGAAATACTACATTCTGGGGCTACTGGCCGCTCTCCTGCTGGCTGGAGCTGTGGTGGCATATCTGTTCTACAGGCAGCTTAACGCTCCGCTTCTGAGCATCAAGGACACACATTATTTATATATAGACAGAGATGACTCGGCCGACTCGGTCTTCTCCAAGCTGCAGCCTGTCAGTAGTGAGCTGGGGATGAAGGGCCTGCGCCGCCTGGCAGACTACTATGACTACGGCCAGCATCTGCGGACGGGACGCTATGCCATTGAGCCGGGGCAGAAGGCGCTCGACGTGTTCAGGGAGCTGCGCAACGGACAGCAGAAGCCGGTCATGCTGACCGTGCCGGAGGTGCGCACCATGGACCGTATGGCTGCCAAGCTGAGCAGGAAGCTGATGCTCGACAGCGCCACCATCGCTCAGGCGCTCTACGACCAGGATTACTGCCAGCGGCTGGGCTATGACACCACGACCATAGCCTGCCTCTTCGTGCCAAATACCTACGAGGTGTGGTGGAACACATCGCTCGATGCCCTGATGGAGCGGCTCTGCAAGGAGCACGACAGCTTCTGGGACGGACAGCGGCGCAAACTGGCCGAAGCGCAGGGGCTGACGCCGAACGAGGTGGTCACGCTGGCCAGCATCATCGACGAGGAGACGGCCAACAACGGCGAGAAGCCTATGATAGCTGGCATGTACCTGAACCGCCTCCATCAAGGCATGCTGCTGCAGGCCGACCCCACGGTGAAGTATGCCCTGCACGACTTCTCGCTGCGCCGCATCCTCAACCGCCATCTGGAGGTGGAGAGTCCCTACAACACCTACAAATACGCAGGGCTGATGCCAGGGCCTATCCGTGTGCCGTCGGTGCAGGCCATCGAGGCCGTGCTGCATCCCGCAGCCCACGACTTCCTCTACATGTGTGCCAAGGAAGATTTCTCGGGAACGCACAATTTTGCCCGCACCCTTCGTGAGCACAACGAAAATGCCCGCCGTTACCAGCAGGCATTAAACCGGATGGGAATCAAGTAGACCAATCCCCGCAGCCAATCCCCCTTACTTTCGGGGGGGCGTTCAGAATCCGTAGAGCTCTTTCAGCTTTTCGCCCAGCTTGGCGCCGCGCAAGTCGGTGGCCATGATTTTGCCCTCCTTGTCGAAGAGGATGCTGGCAGGGATGGCGCTGATGCCGTAGACGCCTGCTGCTGCCGACTGCCAGTAGCGCAGGTCGGAGAGCTGCGGCCACGTCATCTTCATCTGCTCTACCGCTTTCTTCCAAGGCTCGGCTTTCTGGTCGAAGGAGATGCCGATGATCTCGAAGCCCTTCTCATGGTATTTCTCATAGTTCTGAACCACGTTGGGCATTTCCTGGCGGCAGGGACCGCACCATGAGGCCCAGAAGTCGACCATCACATACTGGCCCTTGCCTATCCACTCGCTCAGCTTGTGCTCCTTGCCGTCCATGTCGGGGATGGTCATGTCGGTGAAGAGCTTGCCGGGGGCACGCTTCTCCAAGCCGTCGAGCAGCCGCTTGGGCAGCGTCATCGAGGGATGGTTGTAGTAGGGACGGCTGGGGTCGCACAGCTCTTTCAACTGGCTGTAGCTCAGGCCGTAGGCCATGTCGCCGATATAGGCAACAGGAATCATGTTGTCCTTGTTCTCACGCATGATTTCCATCACACGTGCCTCTCTCTTCTCGCTCAGCACGCTGTAGACCTTTCCAATGGAGTCCATCTGCTCCTTGCCCACCTTGCCCGACCGTGCCAGGGCCACGATGTTGCCCATCTGAATCTCCAGCGGCGTCAGCTCGCGGTCGTAGGCATTCAGTTTCTCGTTCTGTGGCGAGCCTTTCAACGTCTGAGTGGGCAGCGACACGTCGATGGGCGTTCCGTCGTTGATGAACAGCACGACGTAGTCCTTGTAGCCCAGCCCCAGCACGGCATTCTCAGCCTGGGTGCCTTTCATCTGGAACTTGCCGTCGGCAGCCACCACGGCACTGTCAATCAGCGCATGGCGGTTGGCCACGTCGAGCAGATACACCTTCTTCATGTCCGTCGATGTCGTTCCCGTCACCGTGTAGGCCGTCTGGCCAACAGCCGTCAGGGTTGACAGTCCCAGAACGGCAGCTAAAAACATTTTCCTCTTCATGTTTTATAATTACAATTTAACAATTTACTATTTACAATTTTTTATGTCACTCCATCTCCAGAACCTTCTCCAAGGGAGAGTCTAACTTCTTTCCCCTTCGGAGGGATTGAGAGGGGCTTCTACAGCAGCTCGTGCCACCTCCACGTCGCCGTTCTTCACGATGCGGATGTGGAAGGTGTTTTCAGCAACCTGTTCACGGTAGAACGAGAGCTGGTCTTCGGCGTGTGCCTCGGCCACGTATGCTATCTCCAGGCGGCGCAGCTGATGCTCACGATACCAGTCCAGGGGCCAGAGGTCGAGGACGTGCTCAATGTATTTCACGCTGTTGATGTGGCCGTTGATGTCCACATCGCTGTAGTGGGTGTCTATGGTGCGCACCAGCTGGGCATCGTTACCCATGCGGACACGTCCTCCCTTGTCTATGGGGCACTCCTTATCCTTGACTATCCAGTCGTTGATGGCTCCGCCGTCGATGGCAAAAATGTCTGTGGGCTGACGTGTCTCCGTGTCAATCATTGCCCAGATGCTGCGGCCGTAGCCATAGACCTTGTCTCCTGCCACCACCCTGAAGTTGCGGCTGGTGAAGAAGCGCATGGCATTCTCCACCCAGGTCTCCACGTTAAAGCGAGTGTACTGCCGGGGCATCTCTGTCATCTCGATGGCCAGGCGTGAGAGCACCCACGAGCGGTTGATGCTCATCAGCCGCTGCATGCCGAATCCACGATCGGTGCTGTGGAAATCGGCGGCATTGAGCAAATGGTTTCCCAAGTGCCCCATAAACAGCCTGCCGCTGAAGTCGCAGTGGAACGGCTCAGCCAGAAATTCATAACAACCTACTTTCTCCACTTTCTTTATTTACTATTTACTATTTATTTACTATTTTATTATTTACAATTTTGCTGGCGCTTGGGGCGACAAGAGAGGGGTGGGGGATTTCCTCCCCTTCGGGGAGGTCAGGAGGGGTTTCCCCTTCGGGGAGGTCAGGAGGGGTTAATAGCTCTCCTGCTCGTTGGGGAAGTCGCCGTTCTTCACGTCGGTCACATACTGCCCGATGGCGTCGGTCATCACAGAGCAGAGGTCGGCATAGCGTCGGAGGAAGCGGGGTGAGAATCCCTGCGTCATGCCCAGCATGTCGGCCACGACAAGAATCTGTCCGTCGCAGTGGTTTCCGGCGCCGATGCCGATGGTGGGCACGCTGATTTCACGGGTCACCTGTTCGGCCAGCGTGGCGGGCACCTTCTCCAATGTGACGGCAAAACATCCGGCCTCTGAGAGGGCACGGGCGTCGCTGAGCAGCTTGGCGGCCTCTTTCTCCTCCTTGGCCCTGACGGCATAGCCGCCGAACTTATTGATGCTCTGAGGGGTCAGTCCCAGATGGGCCATCACGGGGATGCCGGCGTCGAGTATAGCCTTCACGGTGTCGAGAATCTCCACGCCGCCCTCCATCTTCAAGGCGTCGCAGCCGCTCTCCTTCATGATGCGGATGGCGTTGCAGACCCCGTCGTGGCGGCCAGTCTGATAGCTGCCGAAGGGCATGTCGCAGACCACGAGAGCCCGCTTCACTGCCTTGACCACAGCCCTTGCGTGGTAGATCATCTGGTCTACGGTCATGGGCAGCGTGGTATGGTGGCCCACCATCACGTTCGATGCGGAGTCGCCTACGAGTATGCCGTCTATCCCGGCACGGTCTACTATGCCTGCTGTAGTAAAGTCATAGCTGGTGAGCATGGAGATTTTCTCTCCTTTCTGTTTCATTTCGATGAAGCGACGGGTGGTCACCTTGCGCTCGTCGCTGACTAGATATCCTGCCATAGTTGGTACAATCTTTTATAGTTAAAATCACGATAATTCTCTATCTGACAGTTGCTCAGGGGAGCCACGTCGGCAAGGGCATTTGTAGTGAGCAGCCCGACGACCATCATGCCGGCAGCGCAGCCCGAGCGCAGTCCGTTGATGCTGTCCTCAAAAACCACACACTCCTCAGGAGCTGAGTTGAAGCGCCGGGCGGCACGCAGGTAGCAGTCGGGCGAAGGCTTGCTCTCGGCGAAATCCTCGCTGGTGAGTATCTCGTCGAAGATGTCGCAGCATTCAGGGTGCTTGCGGTAGACGTTCTCCATCTTCTTCCTGTTGCTGCTCGTGACGACCGCAGTCTTCACCCCATGCTGGCGAAGGTCACGAACGAAGTCTTCGAAACCCTCTACATAGTCCAGCCGCATCTGCTCCTCAAAGGCATTCAGGCGCTCTACGACGTGTCGTCGCTCTGACTCCAGTTCGCCGTTCCATCCCAGGTTGAATATCTGCTCCAGCGTAGACCCCTTTATTTCATGCTCCATGCCCGGCCGTTCTGGATGGTAGAGACGGCACTGTTCTCCCCAGAACACGGAGTACTGAGGCTCTGTGTCGAAAACGACTCCGTCGAGGTCGAACAAGGCGGCTTTCAGATGGTTCTTGCTGCTCATCGTCTCACCATTTTCATCGTCCTACCAGCCATGCGCACCAGATAGACGCCCTGCTTCAGCTTTGTCTCCTTCAGCTGTGCAGCTGTGGTCTGCATAAGCAGACGGCCGTCGGAGGTGAAGACCGTGACGATGGCATCCGGCTCCTCCGTCAACAGCTCTATGCCTGTGGAGCGTACCACGGTGAGAATGCCGTTCGAATGGCTGATGTTGTAGTTGTCGGCCTGAGCCCCGCTCACCACGATACGGTATTCGCCCGGGGCGCTGTCGGCCGTGGCCTCGCAGGTCACTTCGGGCATCTTGGTCAGTACATGCTCATCCTCGCCGTTGACGAAGCCATTGTAGGTGAGAACGAATTCGGGCATAGGCTCCCACTGCTCCTTCGTGTAGTTTCCCACGGATATGTTCAGCGGTGTCTTCCTCACCGTCAGTATACCATTCACCAGCGTGGCGTTGTCGTTGCCGAGCGTGCCCGGAAGCAGCACAATTTCGTAGACGCCCACCGGCGAAGTCTCTGTGGCCTCGCAGGTGATGACGGGCTCGCCGATGAGCGGTGCGCCCTCGGTGGTGTATTCAAACACCGGGTTGGGCTCGCCGTAGAGGCGTGCGTAGTTTTTGGCCGTCACGATAATGTAGTCGGGCAGCACTTCCTCTGGCGACATTGTCAGGGCCAGGTTGTCTATCTCCATCTGCGACACCTCTGCCGAGAGCAGGATGCCCGTCAGGTTGTAGTTTTTCCCTTCGTAATCCTTGGGCACGCTGATGTCGAGGCCGAAGGTGTTGTAGATGCGTGCAAACCGTTCACCCTCGATGACGAACAGTCCTGGCAGACCAGTAATCTGAGTCATCTGCATCTTTTTCAGCACAATCAGGTCGGCGTAGTCGTTGTCGGTCAGCTTACTGAGTTCCACTTCACGCGGCAGCACCTCCTGTCCGGCCTGCAGCTCATAGCTGTTGGCATTGGTGAAGCCCTCCACAGGCAGGAGCTTCGACACCCTGCCGCTCTTGGCATGGCGTCCGTAGACGGTGCCGTTGAGCAGGTCGCCAGTATGAAGCGTCAGCCCTGTGCCGGCCAGGCAGATGGCTCCCGACCCGTCGCGCAGGTAGGCATCTTTTTCTCCTGCGAAAACCACCAGTGCATTAGTGAGAATCAGGTCTGCCTCAGCATTTTCGGCCAATGCCTTGAACTCGGCAATGCTGTGTGTCACTACCCTGTCGCCCACCGTAATCAGACAGGTGGCCGAAAGTCCGTTGTCCAGATTCGTCACCGTGATGGCCGTCACGCCGTCGTTGACGGTCGTCACCAGTCCTTCCTGAGTGACGGTGGCTACCTGTTCGTTGCTCGATGTCCACTCGAGGAACACGTCAGCATTGGCAGGCGTCAGCTCCACGTTGAGCTGTATGCTCCTATCCTTCACCGTGCGCAACGACTCAGGGATGCCGATGTCCTTCAGCTCCGTGTAGCTGACTTTCTGCGGCGACTTGAGCAGGTAGAACTCGTCTATCACCTCGCCTTTCAGCGTGTTTGTGCCGAAGATGGCAGTTATGTCGTAGCGCGAGCTGAGGTCGGAGGGCACTTTCACATTACTTATCTTAAAATAGTTGTAGAGCCTGATGCGCTTGCCGCCATATTCAGCGTAGATGCCTCCGTCGCTCGTCAGTTTCACCTTTCTCACCGCCACCATGTCGGCATAGCGTGTAGAGTCTATCTCGCTGATGTGCAGGCTGACAGGCTCAGGAGCATCGCCTTGGCCGACGACCACTCCGTCGGTACGTGTCTCTCCCTTCACCGCCTTCAGCACAGGCATCTTGTTCGTGTGTTCCAGCGTGCCGAAGATGGAGCCGTTGAGCAAGTTGCCGGCGGAGAGGTTCATCCCCGTTCCGCTGAGCACCATCGCTCCCGACGCATCGCGCAGGTAGATGTTGGTGCCGTTGCGATAGAGCACTTGTGCGCTGTCGAGCAGCAGCAGTGCCTGGCTGCCCTCTTCCTGTGCACACATCGAGGCGATGTCGGCAGCCAGAGGATACGCTTTCACCCATACTCTGCAGGTGGCCGTCAGCGAGTCGTTGGCCGTCAGCGTGATGACGGCCTCGCCGTCGCCAGTACCTGTCACCAGTCCCTGCTCGTCGACAATGGCCACCTCCTCGTTGTCGCTGGTCCACACGAAGGTGTAGGGAGCGCTCTGAGGCTTGCGCACCGCCTCCAGCTGCATGCTGGTGCCCACACCCAGCGAGATGGACACGGGCAGCGTCACCGACGAAAGCACGTGGGCGTCGAACACGTCAAACGAGATGACTTCCGACCGCTCGCTGATATTTGCCAGGCCCACGGGCGACTCCTTGCCAGCCCATGTCAAGAGGTTGGCAGGCGCCGTTTCATTGTCAAGCTGAGTGATGCGGCTAGAACCCGGGAAGGGGTCGTGGCCGGAGGCCACATAGTAGCTGCCGCTCATCTGCGGCCCTCTGGCCCTGACCATTTCGTAATAAGGGTGCGCGGGATTGTCGTTCACCGTGTTGTTCGTCCATACCGACGTGCTGGTAGAGTCGACCCGGAACACCAGCATGCCATGTCCGGGAAGCTTGGCGTCCCACTTCTTCCTCTGCCGGTTTTCCAGCATGAAGTATTCCCGCTTCTGTGGCGTGGAGATGCGATAGCCCGTGTTGCTCTCGGCAATATAGTCCAACGTGTAGCTGCCAGGCTCGGAAAGCTCCTGCGGCATGGCCCAGCCCAGGGCATAGCGCTCGAAGAGCGAGTAGCCGCACGGACGGCGGCCGTAGTCGAAGTCGGCACCGTTGGCCATCACCGACCACTCCCCCGGGTCAATGCAGGTCTCGTCGTATTTGTTGCCTGTGTCGTAGAAGTCAGGCAGGCCGAGCACATGGCTGAACTCGTGGCACATGGTACCGATGCCTTCAAGCACGCTCCAGTTGTTCGACTCATAGCCGAACAGCTCGGTAGAGCAGGCGTAGCGTCCCAGATACACACCGTCCTTGCGAACATTCTTTATATAGGAGACGTCATACTGGTGAGGCCAGAGCAAGCGAGGGTCGTTGCCTTGGATATAGGAGGGGAGGCCGGCGAAGACGAAGTAAATCATGTCCACCTTGCCGTCGTTGTCGAGGTCGTAGTCTTTGAAGTTCACCAGCGAGTCGGCAGCCGCGCAGGCATCCACCATCTGCTGCACGCTGCGCGAGGTCTTGCCAAAGGGGTCGGAGGGAGTGTTCTCTCCCGAGTAATACTGGCTGCGGTTTATCTGCACCGGCCCCACGATGTCGAATGTGGGGATGAAGATGCTGTCGGAGTTGTCGCGGAAATAGTCGCGCATGCTGCCCGTGCAGCTCACCTGCCCCCCTCCCAGCCACGAGGGCAGGGTGAAGTTTGTCTGGCTGGTGCCCGTGTAGCCGTCGCTGTTGATCATGCCCTCCATGATTTCGCTGTAGTTCGCGTAGCGGAAGCTGCGGTCGTTATACTCCACGAGGATAACCAGCCCCTTGAAGTTCTCGTAGTCATAATGCGCGGCTTTGGCCTGTCGGGCCCTGGCCTGCGCCTTCTCGTTTTGCGCCATCGCCTGCTGCATGGCCGGCGAGACCTTCGGCACCAGCCGCCCCGTCTGCTCCAGGAAGAGCTGCTCCTGCGCGCTGCGCCCATCGCCGTCGTGAGCCACCAGGGCTGTGGGCTCCAGCTGCCCCTGCTGGCCTGCCTGGGCATACACATAGAAGCCGCTGCCGTTCTTCACAATTGAGAAACCGTCGGCAGTGGTGTTCCAATGCCGGTACTCGTCGCCCTGCAGACGGATGCACAACGTCGTTCCGTCGGGCTGCGTCACGCGGGTCACGCCCTTCAGCGCCGGACGTGCCCATGACGAGGCTGCACCCAGCAGCATCGCCATCGCTATCATTGAAAACTTGTTCATAGCACTATTTTCCGTTTTGAGGCTGCAAAGTTACGAAAAAAGCTTGTAAAAAGAAAGCGATTTTGGAAGATTAACGCAGTTTGGCCTAAAATAAAGGCAAGACGGGGAAGAATGAAGAAGTTCAAATTGGGTCAAAAAGCAAATTGGGGAGCATTGGTGAAGGAGTTAGGTTGCCAAATCGTAACCCAGAAATAGGACTCTGAGGCGGGTTAGATTTCCTAAAATGACAACGCAAATCGGGGCAGAATGGCGCACCTTTCACCGCCTGTTCACAACCTGTTTCTTATT
>JAEEGL016656731.1_pt1 | contig 49898 bp, 34 predicted proteins | sample 9134231 | NCBI WGS metagenome assembly JAEEGL01 (sample SAMN16246548, study PRJNA631951) | gut metagenome | biome: gut microbiome; feature: rumen; material: fiber-attached | host: Bos | place: Iran: Karaj | collected 2018-10 | reverse complement strand
GGTTCGGGATCTTCGAGAACGATCCCGTCCTCCGGCGCGCCCCACGCGAGCACGCCGTCCTCCGGGAGTCGGAGGCAGTGCAGATACTCGTACTTCCCGTCCTCATCCGTCATCCAGAAGCGGAAGGAGTTCTCCTCGAGCGTCGTGCCGGGGAAGGTCGGATAACTGCGGCTCGGAAGCGCGTCCATGAACGACTCGCCGAAGCGGGAGAGTTCCCGCGTCACCCCGGCGATCGTCTCCTCGACGCCGGGCGACCACACGTTTCCCTCGGCGAAGGTGCCGGAGGCGAAAAGCACGTTCCCGCATCGGGAGGCGGACCCGTTGAAGAGCGCGTAGCGGAGCACGTCCTCCGGCTCCATCCTCAAGACCGGCGCGGCGTTCGCCGACGGTCCGGCGGTCCAGGTGCCGAAGGGGACGAGCGTCGTCGCCACGCGGGACGTGCAGTGCCACTTCTCCGCGTTCTTTCCGCCGAACACCGACCCGATATACCCGGAGTAGGTCTCCGAGTTGCCCCAATCCTGCGTGTAGACGTGGCCATAGTAATTCTGGAAGGTCCACAGATCGGGGTTGCGGGACTTCATGATGTTCCGGATCGTCAGATAGTCGACGACCTGATGATCCTTCGGCGGATCGATGCAGCCCTGCGGATCCTTCGGACCGGCGCTGTCCGTATAGTAGCCCGTCAGCCGCGAGGCGTACCGGTCCGCGAGCTCCGTGTACAGCTCCTTCATGTATTCGTTCCAGCGTCCGTAGTTGAAATTTGCGAGATCCGGCTGCTGATCGTCCGTCGGATGCCCGCCGCGGCCCCAGCCGGTCTTCTCCTTGTCTTCCTCGCTGAAATCGTGCCCGTCGCGCGGATGGGTATAGAAGATCACGTGGATGCCCCGCGCGCGGACGCTGTCGATGATGTCGCCGAGCAGATCCCGCTTCGGGCAGTTGCCCGGGCGCCACTTCTCCGACACGGCGCTCGGATAGAGCGGCCGCACGGCGAAGTGCCACGCCGTGTAGACGATATACTCTATCCCCATCCGGGAGAGCGAATCCGCAAATCCCTCGGCGTCGAAGGCGTCCGCCATCTCGTCGAGAGTCTGCACCTTCGTCCCGTCGGCGTAATGCACGCCCGGGAAAACGTGGTGGATGAACATGCCGACCTTGCATTTTCTGAAGTCTTTCACTGCCGTACCGCTCCTGTCGTGGTTGATTCGGGGCGCGCCTCACAGCGCGCTGTTTTCGCAGATCACGTCCTCGGCCCACTTCGCCCAGACTGGCTCGACGCCGATGTCGCCCAGGCTCGGATAATCTTTGGCGATCCAGCCGCCGCCGGCGGCGCGGAACACGGCGCACATCTCGGACGCGCGGCGCTCGATCCGCTCGCGATCCCCCGTCGGGAGGACCTTCTGGATGTCCACGGGAGAATGGAAGACGACGCGCCGGCCGAACTCTCCGGCGAGTACCTCGGACGGATACGCGTCCGGCTGATCGAACTGGAACACGTCGATCCCCGCGTCGATGAAATCCTCGATAAAATCGTATATATAGCCGCAGGAGTGGAGGAACACGCTCATCCCCGCCTCGTGCGCCGCGTCGGCGACCTTCTTGTATCCCGGCTTAAACAGCGCGCGAAAAGACTCCGGCGAGATGAACGTCCGGTCCTGCGTTCCCCAGTCGTCGCCGAAAAACCAGCCGTCGACGCCGCAGCCGGCGATACTCTTAATGACGGCGGCCTCGTGTTCCGCGAGCATATCGATGAAAGCGGCGACCGCCTCCGGGTCGGTGACGGTGTCGGCGAGCGCGTTGCTGATGAGCCGCGCGTCCCGCAGCGCGGAAAACAGCGACTCGCCGTACGTGAGGACGTACTTGTCGCTTGAGGCGAGATCCCACTCGAGCAGCGTGTCGCGGTACGCCGGATCGAACGCCGGGAGCGTGTACGTATAGTCCTCCCAGTCCTCGATGACGCCGCGGATGCACTCGCCCTTCGTTTTCCCGTTGAAGCGGCCGTAGATATTCCCGTACACGTCGCGGCGCACCTCGCCGGAAAAGCCGGTCAGCTTCTTCAGCTCCGGATAATCGCCCCACTCCCCGTACGGATTGTCCGGCAGATCGATCAGCCGGCGGGACCGGACGGACGTGAAGTCGGTGAGGTCGGTAAAATCGTACCCGATGCGGGGCGGCGCGTCGTGTGCGACGAGACGGCGGATGATCTCCTTGGACGTCATGGCAGCTTTCCTCCTGAAGGGTGATCGCGGTCATCAGTATTATAGCCCATCTCCGCGCAATAGTCAACCGCTTCCCGTCCGCTTCGGGGCCAAATCCCCGAAAAAACGGCGGATCCCGGAAACGCGTGGTTTCCGGGACCCGTTTTCGGCAGCCGGGCGCGGCGCCCGCCGGTGCGCGGGATCACTCATCTTTCACCGCTTCGTAGTCGGCGCGGTCCTGCGTGCCGAGCGCGTCGCGGAAGACCGTCAGCCCGCGCTCGTCCTCGAGATACGTGTACTCGACGGATCCGTGATAGCCGCCCGTCAGGTTCTGCGCCTCGTAGCGGCGGAAGAAGCCGTCCTCCGCCGGGAAGTACCCCGCGCCCCGTCCGCGGTATTCCGTCAGCGCCCAGTGGCTGACGATGCCGCCGACCGGCGTCTTCATCTGCACGATGCCGATATTCGGCGCGAACCAGTAGTCCTTGACGCCGCCGCGGTAGCCGTTCGGACCCGTCGGCCCCTCGAGATCGAAGGTCAGATGCAGGCAGTCCTCAAAGACGCCCGCCGGCGTCTCCACCCGCTCGAGCTGGGGCGCGGCGTCGAACGTGACGCGGTACGTCGTTCCCCAGTGATCGAACTTCCGCTCGTAGTGTACGCCGGGTTTCCATTCATTGCGCCACACGTACCCCTCCGCCGCGTCGGAGAGGACGTCGTACAGTCCGTTGTGCAAGATCGCCCAGCCGTCGCCGCCGCAGCCGGAGCCCATGTCGTACCACCGGATGGCGAGATCAAATTCGTCGTGCGACAGCTTCACGCCGCCGTCCGTGCGCTCAAGGTCGTTGATCCAGAAATGGTTCCAGCGCCCGTACTCCGTAAAGTCCGGGTCGAAGGACGGATCGGTGTGCAGCACGCGGTACAGCACGCGGCGCGCGATCTCCGCGTGCATCGCCTCGCGCCGCGTTTTTGCCAGTGCCTTCGCTTTCTCTATATACGGCAGCGTGTCCGTCAGCTTCCGCGGATCCCAGCTCCCGTACTCACGGCACGCATAGAGCATGTTCCCCATAAAGCTGTCGAGATCGAACGCCTGCCGGTTATAATAGCTGTGCGCGATATTCACCGTGTCCGCGTTCATCCCGATCACCTCGTATACCGAGGGCCCGGTCTGCTCGAGATATCCTTCTGTTCTCCTGCAGACCTTGTATTCCCACCGGTTCCCGGCGGCGAAGGGGAGATGACCCTCCCCGCCCCGGATCAGGTACGAGGAGAGCCGCCATTCTTTCTCTCCTGTATCTTCCCAGATCTTCTGCCGCACGATCCCGACGCCCTCGGCGTAGTCCGTCTCGACGCCCCGGATCCAGGAGGAGGTCCCTCCGTCGATCCGGTACCGGCGGCAGTTCGCAAAGCATCCGGCGGGCGTCTCGACGGTCACGACCTCCGCCGCGAAGGTGAGCGTCGTTCTGCCGTCGGAGGCGGTCCTCGTCTCACCGACGCGCAGATCCCCGTCGAACAGCAGACAGTCGCACTGCCCGGCGTAGTAGTACAAGGCGCTGTCGTACTCACTGCCGCCGAAGCCGGGCTGCGCCCAAAAATAATACTTTCCATTGATCTTTTTGAGCAGTTCCCCGGTCGCGCAGTATTCCTCGTCATTGCCGCCCCGATACTCCGGGAGGATCCGCAGCGCGGCGACGGCGTTCGCGTAGTAGACGTCGACGGGGGTAAGGAGGCTCCTCGCCCGCCCGAAGCACGCCCGCGCCTCGTCCCGGTCGATATCCATATAGGCGTCTCCCATCCAAAACCAGACGTACGCCTGCGTCTTCACGAAGCCGTGCTCCTCGAGCCAGAGCAGCTTTCCCCGCAGAAGGTCGATCCGCTTCTGACCGTGGGAATCCCTCACGTCGTCATCCCAGATGACGGACGTCATCGCGTCCTCGTTGTGTCCCGCCTCGGCGGCTTCTCTCATCCGCTTCCTCGTCTCGTCGTTTTGCTCGCCGGGGATCCACCACAGGCCGCACCTCAGCACGTCGGCGAGCGCGTGCTGTTTGGCCTCGGAGTCCTCCAGAGCCTCCACGGCGGCGAGCACCGCGCGGTACTCCGCCTCAAAGCCCTCCTTGCTGTTTTTCAGTCTCCACAGCTTCAGCTCCTCGACCTGCCGCATGACGCGGCGGACGAGCGTTTCGTTTTCGTCGTATTCCTTTTCCATGATCCCGTATCCTTTCCTCAGCAGTTTTCGCCCCTCCGAGAGCCGCCACTTCACCGTGCCCTCCGGCTCGCCGAGCCTTTCGGCGATCTCGCGGACCGTCAGCCCCTCGAAATAGTGGGCGCGGATGACGGTCTGCGTCTCCTCACCGAGCGCCGCGACCTCCTCGCGCAGGCGGGCGTATTCCTCCTCGTCCTGCGCGGCGAATTTCGTCTGCTCGTCGAGATCGGCGTATTCCATCAGCTCGAGGCTGACGTCCGGCGCGGCGCAATAGCATCGCCGCATGATATCGGCGGCGCAGTGCTTCGCGGCGGCGCAGACGAACGAAGAAAAACGGGAGGGATCGCGCAGACCGTCCAGTTTCAGCCACGCCGCGACGAAGGCGTCCTGCGACGCGTCCTCGGCGGAGAAGCGGTTGTGCGTGGTCTTCATCGCCGTCCCCATCACGGCGCGCTCGTGACGGAGGACGAGCTCCTCGTAGGCGGCGCTCTCACCGAGCAGCGTCTTCTCCACGAGGGAGCCGTCGCTTTCGTTCTCGTATTTCCTCATTTTCGTCCTCTCCTCTCTTCGGGTTTCAACAATAAGACGGAAAAAACCGGGCAAAGGTTGGGACCGGACGGATTTTTCCGAAATAATTATAACAAATCCGCCCCTCTCCCGTCAAATCACCGTTTCCATTCCTGACGCCGCATCCGGTACACCACGGCTTGCACGTCGATTTTTCTCGGCAGGTCCATCGGCATGCTCATCGTCGTAAAGAAAGAAGTATAGACTTCGTGGAGCCCTTCGCGGCGGATGCGCTCGTACAGCGCGTCGAGCTCTGCCGTCAGGTCGATCGCTCCCGGACGCCTTTGCAGCATGATCGTACGCAGAATAAACGCGGCGGCGGTACGCTGTCCCTTGGTAACGAGCGAAAACACGCCGCGCAGATCGACCTGTTCCGAACCGACGAGAAGGAATCCCATATCGTTCGCTTCGAGCCGTTCCGTCGTTCCGTTCTCAGGATACGAAGAAAAATACGTCCCCGCGAGCGTCCGGCGCACCTTCCAATCGCAAGGCGGCGGCGTCTCCGTTTCCCCACCCGACGATCGCCAGATTTCCCCGGCCCGCGCGGTAGCGTCTGAGATACGGTAATCGTCCATCAGGTACACGCGGTCCGCCGGGCCGAGGTATTCTCCGCTCCCGCCGATGACAAGGATCGTCGATACGCCGCGCTCCGCCAGTTCCCGCACGCGGTCGGTGAACGGCGTGATCGGTTCCTTTTTGATGAGGGCTTTCATCTTCGCGTCGCGGATCATGAAATTCGTCGCGCTCCGGTCCTCGTCGATGAGCAGAAGCCGCGAGCCGGACGAGACCGCCTCCATGATCCCCGCCGCCTGCGAAGTCGAGCCGGAGGCGTGCGCCGTCGTGAAATCCGCGGGGGTGTTCCCGCCGGGCAGAGATTTGAGAAACGGTCCGATGTTGAGCCGTGATACGGCGCGCCCGTCCTCAGACGCGATCGAGACCGCCGTCTCGTCCGTCAGGACGAGCTCCCGTCCGTCGCCCATGCGGTGGTCGCAGATCCCCGCCGCGATCGCGTCGAGCAGCGTGGATTTGCCGGAATATCCCCCTCCCGTGATCACGGTCACGCCGCGGGGGATCCCCATGCCGCGCACGCCGCAAAGTTCCGCCTCGTCCTCCGGCGTCGACCGGAACGGGACCGCCCCTTCGAGCGGCTCTGTCCCGTCTTTTGCCCGCGGAAGGATGCTTCCGTTTGCGACAAAGGCGCACCACGGAGAGGAACGGAGGGCTTCCCGGATCCTGTACTGCTTTTCGGCGAGGAAGAGCGTTTCCGCGAGCGCCTCCCGGTCGAGCGAAGCGACAAATTCATCCACCGCCTCCGGCAGATCGGAGGTCAGCATCGTCATCGCCTTCTTCAGCTTGTGAAACGGAAGTTGTACCTCCAGCCGCAGGCACAGGCACAGCTTCGGCGGACACGGATGCTCCGTCAGATCCCAAAGCAAAACGGATATTCCGCCGAGGTAGTCGTAATCCCGCTGGGGACAGACGGTAAAGAAAGCGGTGTTGCGGAGCAGTACCTCGCCTCCGGGACGATAGAGATAATACTTCCCGTTTTCCCGGTCCGGGCGGCTTCGGTTAAAGAGCGCTTTGTTCAGGTCGTCGATATGCCGGGCAAAGGAACGGAGGCAGAAATCCGCCGCCGCGCAGCGAAGCCGTTCGGTCAGCGCATCCGGCGCCTCCCCGTTCGCCGCGTCGGGATCCCCGCCGAGCCGTCCGCCAAGCGCGCGGTCGATCTCTTCGGTCGGGATGCTGACCGTTACGATGGGCCGGTCCTTCGCCGTTTTGTGATTGTTTTCGACGGTATACCCGTGCGCGCCGTCAAAATATACGTTCCAGTTGTCCTCCTCCGGCTCGCGGCTCTCAAGGGGATTGTTTTTCGGCTCCGGGAACTCGACGATCACCTGACCGTCGTATATGTCATGCTTTCGTCCGTCCGGGCCGGTAAACGAATAGGTCTCGGTCCGCTCTTCCATCTGTCGGAAATAGTGTTTCAGTCTTTTCAAAGGTATTCCCCCTTCCATACGGTGCGCGGCGGCCTCCGGCCGGATCTTCTGTGCCGGAATGCGGATCTCGACGATCGGACGGTCCTGCGCGTTTTTCGGCGGCGTTTCGATAACGAACGCGATATCATCCTGATAAAATACGGCGTCATTGTCGCCGTAGGGCGGTTCTTCCGTCGGAGAATGGACTGTGACGGGAGCATTATACATGGCGCGGTAGGTTTCTGTTTTTTCCTCCATGGACCGGAACAGATTTTTCAGTCTCTTCAATGATTTTCCCCCTTTCGTGAATCGAATGATGAGCATGCAAACCCACAAAAAAACACGCTCGCCGGAGCGAGCGTGCTAAGAAAAATCCTTCATTTCACTTTTCCGCAGCAGAGGCGCGCCGACACATTTTTCGTTTCATGGCAATCACCTCCCTGTGGGAAACTTTGTTTACAGCAATCTTATTGTATCACCTGCCGTTCGTTTTGTCAAGGCTTTTACTCAAAAAGCGCTTTCCGATTGAAGCGGAGACGCGTCGTCTGACGGGCGGCTCCCGTCGGTCCGTGAAAAAGCGCCCGGAAATCGTCCGGTCAGTCTTTTCGCCGATGCGCGCGGGCATTTTTTCTTCCGCGCTCTTGACACGGAACGGGAGCATGGTATAATTATGGTGTGTACTCTACTTCACGATAAGGAGCAGTTTATGATTACCGTTGAATATCCCTCCTATTCCCTCGCGGTCGACGGCGGCGCCGTCGGCGTCCGCTACGACGGCACGGAGGTCGTCCGCCTCGACGTCCGGAGCGCCGTGCATCAGCTAAGCGACGCCTGCGAGGTCGTCCGCGACGAGGAGCCCGAGGTCCCCGCGCTCGTCTCCGATACCGTCTGCGGCGCGTCCCGCCGCTTCGTCTGGCGCGGGAAGAGCTCCCTCTGGGAAGAGAAGACCTACACCGTCGAAGCCTCCCCGCTCCGCTTCACGTACCGGATCGCCGTGCGCGGGCGCGGCCGCGTCGATACGGTCGAATACTTCTCCGGGAACGCGGCGGATCGCTGCTGCGGCAGTGAATACGAATTCGAGTACGGCTTCAATCCCTGCAAGCCGTGGAACAACACGGAGGAATACTCCTTCCGCGCATCCGCGTCCTGCCACCGCCCGCCGGTGCTCATGGTGCCGCCGATGTACTGCTATTCCTTCCGTCCGGAGGCGCTGACGCGGCAGATCTTCTTCGGGCTCGCGGCGAAGCCCGGCGAACACAACTTCACCGCGTTCGACTATCGCCGGAACATGGAAGGCTGGAGCAGCCGCTTCCGCTTCTCCGTCGATCTCGCCGGGCACACCGCCGTCGACGGCGCGTGGGAAGCGCCGTATATCGTGAGCGGCGTCGCCGAGGACGAGCTCGACGCGATGCGCAAATACAGCGAGTATTATTACGCCTACGGCGGCATCCCGACGCCGAAGAGACCGACGCCGCCGCGCTTCTGGTACGGTCCGATCGCCTGCGGATGGATCCAGCAGTTCGCCTCCCACGGCTTCGACGGCTTCGGGCAGGGCGCGGCGCGGCAGGATATGTACGAGGACTATGTGAAGCAGATGCACGCGGCGGGGTTGTACCCGCGCTGCCTCATCATCGACGACAAGTGGCAGGCCGAGTACGGCACGGACGTTGCCGATCCGGGCAGATGGCCGGATCTGCGCGGCTTCGTCGACGCGCGGCACGCGGAGGGGATCCACACGATGCTCTGGTTCAAGACCTTCGACCCGGAAGGGATCCCGGAAGAGGCGGTCGTGACGGAGGACAGCGGCGCGCGCCGCGTCGACGTGTCCCATCCGGCGTTCCTCGCCGTCCTCGACGAGGCGCTCACCCGGATCTTCTCCCCCGCCGAGGGCTGCTACGACTGCGACGGCATCAAGATCGACTACGCTTTCCAGATGCCTACCGGTCGGAGGTTCCGCACGTATTCCGGGAAGTACGGCGCCGAGCTGCTCTTTGAGTTCATGAAGCACATCTACGACAAGGCGAAGTCGATCAAGCCGGAGGCGATCATCAACTGCTCGCCCTGCCATCCGTATTTCGCCTCCGTCTGCGATCAGGCGCGCCTGCACGACTACAGCCAGGACAACCGCTGCTGCCGCGAGGATCTCGCCATGCGGGCGAAGCTCTTCTCGATCGCCATGCCGGGCGTGCTGCTCGACACGGACAACGCCGGCTTCAACACGAGCCGCGACACGATGCGCTGGCTGCTCGATCAGCCCGCCGTCGGCATCCCGGATCTCTACTGCATCTCGCCTCTTCCGAACGGTTTCGCGTTCAAGAAGGAAGAGCTGGCGGCGCTCGCCGAGGCGTGGCGGGAGTACGGCGAGAAGATCGACCGCCTGTACTGAGACACGGATAAGGGAAACAATACACGAACCGAAGCGGAGAGAGGAAAAACGGATATGGCGGAAGAATAACGCTTTACACGGGCTACGTGGCGGATCATGGAGCAGCTGCTTGAGGTGGACAATCTCGAGGACGCCCTGGCGGGAAGCCTTGAGATCATCGTGGAAACGCTGAACAGCGAGGCGGGGGCGATCTGGCTCCTCGACGCGAAGACGGACCGGCTCAGCCCGCTGTTCCACATGGGTCCGGCGGACGTTTCGGGCATCACGGTGGAGAACGGGCTCGGCATCGAGGGGATCGTCACGAAGACCGGACGGTCCGTGATCGTGGAGGACGCGGCGTGTACGTGCCCGCGCTCCTTCTCGGAGCGGCGATCACGCTGCTGTTCGCCGCGATCGTCAACGCGATCGCGCTGCGCAAGGTTAAAAACCTGAAGCTGACGGACGTCGCCTGACGGCGCGCAAAAAAACAATACTCCCTTCGAAAGCCGGACGCTTTCGGGGGGAGTATCCTTTTTGCCCGTTTTCCGTTCCTTTTTTCTTACCAGAGGAGCCTGACCGGACCGACGAGCCCGGAGGCGAGGCTTCCCGCCTCGAATCCGCGCTCGACGGCGTCGTAGGGACCGATCGTCTCCGGCGCGAACCACTTCGTGAAATCCGCGGCGGCGAAGACGTTGGCGGCGGTGTTGGAGACGCGCACGGTCAGAATGTTCTCCGGCTCCAGCCGTCCCAGCTTCACACGGAACGGCGAGAAAACGAACGTGCCGAGCGATCTCCCGTTCAGGGACACCTCGCAGGAGTTGTACACGGTACCGAGATCGAGCGTGTACTCCTCCCCGCAGTCCGCCGGAGCGCGGAAACGGACGACGTATTCCGCGTCGCCGGAGAAATCCTCGCCAAGCAGACCGCGCCAGTCGCCCGGCTCCGCGGGCCGCGGCGCCTCCTCGACCGCCTCGGACACGAAGCCGTGCGGGCTGAGCGTGACGCGGCGCGTCCGGCGCAGAGTGAAGCCGGTCAGCGCCGCCTCACGGGACGGCGCCGCGTCCTTCTCCGGGACGGCGGGCGCTTCTTTCGGGAACAGCAGCGCGGCACAGCCGCCGAAGGGGAGAGATGCCGCATACGGCCGCACGGAGACGGCGCGCCGCTCCCCGGTCACAAGATCGATCTCCCAGGCGGACGCGGCGTCCTCCTCCGGGAAGAGAACGGAGACGCCGCGCGCCGCGCGGGCTTCGTTCGTGATCAGATAGACCCGACCGTCGTCGGTCTCGCGCCGCGCGGCGCGCAGATCGGCGCATCCGGAGAGGATGACCGGACGGACCGGGAAATCGCCCGCGCAGACGGTCACCGTGCCGCCGCCGGCGCACAGCGCGGCGAGCTTCTCACGCACGTTCTCCGGCAGGCGCGCGCCGTCCGGCAGATAGATCGTCTGATACGCCGCGTCGCCGATGCGGAGCGCGCCGCCGCAAAGCGCCGCGGCAAGGATCGCGTCGTCGTCGATGACGTCGAAGTCGCAGCCGCGCCGCTCCAGTTCCTTGCCCGTCTCCTGAAAGCGCTCCGACGCCGCCCGCGCGGCGTCGTCGCCCGCCCATATGTCGCGCAGCGGCAGATACAGCGCCGCATCGGCCACGGGCTTTCCGGCGGACATCAGGTACGACAGCCGCGCCGCCCAGAGATTGAAGACGGCGAGATCCTTTGCCCCCGGAAGGAGCGGAGAGAAGGTCGGGCGCCCGGTGGAAGCGAGCAGCGGTCCGTCGTAGCTGTAGCTCATGCTCATCGGGTTGAGGAGATTCAGCCCGCGCACCGCCTGATAGCACCAAAGCCAGCGCATCTGATCGTAGGTGATCCCGGCGCCGTAGATCGCGTATGATTCCGTCAGCGCGAGACGCGCGCCGATCTGATGGGCGGCGGAGGAGGCAAAGCGCGGGAAGAACATGTTCGCGCAGCGCTCCTCGCTCTTCTCCGGCCCCGGCGACGGCTCGTCACAGAACGCCTGCCGCCAGATCACGTCCACGCCGGGGATATCCATCGCGCGCAGGCAGCGCAGGATGTGGTGGTGCCCCTTTCCGGCGCTGCCGAACGCGTCGTTGTCGCCGTTCACGTGCCCGGAAGAGAGCATCCCGTGCCGGTGGCACCATTCCCGGATCGGGAGGAAATAGTTCTCGGCGAACATCTCGCCGATCAGATCGTGATAGTCGGCGCGGACCCGCCGCGTCTCCTCGCCGGCCTCCCCCTCGGCGAACAGCGCGGGCAGGTGATCCTTCAGATCGTACCCCCACTTCTCCCTAAAGCGCTCGCCGAGCCCCGCCGTCCACGGGACGGTTCCGGCCCCGGAGCGGACGTGCGGCTCGTCGGTGAACGCGACGGGCATGTGTTCCCCGATATCGCCGTCGAAGGCGGCGGCGTACCCCTCGTGGGTCAGCTCCAGAAAGCGGGCGGTCACGGCGGGATTGAGCAGATCGGGATACGCCCGCGGGGCGGGCGGTTCGACCGCGACGGATCCGTCCGGCTTCAGCGCCGAGCAGGCGAAGGACGGATCGGATGCGGCGACGCGGCCGTTCGCGGAACCGGAGGGCCACCCGCCCTCGTCGTACAGCCAGATCCGGATCCCGCGCTTTGCCGCCTCGTCGGCGGTGAAGCGCATGAGCGCGAAAAATTCGGGCGTGGGATAGTCCGGCTCCAGCTTCGTCGGCATCGTGTGCGGGCGGAAATTCTTCGGCATCGGGATGACGTAGGTCGCGCGGATGCCGCGTTCCGTCATCGAGTCGAGCTGTTCGACGATCCCCTCGCGGGTGACGGTATCGTTCCAGCACCAGGAATAGGTGGGCCAGAACTCGACGGGCGGCGAGGCGAGCGCGCCGATCCCGCCGTGCGCGCCGTAGGAATAGGAAGTCTTCGGAAATTCCATCACTGGTAACCCCTTTCGGCGGATGTCAGACAAAAGTGCGATCCGGAAGGCAGCCCGGCTGCGAGCCGACCGACGTACGATCCATGCTTTCTCTATGCCCATACATTATACCATAGATCCGCCGAAGAAGTCAACGGAAAAGCGGATCCGTGCACAAATCGGAGCCGCACGCCTTCATCCGATGATCGGCTTCGGGCGCTTTCGCTCATTCCGCCATGCGCTTTGCTTTCTTCAACACTTTTACATACCGCGCGTCGTCCCTGACGCCGTCGAACCAGCACCAATGGGTCAGCTGATGATACGGCTCCTTTTTGCTCATCCAAAAAAGCCACAGATACGGTGACCACACCCTGCGTCCGTCCGGGAAACAGATGTGGACCATTTTCTTTTCGTCCATCTTCGTGACGGTCGCCCCGCCGAAGGCTTCGGCACATCCGAGCGGCAGAAGCGCGCCGTCCGGAAAGGAGATCCAGCGTTCACATAAATCCAACGCCTCCTCAAGCAGAGCGAATCCTTCATCGGTTTTACCGGACGCCGTCAGCGCGCCGGAAGCTTTTATCGCCGATTGAGCATACCATCCGCTCCATCCGTCCGGAACGATGCCCGAGGGATCAAAAGCGGCAAGTAATCGCATGACGTGTATTTCCCACGCCGCGGTACGCGCGGGCTCGCCGAACGGATACCCGTTTTCGGCAGAATAATAATCATATCCATTACGCCCGATATAGTGCATGAAGGCAAGAAGGTCTGTCGCGTCGCGCTCGCCGCGGTATTCGTCCCAGCGGCGCTGCGTCAGAAAACGCTCCTCCCGCAGTTCTCCGATTTCGAGCGCATTCTCCCACCTCACCCCGCTTTTGGCGATCCGTTCTTCGAGCGCCGCGTCGCCGGCGATCATACACACCCGCCGCAGAGAATCGCGGCGGTAGTCTTCCTCCGTACAGCCGGACATGATCTTTTCGTGCAGTTCGAGCATCAGGTCCTCGTTCTTCTCATAGTCCTCGGGACATTGCAGGATCGCGTCCTCCAATATCCACATGACAGAGTAATTCCGCGGATATTTCCGATAGTATTCCTTCGCCAGCGCGAGCCGCTGTCCGTCTCCCTCAGGAGAGGGGATCGCCCGGTAACGCTTGAAAAAGGAGCGAACATCCTCCTCGCGTGTCTGCTCGTCGCAGCCGATCAGCTCGTCCACCGTGATCCCGAAGCAGGCCGCGAGGCGCGGCAGGATCGTGATGTCGGGCAACCCGCCGCTGCGCTCCCATTTGCTGACGGACTGATACGAAATGCCGATCCTGTCCGCCAACTGCTCCTGTGTCAGTCCCTGCTTCAGACGGTTTTCCTTCAGCCGTTTTGCAAATAAAAGTTCCATGATATCTCTCCGTAATAATAGTACAGGGCGCCTCTGTCCGTTTCCTATTCTACCGTATATCGCCGCCGTCGTCAATGACCGCAGCCGACAATCCGCTCTACGAATAAGAGAAAAATTGTCGGATCGGGAGAACGCCGCTCCGTTTTCAACGGTACGACGAAAGAGCGGGGCGGAAAACCGCCCCGCCCCGCATGTCCGATGCGGCCGCCGTCTCTTACCCCTGCGGTCCGACGTCCGCCATGGGGAAATCCTCGAACGCCGGGATGACCTCCCGCACCTTCGCCAGCGCCGCCTCCGTCAGAGCGAAGTCCGTGCCGTAGGCGACGAAATCTGCCTTCTCGAGCCGTACGTTGTTTTCTTGCTCCAGCGTATCCCTCACGACGAGTCCCCTCGTGAGATCGACATAGACGTTGTCCGCCACGACGTTGCCCGCGAGCGCGTACAGCGAACTCATATACTCCGCCCGCTGCGCCTTCGTGCCGCTCTCGTACAGCTGGGTGATCTTCTGCCGCACGTCCGGATTGATGAGTTCGAAAAGCGGCTCCCAGATGGTGCCCTCGTAGTACGTCCGCCACCGCTCGCTCTCCATGCCGGACGCCTTGATCCGCGGCTGGATCTCATTCCGCCGCGTCGGGACGAGGTCGTAGATATACTCGAGCCACTCGTACGGGCTGTTCCCCGACCACTGCTGGTTGTGCACGCCGTCGGTCGTTTCGGCGAAAATATTGTATTCCACAAGGGAGAACTGCGCGGCGTGGAAACGAACGGCGGAGTAATCCGAGGGCTTGTAGAAGAGATTGTGATGGATATGCGCGCCCGCGTTCCCGTCGTCGACGTAGATGCACCACTGCCCCAGGTCCGAGGTGCCGTAGTCGTTGCCGTTGTCATGGAAGTAGTTATAGCAGATCTCGGTGCCCATGAGCGACGGATCCCGTCCGAAGTATATGACGCCCATGTCCGCGCTTTCGGTGACGCAGTCGTGGAATTCGTTATGCGTGATCAGGACGTTGTTCGTGCTCACAGCGATCATCTCGTGGACCGAACCGCAGAACTCGTTGTTCCGTATCACGAGCCCCACGCTCGCCGCGTACACGCCCGGGCGGTAGGTGATGAGCGAACGGTTGATATCGTGGATCACGCAGTTACAAATCTCGCTTTCCCCGCTGCGGAGCGCGGTCCGGTCGCCGCCGGAGATCACGATCCCGCCGCTCGCGGTGTCTGCGATCTCGCAGCCGTCCACCGTGATCCGCTCTCCGTTCAGGCGCAGACCGTACTCGGAGGTGTGGAGGACGGTGCAGTCCGCGATCGTGAGACCGTCCGCATCCTTCGCCTCGACTGCGCAGCATCTCGTGTACCGGAAGGAGAGCCCCTTCAGCGTGAGATCGGCGCAGCCGTCGACCAGGATCATGCTCTTCGCCAGAGTGGCGATGAAGATATCGTCGGAGCCGCCCTTCGGGGGATAGAAGTACAGGATCTCCTTTTCCCGGTCTACCCAGCACTCGCCCGGCGCGTCGAGCTCTTCGAGGATATTGAAGAAGAAAAACCGGAATCCCTCATGGGCGGCGTCCGTCGTGTCGACGGTCACGGTGCGCGACTGCACGTCGATATCCGTGACCTTCAGCACGTCGCTGCGCCACACGGCGTACAGATAGGAGAGGACGTACAGATCCTTCCTCCCTTCCTCGCTCCAGAGACGCGCGCGGTCCGACGCGTCCGAGGAGATGAAGCGCGTGTATTTGTCCGGATCGGAGGTCTTCGGCGACAAAACGGAGCCGCAGCGCAGGTATCCGCTGTTCGGCCAGCGGGCGGGCGTCAGCGCCTGTTCGCCGACGTAGAACGCCGTCTGATCCGCGTCGCGCATCCCGGAGAGCTCGATGCCGAGTCCGCTCACGTCGAGCATCATCAGTTTCCCCGCGGCGTTTTTGTCGATCACGCGCTCAAGGATCGCGGGATCGGTCACGGGCAGGCACTGCGCCATATCGACGGATATCCCGCCGATCAGCCGGACCCTGCCGGGGTTCTGTGCGCGGATGGTCAGATGGCTCCCCGCCGCCGCGTCGATGCGGATCTGGTCGGTCAGATAATAATCGCCGTCCGCCAGGACGATCTCGTCCGGGCAGAGCTTTCTGTCCTTCTGCAGACGCGCCAGCGCCGTTTCGATCGTCCGGTACGGCCGCGCGGCGCTGCCGTCGCCTTCGTCGGAGCCGTCGGGCGAAACGAACAGCTGCCGCGGTTCCCGCGCCGCGACGGCGCGCAGATCACAGCGCAGCGGCTCCGTGATCCGGACGTCCAGCGTGTTCCCCGTGCCCGTCAGGCCGTCCATGCCCAAAACCTCCGTCCGGAAAAAGGCGTACGCGTACGTCAGGCCGGAGGCATCCGCCGCGCGGACGCAGATGCGTTCCCCGTCGGTCTCGACGACGGCATCGTCCCCCGCCGCCGCGTCCGTGACGAACTCGATCCGTTTCTCCCCCTTCGGCCACTCGCTGTACGTCACGACCCGGCCGGTCGCCTCCGTCAGCGCGTCCGCCAGCTCCGCCGCCAGCGTATCCGCAAAGCGGTCGCTCATATACTTGCTGCAAACGGTATACTCCGATACGGGCACGCCGTTGAGCAGGAAAGAATCGACGGCGTACGCCGTCGCGTATACGTAGGTGTCCCGCGGAAGGAGGAGCCGCCCGTTCTCCGCGTCCGTGAAATTCCGCAGAAAGAACGCGACCGCCGTCCGCGTGGATGCCTCGCTGCCGCCGACGATCACGATGCGGTCCCCTTCCCGTCCGACGGCAAAATCCCCCATGCGGAGCGTTTCGTACAGGCGGACGCTCTCCGGGCGGTTCGTGTTCCCGACGAGGATCTCCTTCGTGCCGACGGGTACCTCCTCGCCCCGTTTCACCCAGTCGGTGGTCAGTGTGAGAGAAGCGATCGGCTTCAGGCCGTCCCGGATCTCGATGCCGGCGCGCACCTCGTCGTCGCCCGCCGTCTCGGGACGGACGACGACGTATCCGGCGAGCTCCGCGGCAAAGACGGCGTCCGTCTCGCCCGTATACGCGGGGAACGCCTCCGTCTCATCCGCGCTCCCGGAAACGGTCGTCGGATCCCCGCCGTCTCCCGCGCCGCACGCCGCCAAAAGCAGCGCCAGGCAGAGCGCCGCCGCAAAAAGCGCTGTTCTTCCCTTCATCTTCGCTCTCCCGATTGTAAAAATTTATTCCCCGATTGTAGGATCATCCACATTATAGCAAATCTTCTCCCGGAAATCAAGGAATTTCCGGGAGAAAACCGAAAACGCCGCGGGAGCGCACGGACGGCTCCGTTCACGCGCTCCCCCGGCGTCCCCGCCGACCGATATTCTTATACCTCCAGCTTCGCAAGCTGGTCGATCAGCGCGTCCAGCTTCGCCTGGAGCTTCTCTTCGTTCGCCGCCCACCAGGTCGGGAACGACCGGTTGACGATCGTGTAGATCTGGAACAGAGCGGGATCGAGCGCCGTGTAATACGCCATACGCGTTGCTGCCGTTGAAGAGATCGTACGTCTCGTCGCCCGCCTGCACGATGGCGCGCAGCTTTTCCGTGACGACGCTCGCGCCGGTGCTGTATCCGTTGACCACGTCGAAGACGAGATCGACGCCGAAGTGCTCCTCCACCGCCGCGTCGCGGTAATAGAGGGCGTCGTTCAGCTTGTCTCCGTTCGTTTCCTCCGCTGCGTACATGTACTTCCACTGCTCCGACGCGGACAGGATGACGAACTCCGTGCCCGTATAGTCCCGCTCGGGAAGATAGTCGAGGGCGTCCGTCTCCGCCGGGACGGGCCCCGTGGTGCCGGACGGCGCCTCCGTCCCACTCGGGGAAGGATCGCCGGTCACCGCCGGCTCGCCCGTACCGCAGGAGGCGAGCAGCAGCACGAGCAGAAGAAGGATACTCATACCTCGTTTCATGACTTTGCTCCTTTCGGATCCGCACGCGTCGGAACGGATCGATATATAGAGATATGCCGCTTTTATTCTACCCGAAAAAGAGACGGATGTAAATGACGGAATCTGTCATCATTTTCACGCCGTGTCAGGATCGGATGATCCGATATTGACAAATCCGGTCGAATGGACTATAATGGACGCAGGAGGAGGCGGAGGATGGCAGAAATGGAAGAAAAACAGTTTTCTCTCAGGACGCGGGAATACCCGGTGTATCTGGAAAACGTCCTGTTCCGTCTGTTCCTCGAGGAGCCGTGGGACGCGGAAAGGGACAAAACGGTGAATTTCCGCACGCTGCATACGCACCTGAACGCGGGAATGTTCGTCTGTGTGAAGGGACAGGTCGTCCTCCGGGGAGAGGATGACTGCGTCGCCCTGCGCGCCGGGGACGTCGCCGTCGTGCCGGCCGGCGTGCGTCACGTCAAGGAGCAGGCCGACCCGGACGCCGGATTCGCCCTGGGCTTTTCCTGTGAGAAGACCCGGACGGGGAACTGCGCGAATCTGTATAAAACGCTCACGCAGTTCACGAGAGGGGATCACACGCTCCTCTGGCGGGATCAGCCGGAGCTGACCGCCGCCGCCGAGCGGATCCTCCGCGAGGCGGGAGGGGCGTATCCGTTCCTCGCCCCGCTCCATCTGATCGAAATGCTGCTCGGCATGGCGCGGCTGCACGAGGACGCCGGCGCGGACGAAACGTACCGAAACGAGCAGACGTCCTTTTTCCACGACGTACAGCGGATGCTGAAGCTGGAGCAGCTCATCGCGCTGTATTATACGAAGAACGTAACGATCGGCGAGGCGGCGCAGACGCTGAACATCGGCATCCGGCAGCTCGATCGGATCGTCCGCAAGCGGTACGGCAGGACCTTCTGGCAGCTCATCATGGAAAAGCGGATCGACAGCGCCCGGACGCTGCTTTGCGAAACGCGGGATCCCGTGAATCAGATCGCCGAGCGGGTCGGCTTCAATTCCGTCGCCGGGCTTTACCGGGAATTCAGGCGGAAATACGGCTGTACGCCGGCGGAATACCGGATGAGGAAAAGCGGAGAATATCCGAGGTCGGAGACGGCGGAGGATAAGAAATAAAAACCAGAAAAAAACAGACAGAAAGGACGCGTTATGATCGGTTTCAATTATCAGAATCGCCGTGCGGACAAAACGGTCACGCCGGAGAGGATGGCGCAGGTCCGCGCCATGCTCGACACGCCCGTGAAGCGCGGCGCGGTCATGGAATTCGACGACCTCTGCACCGACTGTCCCGGCGTGTTCCGGTACGGCGGGAAATGGTACATGGTCTTCATCGCCATCTCGAAAGACACGGACCGTTCCGGGTACGAGACGCATCTCGCGGAATCGGAGGACCTTCTGCACTGGACCTACCGCGGGACGCTTCTGCGCCGGGATGAAAAGAGAGTATGGGACGCGCGGCAGATCGCGGGATACCCCGCGCTGTACGATATCTCCGTCGGGGGAGGCTGCGCGCTCGGGAAGTACGCGGGCCGATACTGGCTGACCTATCTGGCGGGAGCGAGCGACGGCTACGAGCCGGACCCGCTGCTCATGGGGATCGCGTCCGCCGCCGATCCGCTCGACGCGGATTCCTACGCGCGGCGCGGGGAGCCGATCCTCACGCCCCACGACGCGGACGTCCGGTTCTTTGAGACGAAAACGCTGTACAAAAGCACCGTGATCCGGGACGAAGAACGGCTCACCGGGCACGACTTCGTGATGTTCTACAACGCGAAGGGATACGACGGCCGCGAACGCATCTACATGGCGGTGTCGGACGACATGGACCGGTGGATCCGCTACGGCGACCGTCCGATCGTCGACGACGTCACCGGCGACCCCGGATGCCGCATCACGGCGGACCCGATGCTGCTCCGGGACGGCGACGGGCTGTATATCATGAACATCATGAAATACAACGATACCCGCTCCGCCTTCGATACCTTCGCGTGTTCCTACGACCTGATCCACTGGACCGAATGGCTCGGCGAACCGACGGCAGCGCCGTCGAAGGACGACCCGGAGCAAGACCTGTACGCCCATAAGCCGTGGATCGTCACGTGGGAGGGACACGTCTACCACTTCTACTGCGCGTGCACGACCGGCGACAGGCGGTATATCGCGCTGGCAACGGATTTCTGACGCCGCCTCCCGCCCCCGCGGGAACAACGGCGGGCCGGAGCCGAAAAAGGAGGGACCGATATGGACGTCACGCTCTTTGACATGATCTTGAAGCGCAGATCCTTTCATCTTTTCATGAACGTCGGAAAGGAAACGATCACCGAAGCGGAGCTCTCGGAAACGGAAGAAAAATACCGGACGTTCACGCCTCTGTATCCTGGCATACGGACGGAGATCCGCATCGTGCCGGAAAAGGAGACGAACTGCCGGTGCGGCGCGGAATACTGCATCCTTCTGTACAGCGAAAAGAAGGACGGGTATCTGCAGAACATCGGCTATCTGGGCGAACAGCTCGATCTGTATCTGGTGTCGCGGGGTATCGGCACGCTCTGGTTCGGGATCGGAAAAACGGAAGAAAGGTCCCGGGACGGGATGGATTACGTCATCATGATCGCCGTCCGCCGGATCGGCGACGAGACGAAATTCCGCCGGGACGCGGACAAATGCAGACGGAAGCCGGTCGGCGAGATCTGGTCGGGCGAGGCGATCTCCGGCGTGACGGAGCTCGTCCGGCTCGCACCCAGCGCCTGCAACTCACAGCCGTGGTTCGTAAATAACAGCGGCACGCTGACCGTGTACAGAAACAGGCGTCCCGGAAAGATCGGGATCATGCCCGCCGACAAGGTGCCCTTCTACAACCGGATCGACCTCGGCATCTTCCTCTGCTTTCTGGATCTCTGCCTCGCCCGCCGCGGGATCGACCGTGAACGGACGCTGCTTTCCGACGACGGAACGGGCGAAGGTCTGATACCCAACGCGGTATACACGCTGAAATAAGAAAAACGTCAGAAAAAACGTCCCCCTGTCCGACGAACGCCGGACAGGGGGACGTTGGCAGATAGGGAGATGATCCGGTCACCGTACCCGCCGGATGCGGATCAGGCCTGCCGACGGGACCGGCAGACTCGTCACGCCCGGATACAGCCGCCTGCGCTCGCGGGAGACGACCTCGCCCGTGCAATCGAGCGTCTCGCAGTCCGCCTCCGCGTACGCCGCGCCGCCGAAGAGCGACGGATCCGTCCGCACCGTCACCTCGCCGGACGCCGTGGCGTTGATCAGCGTCGTATCCGCGATCCGGTCGATCGCCGCGACGCGGGCGGGGCTGTATACGGCGATCACGGTGCGCTCGCCGCGGTCGGCGCGAAGGCACGCGAAGTGATCGGCGACCGACTCGGGGCGGAACGCGCCGCGGAGCAGGATGTCCCGGTTCTCCTTCGCGTAGTGCAGCCAGAACGCCGATACCTTCCGATGCCGCTCCGGCAGCTCTTCGATGCGCATCGAATACTGGATCGTGCCGAACAGGCAGGCGAGGATCTGGAGCGCCGCGTTCTCCGCCGTGTCCTCCGGATTCCACATGATCATATCCGAGTGGACGGCGACGTTCCCGAGCAGCCGCATCTCCGTGATCCCCCAGCGGTTCATCATGACCATGCACGCGCAGTCCGACACGCGGAACATATTGGCGTACCGTTTCAGCGCCGGCGCGGAGTACGTCTGCCGGAACTCAAAGAGCAGTTCCTTCTTGATCGCGTGCAGCCGGGCGTACGCGTCGGACAGGAGCCGTTCCACCGCGTCCTGCACGGAGACGCAGTCCATGCCCGGCTTCACGGGCTTTTCTCCTCTGTAATCGAAGTGCTGGATGAAATCGAACTTGAAGCCGTCCAGATCCCACTCGCGCAGCGCGGTCTCGAAGGTGGAGATCAGGTATTCCCTGACCTCCGGGAAGCGCGGATCGAGCACGAATATCTCTCTCTTGTACTTCTCGTACAGCGTCATGTCCTTGAAGCGCTCCCACTCGGCGGAGCGCGTATCGATGTAGCTGACCGCGTACCAGAGAAGGAACTTCATCCCCAGCCGATGGACGTCCGCGACGAGCTGTTTCATATCGGGGATCTTTCTCGTGAGCACCGTCCAGTCGCCGTATTTCTTCTCCCAGCCGTCGTCGAGGATGAATACTTCCGCACCGATCTCTTTCGCCAGGGCGCATTCCCGCACGATCTTTTCCGCGGTGAAATCGCCGTGAAAGGAATACCACGAGGAGTACAGCGGCAAATACGCCGCCTCCGGCACCGGGCACTGCACGGCTCCCGCAACCTCCGCCCACCAGGCGGAGACCTTGCCGCACGCCTCACAGAGCGGCTGTGCCGCCGTATCGATATACACCTGGATGCGGTATTCCTCCTCCGGCGACAGATCCGAGACGTCGACCGTGACCGTCGCCCGGATATCCGGCGTCCTCTCAAGCATGGAAAACGACAGCGTCGCATCCCGCCGCACCTCGGAGATCGCCGCGGTATACACCGCGTCCCCGCCGTTGCCGCAGTACGCGATGATCGGCGCTTTCGTGCAGAACGCCGAATCCAGCACCTGGGACAGATCCCGCAGGGCTCTGGGACCCGCCGGGCACCAGACCGCTTCCATATTCATAAACGGAAAATCAAATGAGAAAGATATTTTCTCCTCCGCGCCGCCCCGGAAGGTCAGCGTCCATATCTGCGCCGAGGAAGATCCGGCATCGGCGCGTTCCGCGCGCATCTCGCGGCTGCTTGAGAGATTCTCCAGATTTTTCAAACCGTTTTCCATGTCCGTATCCTTTCGAATAATCTTTCGGTATCGGCCGCGCCTCCTCCCGTATCCGGCGGTCAGTCGCAGCGGAAACAGCAGTCCTTCCAGATGGATTCCGCGTACGCTATATCCTCCGCCGTGGGCTCGTAGGGCTGCGAAGAACAGGGCACGCCGGTCCGGAAGTTCTCGTCCGGATAGGGAGAGGCATAGTCGTGCTCGTATTTCCGGCGATCCTCTTCTCTCCGGAAATCCGGCACGTCGTAACTCATATTGTTGTTCATGACGCTCCGCCACGAAAGGATGCCCACCGACGCCGCCGTCGTCGCGCGGTACACGTTCCAGTAGGGCTCCCGTCCTTCTTCGAGATCCTTTATGAAATGGTAGATCGGGAAGAAATCGGCGCCGCCGTGTCCGCTGTTCACCGCGAGCCGGCCGAGCTCGGTATCCGACCAGTTCACCTCGTATTCGGTGACCGGCTCTTTTCCCTCCGGCGTCGTCCAGGCGTTGTAGATCAGCCGCATTTTCCGGCTGCCCTTATTTACTTCCATGCCGCCGTTCGTGCAGCAGAGCCGATAGGAGTTCCCGTGCGGCACGAACTCTCCCCAGCCGATCACGCGGAACACGGCGTTCGTATCCGTCTGGCAGAGGACCACCGCCGCCGCGTCGCCGCAGCGGTACACCGTCCCTTTGTGGATCTCCGGATGGAAGGACGCCATCGCCGTCACTTTGGTCGGCATGGAATCCGTCATCTGCATCAGCGGCGCGAGGGCATGGGTCGTATAATAGGTCTTCGTCGTCCAGTTCCTCCAGTGCCGCTGACCGGGCGACAGCCTGTTGTAATCCTCGATGGGCATCGTATGGACGTATTCGCCCTCCGCGTACACGACGTTCCCCAGCGTCCCGGCCTTGTACACGCGCTCCATCTCCTGATTTTCCTTCATCCAGGGGTAGTTCTCGAACAGCGCGTACGTCATGCCCGTTTCCTCTTTCGCGCGCACGAGCGCCACGCCCTCCGCCATCGTGACGTTGCTCGTCGTCTCGCTGAGGACGTGCTTTCCCGCGCGCATGGCCTTGACCGCGTACTCGAAGTGCTCCGGGAAGTAATTCGCCACCAGGACCGCGTCCATGTCGTGCCGGATGAACTCGTCGAAGTCCGCGTATTCCGCCGCGTCCCCGCTCTCCGGGCATCCGCGCTTCGACGCCGCGATCGCATCCGCGCTGCGGTCGCAGTACGCGACGACCTCCGCGCCGGACGCATAGAAGTTCCCCGCCAGGCTGCCGCCTCTGCGCGCGCCGAAAATACCGATACGGATCTTGTCTTTCATTTTTCAGCCCTCTTGTTTTACGCCGTTTTCCGGCTCGTCGATCCTTTCGGTCCCTTCTTCCTTTTCAGCCTCTTTCATATCCTCCGCCGCGCCGTCCTTCTTCTTCTCCCGGGTGATCAAAATCGCCGCGATCGCCGCCGCGAGCCCGCCGGCCAGCTTGCCGACGATGACCGGGACGATCATATCCGGCCGGTATCCCGCGGTGAAGCCGAGGTGATCCCCGAACACGAAGGCGGCGGATACAGAAAAGGCGATGTTGAGCACTTTGCCGCGCCGGTCCATCTTCTTTACCATGCCGAACATCGGGATGCTGTTCACGAGCGACGCGGCGAGCCCCGCCACGGCGATCTCGTTGATCCCGATCCATTTGCCCATCCACGCCATCGGACGCCGGAGCAGCTTGGTGAGCACGAACATCAGCGGATACGCCCCCGCAAGGATCATGGCGATGTCCGCCGCCACGGCGAAGCCTTCGCTGACCGGCTTCATGCCGGGGATGACGACGAAGCCCGTCAGCGCTTCCACGATCCCGGCGCCGAGCCCGAGGATGATAACGCCCATGATGATCTTCCCGAAAATGATGAACCCCTTGATCGTCCCCTTCGGGAACTTCCACAGTCCGAGCGCGATGGCGAGCGACAAGATCAGGATCGGGATCGAATTGAAGAAGATCATCCCGATCGAGTACCCCGCCGTCAGTCCCCCGACCGCGCATCCGATCGGCAGCGTGATCAGCCCGGCGAGAACGCCTGCCGCCACGTGATCCTGGTCCGCCTTCTCGGTCATCTCGAGCGAGACGGGGATGGTGAAGATCACCGTCACTCCCATCATCGAGGCAACGATCAGGCCGCTGTAATCGGCCGCCGCCGCGTCCGAGGTCAACGCGGACGCGAGCGCCGGCGCGCCGCCGTCGTTGGCGAAGACGCAGCCGGCGAACATGGCGGCATCCGCCCCCAGGAGCCGGAACACCGGCACGATCACCGGCTCGAGCAGATCGCTCAATACCGGCGCGAGCGAATTGATGCCGACCATGGCGAGCACGATCCCGGCGATCGCGGAGATGCCCTCCTCGAATTTCGCGCCCAGACCGAGGCGGTTCCCGATGATCTTGTCGATCGCGCCGAGCGCCGCGAACGCCGCCATGACGTATACGATGATCTCACTTACACCCATACGGCCCCCCGTCGAATCAGTGTGGGATCCGCCGGCCGTCAGGCGAGGCCGAGCCGCCGAGCCGCGTACAGATACGTGAGCATCGTGCTCGAATACCACTCCGAATGCCCCGACGGGATCCCGGTGATCGGGTCGAGCTCCTGCCCCAGTTTGCAGGTGTCGTACGCGTCCGTCCACGCCTTGACGAACTGACGGCAGACGTGATCGAGGTCCTTCGAGAACCCGTAGCGGTCCATCCACGTCGTGCAGCGCTCCATCATGATCCCCTGCACGAAATACCCCCAGCAGTTGATCGGCGGGTGGTTCTTCGTCGCCGGGTCGCTCACCGACATCGACGGATACGGATACGGCGTGTTGAAATGCTTCTCGTTCCCGATGTATCTTTCGTACAGTTCGTCGATGAGCGCCCGGTCGTCCATCGGATCGAGGACGCCCTCGAGGAAGAGGTGGAAGATCGTGCTGGAGAGGTATTTTCTCTTGTTCCCCTTCTTGTCCACGTCGTAGAAGAAGCAGTCCTCCGGATCATAGCAGATCTCAAACAGCTTCGCCTTGACCTCTGCCGCCTGTCTGCGCCAGTCTTCGGCTTCCTCCGGACGGCCGAGCTCCGCCGCCATCGCCGCGAGCGTTCTCAGGTTCCCGAAGAAATTGCAGTTCAGATCCACGGCGATCATCGGCGTGATCCCGTCCTCCGGCGGCAGGACCGCCGCGTTCATCCTCTCCCCGTTCACGCAGTAATTCCCCGGACAGCTGATCCCCTCGAAGCGCCCGCTCTCGTCGTGGCCGGTATCGTATCCGCAGAAGAGCTCGACGAGCCCGGTCTTCCGGGTCATGCGCTTTGCGCGCAGCCACCCCACCCATTTCCGACAGGCGTCATAGGCCCGCTCGAGGAATACCTTATCGTGATTCATGGTGTACACGGCGTACGCGTTCGACGCAAAGGACACGCATTCCTGGATCTGGCTGTAGCCGATCAGTCTTTCCGGCGGCGTATCCGTCAGGATGTTCCCGTCCCACACGAAACACGGGAGCTGTCCCTCTTCCGTCTGGTACCCGATCATCATGTTGATCTCGTTCTCGGCAAGGTACAGCTTGGACGGCTCCAGCCTCGCGTAATAGACCGAATCGCAGATCGTTTCGTTCCATACGCCCGGATACTGCATGGCGTTGATCATGACCGGCTTCGTCATCCCCTTGAAGCAGCGCTCGTGCACGGTCTCCAGCGTGTGCAGGATCTCCCCGCAGATCATTTGTACTTTGTCCATGGTCCCTCTCCCTTTCGGTTTGTTTTCGTCTATTATGATACCGCATTCTTCCCCGTTTGTCAATAACCGAAAACGGGCGGATCGCTCCGCCCGTCCCCGTATTCATATAGTTTCATACGTTCGCTTCCGCGTACTCGAAGATCCTGACCGCGCCGAGCGCCGTCGAGTCGTCGACGGTCCGGTCGTCGAGCTCGACGACGTTCTTGTTCGTCCTTCTTCTCAGAAGCTCCGCCTCCGCCGCCCTGAGCTGCGCTCTGCCGCCGAGCACGATCGTCTCCGCATCGCACGCCGCGATCCGCCCGATCTCTCCGCAGAGCACCGCGCCCAGAAAAAAGCTGTAGATCGCGGCGGGATCGGCGTGGAAAACGGTCTTGAGCAGGCGCGTCTTGAACAGCGCCTGATTGACGCCCGCCTCCCCGCAGTAATCGTATCCCGCAAGGAGAGCGTCCGCGTCGGTCCGCGAGACGGTCAGATCCACCGCGCTTTTCAGGATGGTGTGCCGAGAGAGCGCCTCAACCATCTCTCCCGTCAGCATGGTGGAAAAATCACGGATCCTGCCCTCTCCGTCCGTGCGGATGATCTTGGAATGGGACCCGGGCAAAACGTACGCGCACGTCCCGTCCGCCGCGCCGACGATCCCCATCAGCTCCGTCTCCTCGCCGCGCATCACGTCGGTCTCCTCCGCGCGGCGCCCGGTCTTCTTTACGCCGCGGATAAACGCAAACGGGATGCCGGCGATCTCCGGCAGGCTCGTTTCGTACAGGCTCCGGTGCAGCTCGCCGATCCCGGCGGGCGCCTCGATATGGTCAAGGCAGCAGAGCCCGAACTCGGAGGTGATCATCCCCGACGCCAGTACGCGGCGCACGTCCTCCTCGCGCAGCGTGTTCCTTGCGAGCAGCGTCCCGATCGCGTTCTTTACGTTCTCTCTGAGCGGCGCCATGCCGTCGGCGCCGGCGCCGGCGCCGAGGCGGAACGCGGCGCGGTCGATGATCTTCCCGCCGCGCACGAGGAAAAGCCGGGTGTTCGTCGTGCCGCCGTCAATCGTTACGTACGTGCTCATGCGCGCGCCGCCTCCGTATATTTTCTCGCCAGCGCGGTGATCTTTTCGTAGTCCTTCTCCCGGATCGCCGTCCCGTCCGTGATACCGGAGCCTATACCGAAGCCGACGGCCCCCGCGTCCAGAAACCGCTTCATGTTCTCCGCGTTCACGCCGCCGACGGCAAGCAGCTTCACGTGCGGAAGCGGCGCCCTGACCGCCCTGACGTATTCCGCGCCGAGCGTTCCGGCGGGGAATATTTTTATAAAATCCGCGCCGAGGCGATGCGCCGTCTGGATCTCCGTCGGCGTCATCGCGCCGGGGATCGAGACCATCCCGAGCGCGCGCGTTTTTTCGATCACCGGCGCGTACGTATCGGGGGATATGACGAACGTCCCGCCCGCGGCGTGCGTGAGCGCCGCCTGCTCCTCCCGGAGGACGGTCCCCGCGCCGATACGCATCTTCCCGCCGAAGCGCTCCGCCAGAAGGGCGATCCGGCGCGCAGTCTCCCCGTCGGACGTCCCGCCGCCCGCGTCGTAGGCGATCTCGATCAGGCGGATCCCTCCGTCGTACATCGCCTGCGTCAGCGGGATCAGCGCGTCGGCTCCCGCGCCCCGGACGATGGCGATGATCTTTTCTTTTTCTATCGCGGCGATCGTTTCTTCTCTCATACCCGTACCTCGTCTGAACGATGGGGGGACCTTCGTCTCCGGTCCACCTCGGATCTTATGAAAAGTATATACTTTTTTCCCCGGCTTGTCAAGCCGTCTCCCGGCGCAGCCGCCCCGTTCGCCGCCGTCCGAGGACGGATCCCTTCCGCGCCGCGGGAAATCATTGCAGAAAGCACTTCCCATTTTCCCCGCCTTGTGTTATAATCTTTATGAAAACGGCGGAGGGATCCCACAAACGAAGGAGGACGCGCATGAAGATCACGAAATACGAGGTGCTCGGCGAGCTGCCGGATCCGTTCACGTTCGCGGACGGCGGGAAAGTCAAAGACACGGCGGACTGGGAGCGGCGCAGATGCGAGCTGTACGGTCCGGTGATCGGACTCCAGTACGGCGGCATGCCGCCGGAGCCGGAATTCCTCGAGGTCGAGCCGCTCTGCGTGCCGAACGCGGTCGGGCGCATGAATATCTGGCGCATCCGGACCGGGACGAGAGAGAAGCCGGTCTCGTGGACGATCTACGCGCACAGGCCCGCGGGCGAGGGACCGTGGCCCGTCGTGATCGACGGCGACCTCTGCTACGGCTGCATGCAGGATCCGCGGACGGCGGCGCAGTTCCGGGAGGAGGGGATCATGCTCGTGACCTTCAACCGGGACGAGATCGTGCCCGACGTGCGCGATCCGCAGCGGACCGGGAACCTCTACGAAACGTATCCGGAGATCCCGTTCGGCGCGCTGTCCGCGTGGGCGTGGGGCTTCAGCCGGACGCTCGACGCGCTCGTGAAGCTGGGGATCGCCGATCTGTCGAGCGTGACCTTCACGGGGCTCTCCCGCGGGGGCAAGGCCGCGCTCCTCGCCGGCGCTCTGGACGAGCGGGCGACCGTCGTCTGCCCGGAGGCCACCTGCGCGGGAAGCGGCAGCTGCTACCGGATCCACATGGAAGCGGAGATCTCCGACGGGAGCCTCGCCCGGAGCGAGACGCTGAAGGACATCGTGAACCGCTTCCCGGACTGGTTCGGACCGGAGCTGAAGCGGTACGAGGACGACGAGGCGGCGCTCCCCTTCGATTCCCATATGCTCAAGGCGATGGTCGCGCCGCGCGTGCTCTTCGACTGCCAGGCGGAGGACGATATCTGGTCCGGGCCGGTGAACGCGTGGATGACGGATATCGCCGCCCGCGAGGTCTGGAAGCTGTACGGGAAAGAAGAAAACGTCCTCTGGTACTGGCGGAGAGGCGGGCACGCGCACCTGCCGGAGGATTTCGACATGCTGATCCAGGTCATCAAACGGCAGCGGCACGGCACGCCGCTGCGTTCGGAAAAATTCATGAAAACGCCGTTCGACCCGCCGGAGCCGATCTTCGGCTGGCGGTGCCCGGAACGGTAAGCCGATATTCACATAAAACTATAAAGGAGGACGCGCGGCATGCCGGGAACGGAACTGATCCTGCAGACGGAGACGAGCAAATTCATGATGTCCGTCATACTGAAGACCTCCGCGGGGAACGCGGTCGTCATCGACGGAGGGAGAGCGGAGGATCTGCCGCTCCTTGCGGAGCTCGTAGGCGCCTCTCCCGTAAAAGCGTGGATCCTTACGCATCCGCACCCGGACCATATCGCCGGTTTCATCCACGCCGTGAAGGAGGGCTTCGGGAATCTGGCGCCGGAGACGGTGTATTACCGTTTCCCGCCGCTCGACCTCGTCGAAAAGTACCATCCGAAGGAACCGAAAGCACTGCGGGAATTCCTTGAGATCGAGGACCGCATCCGTCCGCTCGCCGTCACCCCGAAGGAGGGAGACCGCTTCGCGGTGGACGAGCTGACCTTCACGGTCCTTCTGACGTTTGAAGAGGACGATCCCATCGTTCCGCTGCGCCCGGAAGACAAAAGCAGCGTCTGCAACAATTCCTCGATGATCTTCCGCGTCGAAGGGCCGAACAGAAGCGTGCTGTTCCTCGCGGACGCGGGACCGCAGGAGGGAGACAGACTCTTTGCGCGCCACTGGCGCGAGCTGAGATCGGATATCGTGCAGATGGCGCATCACGGCCACTGCGGCGTCGGGCCGGAGGTCTATATCGCCGCCGCGCCGGAGAGTTGCCTCTGGTGCTGTGCGGACTGGCTGTACGACGAGGATCCGTTCGTGATCCCGGACCGGCTGTGCGGGACGCGGATGACGCGCCTGTGGATGGACGCGCTCGGCGTGAAACATCATATCGTGACGAAGGACGGAACGCAGCGCCTCCCGCTCTGAGTGAGCGGAGCGCCGCCGTATCGGAAGGAGGCATACCGTGACAGAGATCATCCGGGGACCCGTCGGCGCGCCGTTCGACGGCTGCGATTTCGTCGTGCGGCTGGACGAGGCGCGGCGAGGCACCGACGTGCGTATTTTGCAGCTGACCGATCTGCAGTTCATCGACGTATCCCAGGAACGCGGTCATCCGGGGAAGGAAAACCCGCCGGACGCGCTCGAGCGCGAGGTCTGCGATCATATCCGTTCGCTCGCGGCGCAGTGCCGCCCGGATCTCATCATCCTGACCGGCGACGTCGTGTACGGGATGTTCGACGACAGCGGCCGCGTCCTCGACGCGATCTGCCGTCTGATGGATTCTCTCGGGATTCCGTGGGCGCCCGTCTTCGGCAATCACGACAACGAATGCTGGCGCGGCGTCGCGTGGCAGTGCGAGAGGATCGCCGCCTCGCGCTTCAGCCTCTTCCGCCGCGGGACCGTCACCGGCAGCGGGAACTACACCGTCGGCGTCGCGTGCGGCGACGAACTCGTGCGCGTTCTGTACATGACCTGCTCCAACGGCGGCGGGAACGAGCGCGACCCGGAGGTCGTGGGACAGCCGGGGATCTATCCGGATCAGGCGCGGCGGATCCGGGACAGCGCCGCGCGGATCGAGGCGGCGCAGGGCCGGCCGGTCCCGGCGTTCATGGCGTTCCACATTCCCGTCAGGGAATTCGTCACCGCCGCCGAGGCGGCGGGATACCGCACGAAGGAGCGCCCGCTTTTCCGCATCGGCGTGGACGTCCCCGCCCGGGAGGGGGACTTCGGCGCGTGGGACGAGGACGTCGGTTACGTGCTCGACACGGAGTTCGATTTCCCCGCGCTTCTGCGCGCGTGCCGGATCGACGGCGTCTTCGCCGGTCACTATCACAAGATCACGGCGAGCATCCTCTGGGAGGGGGTCCGCTGGACGTTCGGGCTCAAGACCGGCACGTGCGACTATCATCCGACGCATACCGGCGGCACGCTCATCACGGTGCGGGACGGCGCCTTCACGGTGCTCCACGTCCCGTCGCTTCTGTGACCGCGCTTATCTCCCGCAACGAAAAACTCTCCGTCCGGCATGCCGGACGGAGAGTTTTTTCTGCGGCCGAAGCCGCCGCGGTCATCCGAGAACGCTCTTCACGTTCTCCTCGAAGCCGACGATGAGTTCCTCGATCTGCGTGTCGAACGTGCCCGCTTTCCTCGCGAGGTCGGAGACGATCCTGTCGCGCTTCTCGTTCATGAAGAGATCGCGGATAAGGCGCTCGACGTCGGGAATGTAGAAGAGCGCCGGGTCGAACACGCGGTTCTTCATAATGATATCGAACATCTCGCCGGATTGCTCGTCGCGGGAAAGCTTCGTCTTCAGAAGCACTTCGTAGTATTCCGGGATCGTGTAGCGGATCGCGTAGCTGCTCATCGCTTCCATTACGGCGCCGGTCATCACGGCGTCCTTCAGCTGCAGCGAGGACGGGATCATCGGGAGGAAGATGTTTTCGTTTTCCGAGTAGTATTTATCCTGCGACTCGTCGAACTTCGGATACGGGATGACGCCGAAGTCCGCGTCCATATCGCGGAACTGCGGGATCGTGAGGAACTGGGTGTCGATCATCAAAGCGCGCCCGGCGTTGAAGACGCGGATGCCCATCTCCGAGATGTCGCCGTCGTCCGTCCATTTCCAGAAGCCCCCGTCGTACAGAAGCTCGAAGATCTTCGTAAACACGGTGAGGAAATGCTCGTCGGAATCGAGCGTGTAGATGGGATAATCGTCCCCGTCCTTCGTGAGAAGGAACGTGTTCGCCGCTTTCGTGAAGTTCTGCGGCGCTTCCTTCGGGCTGCAGAAGAAGCCCCAGGCGTCCTCCTCCGTCCGTTTGCCGTCGCCGTCGAGCTCGAAGGTGGCCTTCGCGCCGAATTCGGCGAACTTCTCCCACGTCCATTTCCCGTCGCGGACGACCTGATACGGATCCTCCAGCGCGTAGTCCTCGATCAGCCTCTTGTTGAACAGGATGGCGTGCGTATACGTGTAGGTGCTCATATTGTAGGCGCCGGCGGCGGTGATCAGCTTGCCGCCGATCGACAGGTTCGCGTTGATCTCGTCGAACCAGTAATTCTTCGTGAGGTCGACCGTGTCGATGTCGGACCACAGGTACCCGAGCCCCTCCGCCGCCTGCGCGAAGATGTAGATGCCGCGGTGGTGGACGAGCTTGTACGTGTCGTCGCCCGCGCGGATGGCGTCCGCGTAGCTGGCGGTGAACTTCTCCTCAAAATTGACGCCGAGCCGCTCCGAAACGTACAGCGTCCGCTCGTACACGGAATTCAAGTAACGGTCTGCGATCTGATCCTGATCCGTGACCGTCGTCGGATACTCTTTCCCGGCGCTGCAGAAGACGAAGTCCGCGCCGTCGTAGTACAGATCCTTCGGCAGATCGTCCAGATCGCCGGGATCGAAGGCGGGCTCCGTATCCGCGGGCTCCGTATCCGGCGCGTTCGTGTCGGAGGTGCCGGAGGGACCAGAGGTGCCGGACGGCGTCGTGTCCTTCGTCGGATCGTCCGTCTTGCCACAGGCGGCGACGCCGACGAGCATCAGCGCCGCGAGCAGGAGAGCAAGAATGCGTTTCATGAGGGAATGCTCCTTTCAGATTATCATGGAAAAATGGATCGCTTGTTATTTTCCGCCCGGTCAGCCGAAGATGCTCTTCGCGTTGTTTTCAAGACCCGCCGTCAGTTCCTCGAGCGCGAGGTTGATGGGGTCCGTCTTTCTTTTGATCTCGGACACGATCTTGGTCCGCTTGTCGTTCACGAAGAGATCGCGGATGGCGTGCTCGACGTCGTCGACCCACATCATGCCCGGATCGAAGATGCGGTGCGCCATGATGATATCGAACATTTCGCCGGACTCCTCGTCGCGGGCGAACTTCGTTTTCAGTTGGACCTCATAGTATTCGGGGATCGTATAGCGGATCGCGTAGCTGCTCATCGCTTCGAGCACAGCGCCCGTCATCAAAGCGTCGCTTGCCGAGATCACGGAGGGGATCATCGGAAGGAAGATCTCTTCGTTCCACGAATAGTATACGTCCATGGACTCGTCGTGCTTCGGGAAGGGGATGACGCCGAAGTCCGCGTCCATGTCGCGCAGATGGGAGATGTACCCGAAGGTACAGTCCGCCGTCAGGCTGTGATTGCCGGAGAACACGGCGACGCCCGTCTCCGTGCCGAGGCTTTCTGCCCACGTCCATTTCCAGAAGCGCCCGTCGTACAGCAGCTCGAAGATCTGGGTGAAGAGGTCGAGGAATTCCTCGTCCGTGTCGAGATTGAAGAGCGGATAATCGTCCTCGTCCTTCGTGAGGAGCGTCTTGTCTGCAGTCGCAAGGAAGACCTCCGAGATCTCCTTGGAGTCAGCGAAGAACCCCCAGGAGTCCTCCCACGTTCGCTTGCCGTCGCCGTCGAGCTCGAAGGTCGCCGTCGCCGCAAGCTCGGCGAATTTTTCCCATGTCCACTTCCCGTCGCGGACGAGCTGATACGGGCTTTCCAGAGAGAGCGTTTCGACCATCGTCTTGTTGAAGACCATGCAGTGCGTGTAATAATAGGAACTGATGTTGGCGGCGCCGACGGCGGTGACCATCAGTCCGCCGATCGTCAGCCGGTCGCTCATGTTGTCCATGAACCAGTAGTTCTTCGTGAAGTCCATCGTATCGATGTCGGACCAGAGGTAACCGAGTCCCTCCGCCGCCTGCGCGAAGACGTACTTCCCGCGCTGGTGGACGAGCTTGTACGTATCGTCGCCCGCGCGGAGGACGGATTCATACTGGACGGAGATCTTCTCCTGAAGATCCACGTTCAGACGCCGCTCGATGGCGAGCGTCCGCTCGTACACGGCGTTGTCGTAGCGGTCGACCGCGTCGTCCTGATCGATCGTCATCCGGTATTCTTTCCCGACGCTGCAGAAGGTGAAGTCCGCTCCGTCGTAGTCGAGATCGGCGGGCAAGTCGTCCAGATCGCCCGGATCGAAGGGAGAGTCCGTCTCCGCGGGCTCCGTTTCCGGCGCGTTCGTATCGGTCGGGCCGTCGGGCGTTGTGTCTTTCGTCGGCTCGTTCGTCTTGCCGCACGCGGCGATGCTCACGAGCATCAGCGCCGCGAGGAAGAGAGCCAAAATACGTTTCATGGAATAACTCCTTTCAAATGATCGGATAGGAGATATCCGTTCCCTCATCCGAGAACGCTCTTCACGTTCTCCTCGAAGCCGACGATGAGTTCCTCGATCTGCGTGTCGAACGTGCCCGCTTTCCTCGCGAGGTCGGAGACGATCCTGTCGCGCTTCTCGTTCATGAAGAGATCGCGGATGAGCCGTTCGATGTCGGGGATGTAGAAGAGACCGGGATCGCACACGCGGTGCGCCATGATGATGTCGAACATCTCGCCGGACTCCTCGTCGCGGGCGAGCTTCGTCTTGAGAAGCACCTCGTAATACTCGGGGATCGTGTAGCGGATCGCGTAGCTGCTCATCGCTTCCATCACGGCGCCGGACATCTTCGCGTCGCTCAGTCTCAGCGAGGACGGGATCATCGGAAGGAAGATGTTCCCGTTGCAGGAATAGTACACTTCCTGATCCTCATCGTACTTCGGATACGGGATGACGCCGAAGTCCGCGTCCATATCGCGGAACTTCGGGATCGAGAGGAAGTTGCAGTCGATCATCAGCGCGCGTCCGGCGTTGAAGACGCGGATCCCCGTTTCCGGGATATCACCGTCGGAAGCGTCCGTGTACTTCCAGAAGCGCCTGTCGTACAGGATCTCGAACATCCTCGTGAACACCTCGATGAACCGCTCGTCCGAGTCGAGCGCGTACACCGGGTAATCGTCTTCATCCTTCGTGAGCATGAGAACGTTCACCGATTTGGTAAAAGGCTGCGGCGCCACCTTCGGGCTGCAGAAGAAGCCCCAGGCGTCCTCCTCCGTCCGTTTCCCGTCGCCGTCGAGATCGAAGGTCGCCTTCACGCCGAGCTCGGCGAATTTCTCCCACGTCCATTTCCCGTCGCGGACGAGCTGATACGGGTTCTCCAGCGCGTAGTCCTCGATCAGCCGCTTGTTGAACAGGATGGCGCTCGTATACGTGTAGGTGCTCATATTGTAGGCGCCGGCGGCGGTGATCATCTTGCCGCCGATCGACAGATTGGCGTTGATGTCGTCGAACCAGTAATTCTTCGTGAGGTCGACCGTGTCGACGTCGGACCAGAGATATCCGAGTCCTTCCGTCGCCTGCGCGAAGACGTAGATGCCGCGGTGGTGGACGAGCTTGTACGTGTCGTCGCCCGCGCGGATGGCGTCCGCGTAGCTGGTGGTGAACTTCTCCTCAAAATTGACGCCGAGCCGCTCCGATACGTACAGCGTCCGCTCGTACACCGCGTTCGAGTAGCGGTCCGCAATCAGATCCTGATCCGTGATCGTCGCCGGATACTCTTTTTGTGGGCTGCAGAAGATGAAGTCCGCGCCGTCGTAGGAGAGATCCTTCGGCAGATCGTCCAGATCGCCCGGATCGAAGGGGGGCTCCGTATCCGGCGGCTCCGTTTCCGGCGCGTTCGTGTCGGAGGTGCCGGAGGGACCGGAGGTGCCGGACGGCGTCGTGTCTTTCGTCGGGTCGTTCGTCTTGCCGCACGCGGCGACGCTCACGAGCATCAGCGCCGCGAGCAGGAGAGCAAGAAGTCGTTTCATACAGTCGGTTCCTTTCTTGGGCACGGTCATCCGTGAATGCTCTTTACGTTGTTTTCAAAATTCGTGATGAGTTCCTCGATCTGCACCTCGAACGTGCCCGCTTTCCTCGCAAGATCGGAGACGATCCTGCCCCGCTTATCGTTCCAGAAGAGATCGCGGACAAGGCGCTCCACGTCGGGGATATAGAAGAGACCGGGATCGAACACGCGGTTCTCCATGATGATATCGAACATCTCGCCGGATTCTTCGTCCCGGGCGAGCTTCGTCTTAAGAAGCACCTCGTAATATTCGGGGATCGTGTAGCGGATCGCGTAGCTGCTCATCGCCTCGATCACGGCGCCGGTCATCTGAGCGTCGTACGGCGACAGCGTGGACGGGATCATCGGCAGGTAGATGCACGAGTTGCACGAATAGTATTCGTCCTGCTCCTCGTCGTACTTCGGATACGGGATGACGCCGAAGTCGGCGTCCATATCGCGGAAGCTGCGGATCGAGGAAAAGGTGCTGTCGATCATCAGCGCGCGCCCGGCGTTGAAGACGCGGATCCCCGTCTCCGGGATGTCGCCGTCGGAGGCTTCCGTGTATTTCCAGAAGCCCCGGTCGTACAGCAGCTCGAAGATCTTCGTGAACACGTCGAGGAAGTGTTCGTCCGAGTCGAGCGTATACACCGGGTAATCGTCCTCGTCCTTCGAGAGGATGAGCACGTTCGCGGCTTTCGTGAAGTTCTGCGGCGCTTCCTTCGGGCTGACGAAGAAGCCCCACGCGTCGTCCTCCGTCCGTCTGCCGTTGCCGTCGAGATCGTAGGTCGCTTTCACGCCGAACTCGGCGAACTTCTCCCACGTCCATTTCCCGTCGCGGACGAGCTGATACGGATCCTCCAGCGTGTAGTCCTTGATCAGCTGCTTATTGAACAGAATGGCGTGCGTGAAGCAGTAGGAGCTGATGTTGTACGCGCCGGCGGCGGTGATCAGCTTGCCGCCGATCGTCAGGTTCGCGTTGATCTTGTCAAACCAGTAGTTCTTGTCAAGGTCGACCGTGTCGATATCGGACCAGAGATAGGCGAGCCCCTCCGCCGCGTAGTCGAAGATGTACAGACCGCGGTGGTGGACGAGCTTGTACGTGTCGTCGCCCGCGCGGAGGACGTCCGCCCAGGCGGCGGTGAACTTCTCCTCAAAGCGGACGCCGAGCCGCTCCGCGACGTACAGCGTCTGCTCGTACACCGCGTTCGAGTAGCGGTCGACCACGTCGTCCATATCGACGACCGTATTGCGGTAGTCTCTGCCGCAGCCGCAGAAGATGAAATCCGCGCCGTCGTAGTAGAGATCCTTGGGCAAGTCGTCCACGTCGCCCGGATCGAAGGGGGAGTCCGTCTCATCGGGGTCCGTATCCGGCGCGTTCGTATCGGTCGGTCCGGAGGGCGTCGTGTCCTTCGTCGGACCTTCGGTCTTGCCGCAGGCGGCAACGCTCACGAGCATCAGCGCCGCGAGAAGAAAAGCAAGAATACGTTTCATGGGGTGTCCTTTCCTTATTTACAGCGTTTACAGAGAAAAAGATCGGGGGTATCCGTTTTTCTTCGCCGGTCACTCGAGAACGCTCTTGACGTTGTTCTCGAAGTTGTCGATCAGCGTTTCGAGCGCCGTGTCGATGCTGCCCGCTTTTCTCGTGAGCTCGGACACGATCTTGTCGCGCTTCTCGTTCATGAAGAGATCGCGGACGACGTGCTCGATGTCGTCGACGAGCATCTGGCCCGGATCGAAGATGCGGTGCGCCATGATGATGTCGAACATCTCGCCGGATTCCTCGTCGCGGGCGAGCTTCGTCTTCAGCTGGACCTCATAGTATTCGGGGACCGTGTAGCGGATCCCGTAGCTGCTCATCGCCTCCATCACGGCGCCGGTCATCCGGGCGTCCTTCAGCTGCAGCGAGGACGGGATCATCGGCAGGAAGATCTCGCCGTTCCACGCGTAGTAGATCTCCTGCTCTTCGGTGTACTTCGGGAAGGGGATGACGCCGAAGTCGGCCTGCATGTCGCGCAGGCGGGCGATGGTGCCGAATTCACATTCCGCAAAGAGGCAGCGGTCGGCGGAGAAGAGCGCGAGACCGGTATCCGTGTGGATGCCGTCCGTCGAATACTTCCAGAACCCCCTGTCGTACAGAAGCTCGAAGACCTTCGTGAAGAGGTTGATGAACTCCTCGTCCGAGTCGAGGCTGTACAGCGGATAATCGTCCTCGTCCTTCGTGAGCAGCACCTTCTGCTCGGTCGCGAGGAACGGCTCCGCCGCGTACACCGCGGAGGCGAGGTAGCCCCACGAGTCCTCCCACGTCCGCTTGCCGTCGCCGTCGACGTCGAAGGTCGCCTTCACGCCCATCTCGGCGAACTTCTCCCACGTCCACTTCCCGTCGCGGACGAGCGCGTACGGGTCCTCCAGATCGAGGTTCTCGATGAGCGCCTTATTGAAGACCATCGCCTTTACGTAATAATAGGAACTGATGTTGTACGCGCCGACGGCGGTGATCATCTTCCCGCCGATCGTCAGGTTGTCGCTCATGTTCTCCATGAACCAGTAGTTCTTCGTAAAATCCATCGTGTCGAGGTCCGTCATGAGATAGGCGAGCCCCTCCGCCGCGAAGGAGAAGATGTACTTGCCGCGGTGGTGGACGAGCTTGTACGTATCGTCGCCCGCGCGGATGGAATCCGCCCAGCCGCTGTAGCCCTTATCCTGGATCTTCACGCCGAGCCGTTCCTGGATGGCGAGCGTCCGCTCGTACACGGCGTTGTCGTAGCGGTTGACCGCGTCCTCCAGATCCGTGATCGCGGAACGGAAGTCCTTGCCGGTATTGCACATGACGAAGTCCGCGCCGTCGTAGTAGAGATCGGCGGGCAGATCGTCCACGTCGCCCGGATCGAACGCGGGCTCCGTATCGGCGGGTCTCGTTTCCGGCGCGTCCGTATCGGACGGGGCGGAGGTGCCGGACGGGGGCGAGTCCTTCGTCGGCTCGTCGGTCTTGCCGCAGGCGGCGACGCTCGCGAGCATCAGCGCCGCGAGCAGGAGAGCAAAAAATCGTTTCATGGGACGGGCTCCTTTCTGAAACCGCAGAAGAATAAATGAATAGTGAATAGAAATACAAACTCAGTTTAGATTATATCACTTTTTTGCCCGTTTTGCAATAGCCGTCCCCAAAAACGGGCGAAAAAAGCGCCCCCCGGCGGAGGGGGCGCGTCCGCGCGGACGGGCTTATATAATATGGAGGATATGTGAAATGCAACAAGAATTTAAGATAAATTCAAGATTTTTTCGCCGAAATCCTTGACAAGAGCGGCGCGGTTTGCTATAATTAGCATGGTTTTTTATCCACCCCGTTTTTATCCCAAAATCTTTATCTAAGGAGAAAAGCGATGAAAAAGGCACTTACCTTCGTGCTTGTCGCGATCATGGTCCTCTCCATGACCGTAGTCTTTGCCGGTGCATCCGACATCAACTACGCCGCGGCAAACAACGGCGACGTCCTGTATGAAGTCAACTTCAACGGCGACGCCTACTATCAGCCCCGCATCTGGCGGTTAGACGACTACAACAAGAGAGACGACGTAACGATCACCGTTTCGGACGGCGGCAAGACCGCCACCCTGAAAGCCAGTGATTCGTTCAGCGGCGGGAAGGTGTTCTGGGGCGGCGCCATCGGCGGCCTGAAGCTCGCCGAAGGCAATCAGTACACGATCACCTTCTCCGTCAAGTACACCGTCGGCAAGTCCGGCGTCTACTTCAACATCGGCTACCCCGACGCGAACAGAGTGGTTCCGTCTCAGGAATTCAGCTATAACGGCGTATACGGCTTCTTCGGAGATTTCTCCGGCGAAACGCTGACCCTCTCCCGTCAGTACAGCACGAAGCTGAACGGCGAGAACGGCGTCTCGAAGTCCTCCGCCTACACTGCTCCTTCCACCCTCATCCCGAAGGATCAGTTCGTCGACGTCAAGATCTCCATCGACGGCTTCTACTACAGCGTGTGGTTCAGACCTGAAGGCTCCGGCGAGTACCAGCTGTACGACTCGCTCGACATGCGCGACAAGAACAGATGCCCGTGGGATCCCTGCGACAACATCGGCTTCTCCATCGGCAATAACACGAACAACGGCGAAATCACCGTGAAGAACGTCGTCGTAAAGAAGGCCTGCGGCTACACCGCCGCCGCTCACTCCACCTACGTCGCCGCTCCGATCCAGGCAGCCGCGATCAACTACGCCGCGGCGCAGGACGGCGCCAAGCTCGCCGACCTCCTCTTCGACGGCTCCAACCCCGCGTTCCCGGCGACCACGCTCGTGAAGAACGCGTCCGAGTCCTCGCAGATCTCCGCTGACGGTAAGACCTACACCGTTTCGATCGGCGGCACCGCCGCGCAGAACTGGTTCGGCAGCACGATCGGCCAGCTCAAGATCGCCGACGGCAATAAGTACACCTTCAAGTACAAGATCAAGGCCGCCAACTCCGACGCGACGGAGACCACGATCGCCGGCGTCGTGTACAACTCTCTCGCCGACGGTCTGGGCAACCGCGTCGGCTGGTACGGCAACTTCTCCGAGACGCAGAAGAAGTATGAGGTCGACAAAGAAATGGTCGCCACCTGCGCGAGAGTCATGGCAGGCCCCGGCACCACGATCACCGGCTACGGATATGATTCCAAAGCCACGCAGACCTTCCTGTACTTCACTCCCGCCATCGACGCGGACGGCTACGTGGACGTCGCCGTCGAGTACAACGGCTGGACCGTTACGTACTATGAGCTGGACAAGAACGGCAAGTATCAGGCGCTCCAGACCATCGATCTGAAGACGATCTTCAATAACCGTCTCGGTATTTCTACGATCTACGCCGACAATCTCGCGTTCTTCGTCTACACGACGAACAAGAACATCTCCGCTTCGGTGAAGGACGCCGTCCTTTATAAGGGCAACACCGTCGCCGGTGCCGCTCTCCCGATCTCCAACGTTTCCATCCCCGCCCCGCCGAAGGCCTCCGGTTCCACCAACGGTGAGCTCGAGCATGCCGATCATCCGATCCCCGGCGCGGGCGCGCAGGTCATCTGGACCGGCCACGACTTCATGTATGAAGGCGAGCCCGACGCGACCTCCCCGTGGTCCAACGCGTGGACGAACGGCGAGGCGTGGACCGGCCTGACGTTCACCGCCGCGGAAGTCGACGGCGTCGAGTGCGTCGCGGTCGTTCCCGCGTACATGCAGAAGTGGGAAGAGACCAACGGCTACTCCACCGAGCCGCTGTGGGACTTCAACTGGTATCAGTGGGACAACAACTACTACTATCCGTCCCTTGACTGCAGCCAGTACTCCGTCGTTGCCATCCGCTATATGTACAACGAGTCCGGCGCCGCGCACTGCTCCGGCACGAAGGGCCGCTTCTGGGCTTCCAGAGACTCCAAGACGCTCGGCAAGACCGCCGGTGAAGGCGATTATAAGAAGTACACGCGCGCTGCCGAGACCTTCCAGGCCGGCGTGTGGTACACCGACTACTACGATCTCTCCTCGCTCATGATCAGCAACAAGCCGTGGGCTGAGAACACGCTCCGTCAGTTCCGTATGTTCCCGTTCGGCGGCAAGGTGCTGCTTGACGGTACGGAGATCTGCTACGTCCAGTACGTGGGCTTCTTCAAGACCATGGCGGAAGCGCAGGCCTTCGTCGACCCGAAGACCGTTGCCGCCGATCCGGGCACCGTCGATACGGACGAAGTCGTCGAGCCGGACGTCACGGCTGCTCCCGAGACCCAGCCGACGACCCCGACGACCAACCCGTCGACCCCGGCGACCTCTGACCTCGGCGTCGTCATCGCCGCCGTCGCCGCCGTCTCCGCCGGCGCCGCGATCATCGTCTCCAGAAAGAGAAGAAAATAATCCTTCCCTTCCCGGACGATCATCCAAAGCATAACGAAAGATGCCGCTCATGCGAGCGGCATCTTTTTTTGGTTTTATTCCCTCGGCGCTTCTTCTCCGCCGCTCGCCTCGCCGAACACGGTGAGGTAGTAATCCTCCAGCGTCGGGCGCGCCGCGCGCGCTCCCTCGGCTGGCATGCCGTCCGCGAGGACGCGGAGGAGCACCTCGCCCGTCTGCTCGTCGCGGGAGATGTTCGTCACGCGGAAGCGGTCCTGATAGCCCTGCACCTGCGCCTCCGCGCACGGCACGATCCACACCTTCTCCTCGATCTTCCGGGTGAGCTCGTGCGGCGGCGCGCAGTCAACGAGCACGCCCTTTTTCAGAATGAGGATCTCCCGCGCGATCCACTCGACGTCGGAGACGACGTGCGTGGCGATCAGGACGATCTTGTTGAACGCGATCTTGGCGATGTAGTTGCGGATGGCGATGCGCTGCTTCGGGTCGAGTCCCGCCGTCGGCTCGTCGAGGATCAGTACCTCCGGATCGCCGAGCACCGCCTGCGCGAGCGCGAGCCGCTGCTTCATGCCGCCGGAGAGCGCGCCGATCCGGCGTCCCGGCACGTCGTCCAGCTCCACCGCGGCGAGGACCGCCGGGATCTGCTCCATCGCCGCTTCCTTCGTCATGCCCTTGAGCGCCGCCATGTACCAGAGGAACCGCTCCACGGAGAAATTCGGGTACAGCCCCGGATACTGCGGCATGAAGCCCAGCTTCTCCCTGAAGCGCTCGCCCATCTGCAGTACGTTCTCGCCGTCGTAGGTGATCGTCCCGGAATCGGCTTTGAGGTTGTCCGTGATGATGTTCATAAGCGTCGATTTGCCGGACCCGTTCGGTCCGAGCAGGGCGTAGATGCCCGGCGTCAGCTCCGCCGTGAAGCTGTCCAGCGCGCGGTTCGTGCCGTAGGATTTCGTGATGCGATCGATCGTAAGCGTCATTGTCCGTCTCCTTTATTTTTCTTCCGTTTGTGTTCCCACCTCGACGAAGCGGAATTCCCCGAAACCGACTCCCACGTTGTCCCGGAAGCTTTCCTTCCACATCCTCGGCGAAGTCTCCACGTATCCTTTGTAGTGTTCGACGACCTTGTCCCTGTCGATGCAGGTGCCGTACACGTCCAGTTTCCCGTCCGCGATCCCCCGGATCCCTCTCGGATCGAGCCCCGGCGTGGCGATCGTCCGCTCCTCCCCCGTCGTTAAATCGCGCGCGATGATCCCGCGGGAGGCGTAGCTGACGATATATCCCACGAGCTGTTCCTTCACCTCCGGATCGATCTCGCTCGCGGAGATCGTCGTCACGAGTGCGGGCGCGTAGGGGATATAGTAGAGCACGTTCCCGTCCACGATCAGCGATCTGTCGATCCGGGTGGGCGACTTGACCCCGTCGTACACGAGTTCCGGTTCCGCCGTCGGATCGGTCAAGTCCCGCTTGTAGTACGCGGCGAGCCGCACGGATGAAAACGTCCGCATCCCGTTCCCGTCCGCGCCGCCGCCGCCCGGGACCGTCTCGACCTGAAACGGCGGCTCTTCCGTCTCGCGGTCGATCGCGTAGTACAGCGTGTCCCCGACGATGAATTCCCCGCCGCCCGCCGCTACGTGATCGGCGAGCTTCGTCTTCTCGGAGAGATCCTCCGGGGAGACGTACAGCGTCTGATTATCGTAATAGTCGAGCCAGTAGATGACGGTTTGCCCGCCCGCCTGCGCCATCGCGAGGATCTCCGTGAACCAGTAGCCCTCCTCGTGCGTGACCTGCTTCAGCGCGCCGCCGTCCGCGGGCACCTTCCAGAGATTGACGCCCGCGAGCGTTCTCGTCTGCGTCCCGTTGACTTCCTCATACCGGTAGTCGGTGATACTCAGATAAACAGAGTTTTTGTACAGCCAGAACCCGGTCAGGCCGTTGTCCAGATCCGATACGACCGCGGTCTTCGTCATCGTGTCGAGATTCAGACAGTACAGGGAGTATTTTTGCCGCCAGTTCTTATTCTCGTCGAAGTATTCGTCGGAAACGTCGGTGAAATACAGGCAGAGCTCCCCGCGGCGGTTGCGGACCGCGGCGATACGGCACATTCGTATATCATGCAGCACGGCCGGACAACTGTAGCCGCTGTGAGTGCACAGCGGATCGCGGCAGGCAGTCTCCTTCTCGTCCGACGTCCCCTTGCGCGCGTAGATGAAATATCCCGTCGTCAGCTCTCCCACCCAGTCCACGCCGTAGCCGTAGCCCTCGAAGTGGAATTCCTCCATCAGTTCTACGCTGGCGGGAACGGTGAACGGGAAATCCTCGCCGCCCCCGCAGGACGTCAGGATCAGCAGCGCGGCGAACAGGACCGCGAGCAAAAGATACGGCGCGTACTTTTTCATTTTCCTCACCTCATGAATGTGATCATGCAAAGCGGTTCACCCCTGCGTATCGACGAGCCGCCACTCCCCTACGCCGAGAAGGGCGCCCTCCTTGAGTGTCTCCGTCCAGCTTTTTTTGCTTCTCGCCTTCATGTTTTCGACAAGCCCTTCCTTGTCCGCGGTATAGCCGAAAACGTTCAGCTTTCCGTCCGCGGACCCGCAAAGGCCCCTTACTTCAAGCCCCGGCGTGCGGATCTCCCGTTCCTCCCCCGTCGTGAGGTCGATCGCCACGATCCCGCGGGAGGATCGGTCTATAATGTACCCCACGGGGTTGACCCCTTCCTCCGGATCGATATCGCTCGCGGTGATCGTCGCCGCGAGCGCGGGGGCGTAGGGGATGACGTAGATCACGTTCCCGTCCGCGAGCAGCGGCGTTTCCAGAAAGCCGGGAGTTCTGACCCCGTCGTATACGAGTTCCGGCTTCGCGTTCGGGTCGGTCAGATCCCGCTTGTAGTACGCGGCGAGCCGTATCTCGCTGTCGATACCGGGGGCGAAAAACGTCCGCATGCCGTCCTCGTCCGCTTCGCTGTCGCCGGGGACGGCGGGGACCCGGAAGGGAGGCTCCGCCTCCGCGTGATCGACGGCGTAATACAGCGCATCCCCGACGACGAAGCTCCCGATCGCCACGTTCTCGGCGAGCTTCGTCTTCTCGGAGAGGTCGATCGGGGAGACGTACAGCGTGCGGTTGTCGTAATGATCGCGCCAGTAGATATAGGTCTTCCCCTTCGCCTGCGCGATCGCATAGATCTCCCCGGAAAACTTCCCGTCTCCCATCGTGAGCTGCTTCGGCTCGCCGCCGGTCACGGGCACCTTCCAGATCCCTGCCCCCGTCAGCACCATCTTCTGCTTTTCCTCGTCCTTTTTGTAGCTGTCTATGGTCAGATAAATATCGTCTTTATAGAGGCAGAACCCGTACACCTGATCGGTCATCCCTTTGAAGATCGCCGTTTTCTCCATCGTATCGAGATTCAGGCAGTACATATCGTATTTTTTATGTGAGTCTTTAAACTCGTCGCGGTAGAGGTCGCGGGCGTCCGTAAAGAACAGGCAGATCTCTCCGCGGCCGTTGCGGACCACGGCGAGATAGTTGCCATAGAGCGACACGAGCGCCGGACAGCCGCCCCGGTGATCGCACAGCGGATCGCGGCAGACGGGCTTCTTTTCGTTTGAGTCCCCCTCGCGGACGTAGATCCATTGGTTCGGATTATGCCCCACCGTGTCCACGCCGTACGCGCGTCCTTCAAACCAGAACTCCTGCAGCTCGGATATGCAGACGGCGGCGGCGAACGGATAGCCCTCTCCCTCCCCGCAGGACGTCAGAAGCAGCAGCGCGGCAAAGAGGATCGCAAGCAAAAGATACGGCGTCACCTTTTTCATTTCATTCACCTCGTGTTTGAGATCATGCGAAGCGGCTCACCGCCCCGCGTCGATGAAGCGTATTTCCCGCGGGACGACCCCGTTCTCCAGGCTGTCCTGCCAGAATCTGGTTCCTCTGATATTGTCGATGATCCTCTCGCGGTCCATGATGAGTCCGTACACGTACAGTTTTCCTTCCGCAAAGCCGAAGATGCTGTCCGCGTCAAAGCCCGGCGTCGGGATCTCCCACCGCTCCCCGGTGGCGAGATCGATCCCGATGACGGCGCCGCCGGTGGCGGAGGCGTAGTACCCCGTGACCGACGCGTCCGTCTCCGGCTCGACCTCCCGCGCGTCGATCGTCATTGCGAGCTTCGGCGCGTAGGGGACGACGTATATCGTATCCCCCTCCGCCCACAGCGTCGTGCCGTAATGCCCGTAGGTGCTGCTCGCCCCGCCGTACAGAAGCGCGGGCTCCGCGTCCGGGTCGGTCATGTCCCGCTTGTAGTAGTCGGCGAGCTTCCCGTCGGACAAGACGGTGCGCATTCCGTCCTCGTCCGCGCCGCCGTCGCCGGGGATCGCCTCGACCTCAAACGGCGGCTCCGCGTCCGCACGCTCGACGGCGTAGATCAGGCTGCTGCCCATGACGGAGCAGCCGAACGGCAGCACGCGGTCGGCAAGCTTCGTCTTCTCCGAGAAATCCTCCGGGGAAACGTACAGCGTATAGTCGTCGTTTACGTCGATCCAGTAAAATACGGTCCGCCCGTCCGCCTGTGCGATCCCGACGACGGACAGCGACATCCCATCGAAGCGCGCGATCTGCTTCAGTTCTCCTCCGTCCGCGGGCACCTTCCAGACGTTGTACCCCAGAAACCGCGTTCTGTCCGTCTCTTCGTCGTACCCGTAACCGGCCGTAGTCAGATAAATATCGTTTTTATAGAGCCAAAACCCGCTGACTCCGTCGGTCATCTCCGATACGATCGCGGTCTTCGTCATCGTGTCGAGGTTCAAACGGTACAGGGTGGTCTTGTGCTTCCATTTTTTGTATTCGTCGCGGTATTGTTCATTGGAATCGGTAAAGTATAAGCAGATCTCTTCGCGGCGGTTGCGGACGACGGCAAGGAACGTCTGCGTTCCCACCGGAAGGGTCGCCGGGCAGTCGTGCACGTGATCGCACAGCGGATCGCGGCAGACGGGCTCCTTCACGTCCGACGCCCCCTTGCGGGCGTAGATGGGAAAGCTCGTCACTTCCCCCATAAAGTCCACGCCGTACCCATATCCCTCAAACCAGAACTCCTTCATCAATGACAGATCGGCGGGGGCGGTAAACGGATAGTTCTCCTCCCCGCAGGAAGAGAGCATCAGCAGCGCGGCAAAGAGGATCGCGAGCAAGAGATACGGAACGTACTTTTTCATTTCTTTCACCTCATATACAGATTATCCGGATCGGGCGTCGGCGGATCACTCGACGAATTTCTTCCGGGCGGGCAGGATCATCGCCGTCACCGCCGCCGCCGCCACGGCGAGCCAGAGCACGAGCATCGCGTAGCCGCTGCCGAAGAGCGGCGTCCGCGCCGACTGCAGAAACAGCGGCGTGCCCGCCAGCAGATTGAGGAAGTTCACTTTTCCCGCCGCTGCGAAGCCGAAGTACACGCAGAGCGCGGGCAAAAGCGTGAGCACGACGGCCGCGCCGAGGACCGGGACGTATTTCGCGAGCAGCTCCGACAGCGCACAGACGAGCATCGCCATGAGCCACGTGCCCACGATGCGCATGAGGGAGAACAGGGCGAAATACTGCGCCACCGTGATGGAACCCGTCACGTCGGAGAACATCTGCAGAGAGAGAAGCGGCGCGTTCCCGGCGGGCATGTCGTATCCTCCGAAGATGATCGCCGCGTCCGCCGCGCCGGTAAGGACGGCGAGGAGCAAAGCGATCGTGCCGGAGGAGATCAGCTTGGCGCGGAACGTCCTGTCCCGCCCGTTCTTCGTGGAGCGGAGCAGTCCCGCGAACTCGCCGGCGGAGGAGCGCGACACGTACTCCGCCGCGAAGGATCCGGTCAGGAGCAGAAGGACCGACGCGTAGAGGAAGAGATCGGCGTCCTCGGAATAGAACTTGCTCCAGCCGGTATCGTAGAGGAACCAGCCCCTGATCCCCGTCTCCGCCTCCTTCTCCTGAAGATACGCCGCCTGCTCCTCGACCGCTTCGAGCAGCTTCGTGCGGGAGGACGCGTTGGTGTACTCGCTGATGAAGGCGCTCCACTCCTCGAAGCTGATCTCGTCCTCGGCGTGCAGCTGCTCCATGACCGGGAGCCGGGCGAGCGTTTCGTCGATCGCGGCGCGCTCCGCGGCGATATACGCGAGCTTCTCCTCCGTCACCTCGCCTTCGAGGACGGTCATATATTCCTCGTAGACCGCGTCCGCGTAGGACTTCGCGGGAGCGTTGATCTTCGCGGAGTACCAGACCTTCACGCAGAGGATGAGCAATACGACGACGAAGAGGCGGGAAGACACGAGCGTCTTATACGCCTCGGCAAGGACGAGAGAGCGGCTGTAGACGCGCGCTCTGCGCGGCTTGCGCGGTCGGCGCGGCTCCGCGCGCCTGACCGGCGTGAAGAGCCGCCGGACGCGTGCCGCCGCCGTCATGCACCGGGCAAGAGCGGCGTCGATCCAGGCGACGCGGACGCCGCTCGTCCCGCGGACGTACAGTACGGTCAGAACGACGGCGCAGACGACGATCACGAGCGGGAATATCACGCACAGGCTCGGCACGAAGCCCGCGACGTTCCCGAAGAAATTCATAGCGCGGTAGCGGACGAAGAGCGGCTTGACCGCCGCCGCCGTCACGAGATTGAGGTTCTTGAACACGGAGTTCGCGTCGACGTAGGAGATCGTATAGAACAGGAAATTGATCCCGAACAGTCCGAGCCCCGCGAAGTAGATGAGGATATAGTTGTAGAACACGACGGACAGCGCGAGGACGATCATCGAGAACGCCGCGAACGTGAGCAGCTTCACGCCGAGCGTAACGGCGAAATACTCCCCGATGCTGATCCGGTACGGCGAGAGCGTGAAGGGCGAGAGCGCCTGGATCGCGTTGCCCGGCGAGGAAAAGCCGATCCGCAGTCCGTACACCGCGAAGGTCGAGAGCGTGAACATCACGACGAAGACGCTGCTGAGGAGGAGCATCGTGAGGATCTTTGAGACCGCCGTCCTTGCGCGGCCGTATCTCGCCGTCCTCATGATGGGCAGAAAGCCGGTCTGCTTTTCCTGCGCGAAGATGATGCTGCCGAGCATGACGAGCATCAGGAAGATGAAGACGTTCACGGTGTCGTACGAGAAGTACTCTTCCCAGCCGCGGACGTATTCCACCTGCAGCTCCACGCTGTCCCGCGCCGCCTCGTACAGTTCGATCACGCGGAGCTGGTAGCGCCGAGTGAAGGAATCCTCCCCGACCCCCATGTCGGCGAAGGAATCCAGATTGGCGTACGCGCGGTCGATGACGCGGTCGATCGTCTCGGGATATTCCCGCGCGGCGCGGGCGGCGCGGTCGAGCGCGTCCTGCCCCGCCCCCATCCCGGCGGGACCCGCGGGATTCGCGGCGAAATACTCCGAGATCGCCCGCATCGGATCCCGGGCGGCGGACGATCTGCCGGCGGCGTTCCACGCGAGCACGGAGTTGAGCATCAGAAACACGAAGAGGAACACCCACAGATATTTCACGCCGAGAAGCTTTCTCAGTTCGTACCCGACGAAGCGGCGTTCCTCCTTTTGTTCCGTCGGCACGGGTCCGTCGAGCAGCGTCAGCCACTTGTCGGAGATCTGTCCGATCCCTTCGTACAGTGTCTCGGGATCCAGTTTCCCTTTCATACGTGAATGTCCTCCTTTTCCAGTTGTTTTTTCAGTCTGCGCCGCAGCTTCTGCAGGATCTTTGAGATCTGATTCTCCGTGAGGCCGATCGCCGCGGCGATCTGCTGCACCGGCTCGGAACAAAAATACCTGTGCAGAAAGATCGCGGCCTCGCGTTTCGGCAGCGTTTCGAGGAATCGGTCGACGATGCGCCCGATCTCCTGCGGCTCCCTTTCCGGAACGGATCCGGAAACGCACTCGTCCAGCTCCACGAAAACGGCGGCGCGCTTTTGCCGGCCGTTGTGCCGCGCTCTGTTCAGCGCGATGTTCCGGCAGATGCGCAGCGCGTACGCTTTGAGCGACTCCGGTTTCTGCGGCGGGATCGAATCCCATATGGCGAGACAGGCGTCGTTCCAGCATTCCTCCGCATCGGCGTCGCTGCCGATGATCTCGCGCGCGATAGCGAGACACCTATACCGCCTTCAGGCCGTGCTCAAACGTCCAGTCCAGCTGCCCGTTCAGATCGGAGATCTCCCCGATCCTCCACGCCATATTCCCGACCCATGCCATTGCTGCCGCCTCCGGTCCCGCCGAAGGCCGAACGTCCGGTCTCC